>Ga0326727_10011068_pt1 | contig 21177 bp, 12 predicted proteins | sample MB2enrmetagenome_FD_207643 | JGI IMG/M metagenome (GOLD analysis project Ga0326727, IMG submission 207643) | Lab enriched peat soil microbial communities from McLean, Ithaca, NY, United States - MB29MY | ecosystem: Environmental > Terrestrial > Soil > Wetlands > Peat | place: USA: New York...
CGCCCGCGTCCCGTCCCTTGCCTTTTGCCTGCACAGTCAACTCAAGAAGCATGGACAACAATCCCCTTCCAGTCTTCCTTTTTAGCAGATGTATCCTACAGCGCGCATGCGCATCTTCAGAGTCGATGTATGCCGAAGTCTCGAGGCCCCGGCGGCGCGACCGTCAGGAAGCGCCGACTTTCGCATGAAGCCGAAAGGACACAGTAACTCTGAAAGTGCCCGGAAGCCGTGATTCAATGTACGCGGCAATGTGATTTAGATCACTCTGAGAGCTCCATTTCCCGCGAATCCTCTCGGTCCAAGCTCCACGGTCAACGATTCACTGTTCACTCTCCCTCGTCCCTTGCGTGAGAGAATTGTTTCGCGGCGAAAGAACGCCCGAAGAAGGGATGCAACATATGGCAGGAGTGGAAGCGCTTGATCTTGCGGGATTGACGAAGATGTACGACTTCACCGGGAAGTCGGTGGCCATTACCGGCGGCGCCGGCATTCTGGGCAGCGAGATCGCCAGCGCGCTGGCGGGCTGCGGCGCGCAGGTGGCCATTCTCGACGTGAATCCCGATGCGGGCAAGGCCGCGGTGGAGCGCATGGGCGAGCACGGCAAGCAGGTGACGGTCTTCCAGTGCGACGTGCTGAATCGCGACAGCGTACTGAAGACTGCCGAGGACGTGGCCGCTCGCTATGGCAAGCTGGATTGCCTGGTGAATGGCGCGGGAGGCAACAAGCCCCAGGCCACGACAAGCCCGGATCTCAAGTTCTTCGATCTGCCGGCCGACGCGTTGCGCTGGGTCTTCGAGCTGAACATCCTTGGAACGATTTTGCCCAGCCAGGCCTTTGGAAAAGTCATGGCGGCGCAGGGCTACGGCGCCATCCTGAACATTTCGTCGATGAATTCCTTCCGGCCGCTCACGCGCATTCCGGCCTACTCGGCGGCCAAGGCCGCGGTGAGCAACTTTACGCAATGGCTGGCCGTGCACATGGCGCAGGAGTACTCGCCCCGGATCCGCGTGAACGCGGTGGCGCCGGGCTTCTTCCTCACCAACCAGAACCGCTTCCTGCTCACTGACAAGGAGACGGGCGAATTGACGGCGCGCGGCAAGGCCATCATCGCGCACACGCCCATGGCGCGCTTTGGCGAGCCGCAGGACCTGTTCGGATCGGTGCTCTGGCTGCTTTCGCCGGCCGCAGAGTTCGTGACCGGCGTGGTGGTGCCCATCGACGGCGGCTTCTCGGCTTACAGCGGCGTGTAGGGGCGCTAGGTATGCGGTGAGCGCGGTCGAAGTTCAGAGGGTTCAAAGGAATTCTCAAGAGAGGAAGGGCGCGGCCGGGGCGAAGCCAGGATCACAGTTAAGGGCCCAAGAATCCCCCACGCGGGCCTAATGCCTGAATCCTTTTGTACCTGGCCCGGGGCACAACTTCCGGGGCGGGCTCGGAACCGTAATTATAGTATCCATCCTCGAAGGCGCGGCGACCTCGATCTAGCCAATCTCCTTCACGCTGCGCCTTGAATGCATCGGCATCTTCCCGCGTGAGATGGTAGGAATCTCCGTAGGGTGTAGACAAACCACCATATTCGTGGGTATGCCAGTGAATCACCCAGGCAAGCCTTTCTTTGGCCATGGGCTCTCCCCTCGAAATATCAGTCCTTACTTCGCTTCATTATTCCTGCAACCCGGATACCATTTCAACGCATTCGCCCAAACATTGGGAGCGGGTTTTGAAAAGAATGGTGCGCCCGGAGAGATTCGAACTCCCGACCTACTGATTCGTAGTCAGATTTTGGCCTATTTTGCAGGAGGCTGCATAGAGTCGTATTTTGTAGTATAAAGTTATTATTTACAGTGCTTTACATTAAGAACCAGCGTTGCACTGAGTTGCACCGGAAAGCATTGAATTCCAAACCCAAGTGCCATCAGAACTGCCACTGGAATCCCTTATAATCGTGCCAGCAACACCAGCAGGAAAGTGGGAGAGATGAAAAAAGAAGAGAAGAAGGTTCGGGGAGTGTATGAGCACCCGGAAGGCTCCGGTGTGTGGTGGGTGCAATACTTCGCTGAAGGGAAGCGTCACCGGGAGAAGGCTGGCAGGAAGAGTGACGCCATTGCGCTATACCAGAAGCGCAAGGCAGATGCCCGAAGGGGGATCAAGCTGCCCGAGTTGGTACCGGGTAACGTCATCACCTTCGGTGACCTGTCGACGATGGCTGTACGCCACGCAGAGACGCACCTAAAGACCATTCACGATTACAAGGCGAAGGACTTGGCACTGCGAGATCCGTTCGGCAACCGGCCAGCGGCAGAAGTCACACCCCAGGAGATCGATCAATTCCTTACTCGGCACTGCAAGACGCCGGCCACGGCTAATCGCTATCGAGCGTATATCTCGCTGGCCTACAGATTGGGAATGGAAAACGGCAAGGTGCAGAGCAATCCGGCGCGACTCGTGCGGATGAGGACAGAGAACAATGCTCGGCTACGCTTCCTGAGTCGAGACGAGTACAAGAAGGTACTGGCAATCATTGCAAGGGACAATCCGGATCAAGTGCCAGCACTCATCGTGAGCGTCTATACAGGGATGCGGTGGGGAGAGCAATTCTCGCTGACGTGGGAGCAAGTTGATCTTAGGAGGAAGATGATCCGGCTGACAACGACCAAGAACGGATCTGCACGCAATGTGCCGCTCAACAGTGTGGCTTTGGATGCGTTGAAAACTCAGCAAGCGAAGGTGCCACACACGCCGGGAGATGCTGTGTTCCCACGCCCAGGCCCTAGCTCTGATTGCCGCTGGTGGTTAATCCCGGCACTCGTGGAAGCGAAGATCGCCGACTACACGTGGCACAACAATCGGCACACGTTTTGTAGCTGGCTTGCCATGGCTGGAGTGAGCACAAAAGAGATTCAGGTCTTGGCTGGACACAAGACCATAACGATGGCCGCGCGCTATGCACACCTATCGCCAGAGGCTACGGCGTCGGCGTCAGAGCGGCTGGTGCTTTGACTTTTGCGGCTATAACGAAGCCCCGCCAACGCTTCTCTTCTTTTATGGTCTCAGGATTGGTTCTGTGGCCAAAGCCGATCTATCTCAGGTAAAAACCAGACACTTACAACAGCTCACTTATGATGATGAATCCGTTCAATCTTAACTCATCCTGTATCTATACCTGGCTCTTGTGATGGATCGTTATGCACCACATCATCCACGCTGAAGGCGTGCGTAAATGCTTATCAACCAGTACTTCCGGCTTGCCGGTGATTCGCTCGGAACCGTTCACTGGCCATAAGCTGACTTTGCAGGACTCATTCAAGGTCGAAGTAGCTCCGGAAGGGCTACCGTGCAATCGCAGCGCATCGAGTCGGCACTTGCGGCTTGGCCAATTTCCTGTACCAATGTGATTTCTAGAGCTGCTCCCGCCGACACAGCCCTTGACGAATCCTTGGACATAGTTTCTGGCACGGCCGCCATTCACCCGCAAGCAAATGGAGATTCCACCTGCGAGTGAAGCCGAAATTGAGTGGACTCGAGTACACTCAGTGCTTGCGAATGCCAAGGAGGGCGATGATGTCGAAGGTTGTTGTTATTGGCGGCACCGGTACAGTTGGCAGCCAGACCGTGCAGGAGTTAGTGAAGCGCGGGGCAGATGTCCGTGTAATGACGCGCTCTGCCAATCGGATCGCCTCTCTGCCAAAGGGCGTTGAAGGGGTAGTCGGCAGCATGCAAGCCCCAGAGTCTTTGCCAGCGGTATTTGTGGGAGCAGACAAGCTATTTCTTATTACGCCCCTCGACCGCGACGAGACTGCTCAGGGGATCGACGCTGTGGATGCGGCCGTCGCAGCTGGGATTCGGCGCATCGTTTATTTAAGCGTTCACCAGGCGGACAAGGCGCTCACAATTCCTCACTTTGTCTCAAAACTTCCCATTGAGGGTGTCATCCGGGCATGCGGCGTGGAGTACACAATCCTGCGCCCGAACAACTTCTATCAGAACGACCTCGCTGTACTGGATGCCATCCGCGCCGGCGTCTACCCGCAGCCCACCGGCAGCGTGGGTATGCACCGCGTAGATGTGCGCGACATCGCTGAAGCCGCCGCCATAGCGCTAACTCAGCCCGGCCACTCTGGAAAGACCTATTCCGTGGTCGGGCCCCGAGCCTGGACCGGCACAGAGATATCCGCCGTGTTGACGAATCATCTCGGAAAACCGGTGATGTACGTCGGAGACGATCTGAAAGTCTGGTCGGCACAGATGCGCGCATTCATGCCGAGCTGGTTGGTGCGCGATCTTGAGATCATGTTCCAGCACTTCCTCACGAGCGGGCTCCTGGCGACACAGGCAGAGATTGACGAACTAACTGCCATGCTGGGCCACGCTCCACGCAGCTTCGAAGCGTTCATCCAGGAAGTTCTGCCGGTCTAGGAAGTTTTCCAAAACTGCGTGTTTGTTCCGGCTATCCATGGAGTGCCCGGCACATCCTGTACCAGGGAGAATGCGACAGCTTGGGATGAGTGATGGCCTCCTGCTAGCGGATCGGCCCTGATAAACGCCCCCGGGGAGCGATAGGCCGAGATTGCGATCCGGCTCATGCTTTTTGCCACGGCGAATGGAGCCGTACCGATGGTAAAGAGCAAGACTCACTCCCCATTCGCCAATCCGCCGAGTTCTTCAGCGCTCGTTTAAGTCCACTTCATAGAGGTTGACAGCAGGGGCGCGGGCGGTGACGACAGGAAGGTCGCCGGGGGCAAGACCGATGAGGCGGTAGTCGGTGGCGGCGATGGGGCGCAGATTATCGATGGTCGCCACCTGTTGCGGCTTGCCGGCAGGCACGGCGACGCGGTAAATGGGCTTGCCCGCCGCGAGGAAATCCTGAAAATAGATCGATCGGCTATCGTGCGACCAGGTGGGGTCGCCGACACCCTGAACAGTCAGAGTGGTCCAACGCTCCGTGGTCCGGTCGAACAGGAGCAGCGCGCGCTGATCGAGCGGCATGGCTGCAATGTAGCGGCCATCGGGCGAGAGACGCGGACTGAAGAGGCCGGTCGAGCCGGGAATCTCCGTTACTTTGCGGGTTTGGAGATTGAGGAGATAGATGGCTTTCGGCTGGCCGTTGTCCATGCGATCAGGCAGCCGGCCAAAGACGATCGACTGGCCGTCGGGCGACCAGGCCGGATCGGCTTCGTTCCGATCCTCATTCAGTACCGGCGTGAGCTTTCCGCCCTCAGCGTCGATGAGATAAATCTTCCACGGCTTGCCCGCCTCCAGGCCCATGACAGCCAAGCGGCGATCGTCGGGCGACCATTTCATGGTGAAGATGCGCTGCGGCAGGGTGGTGAGTTCAATGCGCTCGCTGCCGTCGATTCGGCTGCGCCAAAGTGAATTGTCAGCGGCGTTGACCCATGCCACCCACTGGCCGTCCGGCGAGTACTGCGCCAGCGAGGCCGCGCTCAGATTCTGGTCGAGGGTGACGAATGTGGAGGATTGTGGGATGGCGCGGAGCAGCTCATATTGCGAGGTAGCGCCGATGAAATAGACGCGATCGCTGCCGGGCGCCGTGCTGGGAGCCTGGTAATAGAGTGGACCGTTGGTGATCTGTCGCGGCTCGCGATCGGCGAGGTACCAGGGTCGCTCGCGCTCGACCCAGATCTCGCTGTGGGTACTATCGCTGTGCGAAGACTGAAAAACGAAGTACTGGCCGTCGGGAGTCCAGTTTCCGCAACACTCTGTTGCCGGCTGGCTCCAGCCGGGAAAGAGCGGGTGGGGGTTGGAGCCGTCGGCTGCAACCTCCCAGAGCTCCGAGGTCTGGCGCTTGGCGTCGCGCACCGTGAAGCGCAGCCGCTTGCTATCAGGCGACCAGCGCAGCCAGAAGGCTAGACCCTGGACGGTCAGCAGCCGGTGCGGATCGCTGCCGTCGGCCCCGACGATGATGAGTTCGTTGCCGCTGGCCACTAGAAGCCTCCGCCCATCCGGCATCCATGTGGCGTCGTGCGCTAGCACATTGGGAACGCGGCGCGCGTCGCCACCCAGGGTGGGCACAATCCAAAGCGGCTGCTCCGGCTCGGCCTGCAGATGGCCGCGCACCACGAGCTTGGAACCATCCGGCGAGAGCGAGCCGATGAGGGGCGCGCCGATCTCAGAGGGCAGGCGAAAGTGACTGATCTCACCGTTGGCCGCCAGTGCGACTGCGAGCACGGGATTGCCATTGTCCACGTGGGAAAAGTAGATGCGCGTGCCGTCGCTGGCAGAGCTGGAGAAACTCTCCACATCCAAATCGTTAGCGAGCACGTGGCCGGAAAAAGTCACCTGAACCACGCGGTAAGGCCGGCGAACAGGCTCGCGCAGGAGGAGAAACAAACCCAACAACAGGCAGAGCAGCGCCAGTCCACCGGCCACCCACCAGGCCGTAGAAACGTGCCTTTGCGCAAGCGTCGCGGCATCCGCAGCGAGAGCTATTGCCGGCGGCTGCGCGTCGACTGCCTTGACCGGAGCGAGGAAGCGGTAGCCGCGCTTAGCCAGCGTTTCCACAAAGCGCGGGTTTTCCGCGGAGTCGCCCAGGGCCTCGCGCAGCTTGTTCACGGCGATCCCCAGGCTGTGGTCGAAATCGACGGTTGTGTCCGCGCCCCAGATTTCCATTTGCAGAGTCTCGCGCGAGACTACCTCGCCGGGGTGTTCTACCAGCGTGGCCAGTACTTTGAAGGGTTGGCTCTGGAGCCGCACTCGAGTCCCGGACCGCCGCAACTCTCCCGACTGAAGGTCGGCCTCAAATATGCCGAACTGAACGCGGCGTGTGTCCTTTGGGAACCCGTTCAACATGCTTCTTGAAGAAACTCTGCATAGCAGTGTAAGGGAAGCGGGCAAGAAATGGATAGTCCCAGCCGCAAGGGGCGGAAGGAGAAGTCGAAAAACAGGAGATAGTTTTCCGCAACTTGTTCATAAGAAATTTGGTTAATGGAAGAAAGGCAATTGACGGCGAATTGGCGACTTGTAGATTGACCGGCGTATTGATCAGGGCGTTTCCTCATTCATGGTTACGAGGAAGGGTGTTAGATCCAGCCCAATTCCTCTCAAAATAGTCAACGCTCGTCAACGTAATGCTTTGGAGGACATTGTGATGTTGAAAACAGCCAGTTTCCTGACCTACCTTAAACGCCACGCCCGGTCGATTGTTGCGGCGATCGCCGTGCTGGTCATCTCCCTGCTGGCGCCTGCCCTGAGGGCACAGACCGATACAGGCAGCATTTTCGGCACGGTGACTGATACCACAGGCGCTGTTGTCGCCGACGCCACCATCACCGTTACCAATCTCGACACGAACCGCGCGGTCTCCGTCAAGAGCCTGGCCGATGGAACATTCGCCGTGAATGCTTTGCCCATTGGCAACTACAACGTCGAAGCAACCAAGCAGGCTTTCCAAAGCGAGGCCACCACGTTTCCCCTGCAAATCTCCGAGGTGAAACAGCTCAGCTTCAAATTGAAGGTGGGACCTGCGAGCGAGACGGTGCAGGTGACCGACGCAGCACCGCTGGTCGACACGGCCACTTCGTCGGCTGGCGAAGTGATCGATGGACGCCAGGTACTCGATCTCCCGCTCAACGGTCGCAACTTCACCACGCTGGCTCTGCTGACTCCCGGCGTAGGCCGCGGCCAATACTCCGATAATGCCAGCGCTCCGAGCAACAATGCAGAGACCTGGCGCAACGCCGATTCCGGCGCGGCCGCACTGGCGATCGACGGTTTGCCCCCACAGTCGAATAACTTCCAGCTCGATGGCATTGACAACAACGAGTCGCTGGTCAATACCATCGTGATTTTCCCGGCGCTCGAAGACATCGCCGAGTTCAAGACCACGACCAGCGTTCCTCCGGCAGAGTTTGGCCGTTCCGGCGGCGGCGTAGTGCAGGTCGCCACCAAATCCGGCACCAACGACGTTCACGGCGCGATCTATTGGTTCAACCGTTCCAAGGAAGGCGCTGCGGCCGTCTTCGGCTCCACCGTTCCGGAATTGAGCCGCAACCAGTTCGGCGGCTCCGCGGGCGGGCCGCTGTGGAAAAACAAGCTGTTCGCCTTCGGAGATTACCAGGGCTGGCGCGAGAACCTGCCGGCAGGTTCAGGCCAGACGCATGTGCCTACAGCTTTGATGCGTAAGGGCAACTTCACGGAACTGCTCAGCTCCACCGCGGCGGGAACAGCGACCAGCGTGCCCATCGCGGCCATCTGCCCGAACCTTTACTCCGGGAGCACCCTGCTGTCGCAGTTTAACGCCGGCTACGGGTACGTTTATAACCCGCAAACCTGTTTGCCTTTCGGCTGGGTCGGCGGCGTCAACACCACGCAAGCTGGAAACGCCGCACTCAACATCATTCCAACCCCGAGCTCCGTCGGCTTAGCCTACCTGAATGCGTTCCCCAATCCGAATATTTCCGGCGCCAATATCGCGACGAACTCTAACAACTTCGGGTATTCGCAGTCCAACGTTGAGACATTGAACGATTACGACGGGCGCCTGGACTGGAACCCGAGTTCGAAGGATACTGTCTTCGGCCGTTACAGCATCGGCGATGACTTCCTGCACAACACCCTGTCCCTGATAGACGCCACTCACGCTCTGCCCTCCGGGAATGGCTTCAACCCGTCACATCCACGTCAGGTTGCGGTCGGCTACACGCATATCTTCAGCGCCAACCTCATCAACGAATTCCACTACGGCTGGGATCGCGACCTTTCCGGATACTTGCAGCCGGACGCGAACGTTGCGCTGGCGCAGAGTCTGGGCATCGTAAATGCCAATACATCCCCGTTGCTGGGCGGCATGCCCGTCATTGGTGGATGGTACGGGAACCTGAGCTATGTGGGCGACGGCGGCCCGTATCTGATCATTGAGCCAACCAACCAGTTTTCAGATGCGCTCACCTGGGTCAAGGGAAAACACACCTTCAAGTTCGGCGCCAGCATTATCCACCGCGACGTGAATTGGGATCAGGGCAACTTTGCCAAGGGGTACTTCTGGATCGACGACGGCAACTATGGTGGTATGCCGGCTCCCACGTCGGCCCACGGAACGTTTACCGGCTATGAGCCTGCTGAACTGCTGGGTGGTTTCATGGGCGGCTACCAGGTGGGCGCGTTTTCGGGCTACTACAACACGCGCAGCTGGGAGAACGGCTACTTTGGCCAGGATGACTGGCGGATTGGCCGGAAACTCACTCTGAATCTCGGCCTGCGCTATGACACCCTGAGCCCGGCGACGGAAGCTCACAACCACATGTCCAACTTCAACCCGGCGACGGGCGAGCTGGTCGAAGCGGGAACCAACGGATGGCCTGCCGCATTGGTTAACACGCCACACGACGATCTAGGCCCGCGCATCGGATTTGCCTACGATCTGCGGGGCAATGCCAAAACGGTAATCCGTGGCGGCTACGGCCTGTTCTACTTCCTGAATCGCGGCGGTGTAGCCGAGGAACTCTCTGAGAACCCGGATTGGAACGGCCTTCAGAGCTATTACGCGTGCCCGACAGCGACGACCTGCGGGACCGGCTATCGCATCACATTCACTGGCGAAGCGCCAAACGGAAGCACCAATCCTGCCGCCGCGACCGCTTCTCTGCCGTCCAAGGTCGGCGTCAGCCCCACTGCCATCAACTCGAATGATAGCGTTGTCTACTATCCGAAGAGCAGCCCGAACTCCCATATACACCAGTTCAACCTTCAGGTCGAACAACAACTCGACAGCCACACCTCTCTGGACGTGGGCTATGTTGGAACCAAGATGGGAAACCTCGCGACGCAGTTCAATGCCAACGAAACGGTGCTTGGAGGCTCGACCAACTGGTTCCCGGTCGGAGGCTCCGTCAACCCCAGTGGCGTGGGCACGATCAACGCCTATGAAATGATCGGCAGCGGAAGCTACAACGGCTTTCAGGCCAAGCTGGTTCGCAGGATGGCCACGGGACTCCAGGTGAACGCTTCGTACACGTGGTCGCACACGCTCGACGATGCCGATGACGTACTGGCGAATGCCCCCACGGGCATCCTCGTAGGGACCGGCGGAACGCCGTTGCTGAAGTACCAGCGCGGCAGCTCAAACAACGATCAGCGGCAACTGTTTGGTGTCGCCGCAATTTACGAACTGCCCTTCGGCCGTGGAAGGATGTTTGGCAGCAACATGCCGAGGGCGCTCGACGAAGTGGTCGGCGGCTGGCAATGGAACAACGTCATTGGACTTTCAACCGGCACACCGCTGGACATCCAGGGTTCGAGCGGCCCCAATGGCCGGCCGGACTATCACGGCGGATGCAAGACGAACGTGTCATGGAATGTCTGGATCAGTTGCCCCAAGGGAGCCTTTACGAATCCGGCCGGGCTGGTCGGCAACCTGCCGCGTAACTTCTTCCCCGGTCCGGGAACCAAGGACTGGGATATGTCCCTGATAAAGAGCTTCAGTATCGCGGAGCGGGTAAAGTCAGAGTTCCGCGCGCAGGTGTACAACCTGACGAACACTCCCAACTTCCAGGACCCGGATAACAATTACAACAACGGCGACTTCGGACAGTTGAACAGCGTTCGCCAGTCGCCTCCTGACCGAGAGCTCGAAGTGGCGCTTCGCGTCTCGTTCTGATTTGCGGCTAAAGAGCGCCACGGCGTGGGTTCACGCCGTGGCGCGGTTTTTCAGCGACCCTTGCAACCCGAAACCTGAACCAGCGAAAGGCTACATCATGAAGGGCCACGGGAGGTTGCTTTGTCTCGCTGCACTGCTGATGATCAGCGGCGGTTCCGTTTTCGCAGCGCCGGCGCAGGGTCCACCAGGTGGGTGCAACGCAAAGCGGGGCAGCGCTCCCTGTGTCGATAAGATCGATCCGCCGGACTGGTGGAGCGGATTTCCCGACCCCATGCTGCTGGTGCACGGCGAGAACCTGAAGCAGGCACATTTCACCGTTGCGGGCAAAGGCGTCGCGATCCTGCACACGCAGGCTTCGGAAAACGGCCACTGGGCGTTCCTGTGGCTGCGTACAAAGGATGCCGCGCCGCAAACGCTTTGGGTCATTGCCAGCAATGCTAAGGGTCGGGCACGGAGCGCGTTTGCGCTCAAGGCACGCGACAACGACCCCAATGCGCATCGCGGGTTTTCTTCGGCGGATGCGCTGTATCTGATCATGACTGACCGCTTCTCGGACGGGAACCCAGCCAACAACCAGGCCGGGGCCAATCGCCAGGACGCGCACGGCTGGCATGGCGGCGATTTGGCCGGCATTGAGAAGCACCTGGATTACTTAAAGCAGTTGGGCGTAACCGCTGTGTGGACCACGCCCGTCGCCTCCAACGGGGCCATGCCGGAGGCCTATCACGGCTACGCCGCTACCGACCTTTATGCCGTAGACCCGCATTTCGGCACGCTTGCAGATTACCAACATCTGTCCGATGCGCTGCACGCCAGCGGCATGAAGCTGGTGATCGACCTGGTGCCCAATCACATCGGCGTCCTGCATCCGTGGGTGCTCGATTCCCCCGCGCCCGGCTGGCTGCACGGCACGCTTGAGCATCACAGCGCAGTGAAGACCGATTTTTATCAGCTCGTGGACCCGCATGCTCCGCCCCAGGCGTGGCGCGACATCACTGACGGCTGGTTCACGAACGAAATGCCTGACCTGAACCAGGAGAATCCTTTGGTGGCACGCTACCTGATTCAGAATGCGCTGTGGTGGGTTGAAACAGCTAACCTCGATGGCATCCGGCTTGACACATTTCCTTATGTTGGTCGCGCCTTCTGGCACGATTTCGATGCAACTCTGCACAGCGTGTATCCGCAGCTGACAACCGTGGGCGAAATCTTCCACGGCGACCCGGAAGTGACATCGTTCTTCGCCGGCGGCGAGGCGCACCTCGGCATCGACACCGGGCTCGATACACCGTTCGACTTTCCCGTCTACTTTGCGCTGCGCGATGTCCTCACGGCAGGTCAACCGATGACCGAACTGGACAAAGTTCTGCGACAAGACGCTCTCTACCCTCACCCGGAGCGGCTGGTGACGTTCATCGGCAACCATGACACCTCCCGCTTTATTACCGCCGCAGACGGCTCGGCGGAGAAGCTCAAGCTGGCCATTGGGCTCATCCTTACCCTGCGCGGCATGCCGCTGATCTACAGCGGCGACGAGATCGGCATGCCCGGCGGCAACGATCCTGACGACCGGCGCGATTTTCCCGGCGGCTTTGCCGGCGATGCGCACAACGCCTTTGTGCAGGCGGGCCGCACGCCGGCGCAGCAGGAGATCTTTCGCTGGAGTTCCAGCCTGCTGGCGTTGCGCGCCGCGCATACGGTTCTGCAAACAGGCCTGGAGCAGAACCTGTTTGCCAACGACGATGTCTTCGCCTTCGTTCGCACACCCGACGGCGCAGGATGCGCAACGGATCACGCAAGCGAGCGCATGCTGATCGTGGTAAACAAGGCGCCGCACGCAGAGACGATCGATCTGCCGACGGATGATACCGCGCTGGCCGGGTGCCGGAACTTCCACGCAATGGCGCCTGCGGGCGGCGCGGATCCGGTTGCCGGCGGAGGCACGCTGCATCTCGAACAACCGGCGGAGTCGATCGCGATTTTCAAGGTGAACTGAAACACCGTTCTTCCCGGCCGAGCGCTTCGTCTCTTCGGTAACGCACCAAGACCGCCCAGGAGATTACTCGATGTGCACGACGCGCAAGCGGTCCATCCTCATGATGACGATGTTGCCGCTGTGTGTGGCGGCGCTGCTGGCAGGTTGCGGCGGAGGCGGAAGCGTCGGTTCATCGACGCCGCAGCAGGCGGCAGCGCCTTCATTTTCCGTGGGCGGCGGAACCTACGCCACGCTGCAAAGCGTAGTCATCACCGACAGCACGCCCGGCGCGGCCATCCATTACACAACCGATGGCAGCACGCCGACCACCCAGTCGCTCACCTACTCCGTGCCGATCGCCGTTGCCACCAGCACCACTCTGCAGGCCATTGCCGTGGCCAGCGGCTACAACAACAGCAACGTCACTTCAGCCAGCTACACCATCGACTTTCCAGCCGCGCCGCCCATCCCGGCGGTCTCCGACATCCATCAGGGATTCATCTACCAGATTGTGACCGACCGTTTCTTCGACGGCGATCCGAGCAACGACAATCCCTCCGAGAGTCCCGGCCTGTACGATCCCAACGGATTCACCGACTCGGCCGCGGCCAACTGGACCCTCTACTGGGGCGGCGATCTGGTGGGCATCCAGCAGAAGCTCAGTTACCTCAAAACCATGGGCGTTACCGCCATCTGGATTTCCCCTCCGATGAATAACATCCGGATTGCCTACGACAGCCAGGCGGGCTATCACGGCTACTGGGTGCGCGACTTCATGCAGATCGACGAGCATTTCGGCGACGACAGCAACAGTTGGACGGAGTTCAACAATCTGGTAGCTGCCGCGCATGCGGCCGGGATTCGCGTCATCGTCGACTTTACCGCCAACGACACCAATCCCACGGGCAGCGGCGAAGACGGATCGCTTTACAACAATGGCACGCTGGTCACAACCTACTCGACCGACACCGGCGCGACGCCCTACTATCACCACAATCCTGGCATCTCCAACTACGACGATCCGTACCAGGTGCAATACGACTCGGAAGAGGGACTGGCCGACCTCGATCAGACCAATCCCTGGGTTGATCAATACCTGAAGGGCGCAGTCAGCCAGTTTCTCAACCACGGCGCAGACGGGTTCCGCTTCGATTCTTCGCTGGAGACGAATTGGGGCTGGCAGTACAGTCTCGAAAACTACATCGCCAACTGGAGCGGCTCCGCCGGCCTGCCCACCGCCACGGCCCGTCCCTTCCTGTTCGGGGAGTGGGACCTGGGCTCGGGAGACGCGCTCTATCCCACCGCCGTGAAATTCACCAACAACAGCGGGATGAATCTGCTGGACTATCCGCTCTACTGGCAGATCTCCCAGGTCTTTGGCGACAACGACAGCTTTGAGCAGATTGACAACGAGCTGACGCTCGAAGATCGGGGCTCCGCAAGCAGCACGGCGGCACCATTTGTGCAGCCCAACGATCTGGTGACCTTCTTCGACAACCACGACAACCCGCGCATCATGTCGATGGGTGCCGACCAGATGGCCATGAAAGAGGCGCTCAGCTTTCTCTTCACCTGCCGCGGCCTGCCCATCGTTTACTACGGGGACGAGCAGTATCTCTATAACGACACCGATGGCGGAGCGAATCCCTACGACCGCAACGCCATGACCAGCTTCAACACTACCGACGCGGTTTTGCTGATCCGGTATCTGGCTGCGCTGCGCGCCTCCAATCCGGCCATTGCCTACGGCGCCATGACGCAGCGCTGGATCAACAGCGACGTGTACATCTACGAGCGCGTCCTCGGCACCAACGTGGTGCTGGTGGCGATCAACAAGAACAAGAGTAACGATCAGGCGATCTCAGGGCTTTACACATCTCTGCCGCCGGGCGCCTACAGCGACTACCTAGCCCAGACCATGGGAGGAACCGCGATCACCGTGACAGGATCGCCGGGCGCCAACAATCCTGTGAAGAACTTTACTCTGCCGCATAACAGTGTCTCCATCTGGGTCTCGGCAGGCGGCGTCGGGCCCTCCGTGGGCAGCGTTACGCCCCGCGTGGCCAACCCCGGCGCGGTGGTAACGCTGAGCGGAGCCGGCTTCGGCACGGCTGCGGGCACGGTCAACTTTACCTCGGGGAGCACAACCCGGCCCGCAACGGTCACGAACTGGACAAGCGGACAGATTACGGTGCTGGTTCCTGCGCTGCCCCCGGGCCCGGCCACCGTAACTGCCATAGCTGGCGCAACAGCCTCCAATGCAGCGCCGTTTACAGTGAGCACGTCGACGCTGATTCCCGTCAATCTGGCCGTGAGCGGTACGCCTACGCTGGCCAGCGCCGATCAACTGATGCTGACGGGCAATGTGCTGGAACTGGGCAACAACGCAACCACATTTAACGGCGCCATCGGCCCGGTGCCGGTTCCCGCGCCGGGCAGCGGCTTGCAGACGGTTTCCCTGCCGGCAGGCGCCTCCGTGCAATTCAAGTTCTTCGTCCTGCACAGCGATGGAAGCACCACCGCGGAGACAACAATGCACACCTACACGGTGCCGGTTTCGGGCATCGGTACAGACAATGTAACGTGGTAGCCGCGGCCGGCAAGCTGCCTTTGCCGCTGCCGCGCTGGCGCAGGAAGAGGAATTCGACCGCGCAGTCTTCCGCAATCGGTTGGCTGCACATCATTCACACGGAATCTGGCGCAAAGAGCCGGGCGCGCCGCAGGCAATGCATCGCTGAGCGTTTCGGCGCTTCGTTGCCATCGGAAGTTTTCCTGCTCTGGCTCAGGAATGGACGCAATGCACGATCTCTCGCAACCATCCGCTCGCAAACAGGAAACCGCTCGTGACGCGTCCGCGCGCATCGGCAGCGGAGTGAAATTCGCGCGCCTGAGCGGAATCCTGCTGCACTGCACTTCTCTTCCCGGGCGCTTCGGCATCGGCGATTTCGGGCCGTGCGCCTATGAGTTTGCCGACTTCCTTGCCGCTGCCGGACAGAAGTTGTGGCAGGTGCTGCCGCTGAATCCCACCGGATACGGCGATTCTCCTTACCAATGCTTCTCTGCTTTCGCGGGCAACCCGCTGTTGCTGAGCCTCGAGCGCCTGCGTGATCAGGGACTGCTCCAGCAGTCGGACCTGGCTCAGGCACCGCTCTTTCCAGAAGACGCTATCGACTTCGGGGCGACGATTCAGTTCAAGAGACCGGTATTGCTCCGGGCAGCACAGGCGTTCTTTGCCGATGCGTCGCGCGCGGATCGCGCCGCCTTCGACCGTTTTTGTGAAAGCGCAAGTTTCTGGCTCGACGACTTCGCGCTATTCATGGCCCTGAAGGACGCACACAACGGAACCGCCTGGACCACATGGGACGCAAAGATTCGCCGCCGCGACCCGCACGCCGTCAGCGAGTGGACGCTCCGGCTTACGCCCCAGTTGAACGCCATCAAGTACTGGCAATTCGAGTTTTTCCGCCAGTGGGAAGACCTCAAGGCCTATTGCCGGCAGCGCGACATCCGCCTGATGGGCGACATCCCCATTTACGTTGCGCACGATAGCGCGGATGTCTGGGCTCGTCCAGAACTCTTCTATCTCGACAAGCAAGGCAATCCCACCGTGGTTTCCGGCGTGCCCCCCGATTACTTCAGCGCCACCGGCCAGCTTTGGGGCAATCCGATCTATCGCTGGGATGTGCTGGAGGCCGGCGGATTCAAGTGGTGGATCGAGCGTTTCCGCGCCTCGCTCGCCCTCTTCGACTTGGTGAGGCTCGATCATTTCCGCGGCTTTGAATCTTACTGGGAGGTTCCGGCAAGTGAGGCAACCGCCATCCACGGCCGCTGGGTTAAGGCGCCGGGAGAAAGGCTTCTAACTGCGCTCGAGAACGAACTTGGCGAACTGCCGATTGTGGCCGAGAACCTGGGCGTGATCACCCCGCCGGTGGAGCAACTGCGAGCAAAGTTCCGCCTTCCCGGGATGAGCATCCTGCAGTTTGCGTTTGGCACGGATCCGCAGGGAGCGTCTTTTCGTCCCCACAATTACGGCCGCGACCTAGTCGCCTATACCGGCGGCCACGACAACGATACCGCGGTCGGCTGGTGGACGAGTTCGGGTGCGGCCGATAGCACCCGCACGCCGGAGGATGTTCGCAAAGAGCATGAACTCGCGCGCGCCTATCTCAACCTCCATGACGATGCGGAAATCAACTGGAGCATGATCCGCGCGGTGGAGGCCTCCCTTGCCGATGTCGTGATTGTTCCGTTGCAGGATGTGCTGGGACTGGACAGTTCGGCGCGCATGAATCTTCCCGGCACGGTGAGCGGAAACTGGAAATGGCGTTATCGTCCGGGCGCACTGAGCCCCGAATTGAGCGCCAGGCTGCGATCCCTGGTCGAGCTTTATGATCGCTAGTTCGAACCCACAAAAGGAAAGCTGGAGAGCCGAATTCATGGACAAACCACCACGCACGTTCTGGCAGATCTGGAACCTGAGCTTCGGCTTTTTCGGCATCCAGTTCGGTTGGGGATTACAGATGGCGAACATGAGCGCCATCTACGAATATCTGGGGGCGCGCGCCGATCAGATTCCGATCTTGTGGCTGGCCGCGCCGCTGACAGGATTGCTGGTGCAGCCGATTGTGGGCCAGGCCAGCGACAGCACCTGGGGCCCCCTGGGCCGGCGCAGGCCTTACTTCCTGGCCGGCGCCATTCTGAGTTCGACGGCGTTGATCCTCATGCCGCGATGTTCCGCTTTGTGGATGGCAGCTGGGCTGCTCTGGATTCTCGATGCCAGCATCAACATCAGCATGCAGCCCTTTCGCGCGTTTGTGGCCGACCTGCTGCCCGAATCCCAATGCACCCAGGGCTTTGCCATGCAAAGCCTGCTCATTGGCCTCAGTACCGTGATTGCCTCGGCGCTGCCTTACCTGCTGACCAATGTTTTTCACCTCGCCCAGGCTCGGGTTGCGGGCACAATTCCCTTCACGGTGCGCTTTTCCTTTTACATCGGCGCCGCGGCCTTTCTTGGCGCTGTACTGTGGACCGTTTTTACCACCAAAGAGTATCCGCCGGAGAACATGGAGGAGTTTCGCAGGCAAAAGGCCCAGCGAGCCGGCATAGCGGCTGGAGCTCGCGAAATCCTGGTTTCTGTCCGCGAGATGCCGCGCACGATGCGACAACTGGCCTGGGTCCAGATATCGACCTGGCTGGGCTTATTCTGCATGTGGCTTTATTTCCCGGTCGCCGTCCCGCGCAACGTCTTCGGCGCCACGGACACCAACTCTTCGCTTTATTCCTCGGGAGCGGAATGGGCGGGCGTCTGTTTCGGAATGTATTCGCTGGTGTGTTTCGTATTCTCCTTCGCTCTACCTGCGATTGCGCTCAAGTTTGGCCGCAAGGCAACCCATACCCTGTGCCTGATCTGCGGCAGCCTTGGACTGCTTTCCGTGGCCGTGATTCACAGCAAGTATCCGCTGTTGCTCTCCATGACCGGAGTGGGGATTGCGTGGGCCAGCATTCTCTCCATGCCTTACTCCATCCTTTCCGGATCTCTGCCTGCGGGAAAGACCGGGGTCTACATGGGGATCTTCAACTCCTTCGTGGTCATTCCAGAGATCGCGGCAGCGCTAGGGTTCGGCTGGGTGATGGACCATTTGCTGAAAAACAATCGCCTTGCCGCGGTGGTTGCAGGCGGAGTCTTTTTCCTGCTGGCGGCGCTGCTGACCCAAAAGGTTGAAGACCTCGACGATCCGCATCGACTCCGGAAATCCCTTCCGGGCCAAGCCGGCGCGGCGTCCTAGTCCGCCTCCCCCCCGGCGCATATTCGCGCCATGCCGGTCGAACCATAAACGGGATCCGCGGGAGCAAACCAGTTGTCGGTTCGCCAGCAAGGTGATTCGGCAACAACTGGCATGTCCCGCAGGAGACTCGGCCGACACAAGGGCGCTCACCACTATCTGAGCTCGTAGGGATGTAGCATAACTCCAGTTTGCTGACCACTCGCTGAGTCGAGAAGCTTCGTTCGTACCGTCTTTATCCTGGAGCCTGCTATTAACTTCATTCCTTCAGAATCTAGGAAATGTCCAAGTGCCCGACGGTCGCTGACGTTGGAAAGTTGGGAAACAAGGGGCAAATCGGCTATCTAAGTGATGTGACAGACGAGGAGGGCCTTTGTCGCTCCCTATCTGGACCTTGGAAGTCCTCAGTATCCCCCAACGCTCCTTTCGAGGCTGCGAAAGGCCGGGCAGGACGCGTGATCTCAACACCCGGACGTAACCGGATTGCGGATTAGTTAGTACCCGCAAACGCCCCAGTGTCCAGGAATAGGTTTATGCCTGGATGGTCGCCAAGCCGAAATTACCTTGTGGTAAACATCGCAGCGGTAGCAGTATTCGATTGCGTCCCGTGTAAGGTTAACAGTGGACCGCAGATGGCGCGGTGGCAGCATAATCTTGGAACGAGTGGCGGCATTCACTGATTACGAGCAAGCACTGCGAGTGACGTCTTTTGGAAAACGCAATGATCACTCTGTCCATCGACGAAGGAAAACAACTCCTGAGTTTGTGCCGTGCCGGGACGCTTTATGAAGTTGAGGCTTGGATCCATGCGGGTAAGTCCCTCCGCGTACCAGAAGAACTCAGGACGACTCCTTTACGAATTGCAATCGACCTTGGGTTCTATAGTCTGATTCAGCTGCTCGCCATTCACGAGGAGAGCGAAGCTGTTTTGAACGACGCGTTAGGCGCTGCGGTAGATCTCCGTTCACTTGAGCTCGTCCAATTGCTTCTCAAGCACGGTGCTCAGATCCGAGGCGTTCCCCTTATCTCGGTGATGCGGTCGTGGGATCCGGCGCTCATGCAGCTTTTCCTCGACGGCGGTGCCGATGTAGTCACCGAATACCCGTTTGCAAGGGCGTTTTCTGAGAAGATTCGCACCGCGCTCAGCCGGCTCATTGCATTCAGAAGATCTCATCCGGAACTAGATCGAGAGATGCAGGAACAAGTGGATCGCGCGCTTCGCTTCTTTGCCGGAGACGGAAATCTCAAGTGGGTAAGTCTCCCGATGTGGGCAGGCGGAGACCCGAGAGCATTGGGTCCGAAACTAGACGACGAAGATGATCCAGATCTCTACGTCACTGCCCTTCAGGAGGCTGCGAGCGGACACAGCCTAGATGTAATGAAGAAGCTCAAGCCTGACCCTAGTCGAGATGATCTCACGGAGCTTCTCGAATACGCTGTCTTAGGTCTAGACATCGATATGATTTGATATCTTCTGAAAATGGGAGCCAAGCCGAACAACAAGGAAAATGGAGGGCCTACGGCCCTCGACCGATGTATTGGGCTCATGCATTTGGAAGAACGTAATTCGCTTCATCCCGAATCGATTCGGAGAATGCCGCTACCTGTTGCGGGTCGCTGGCTCCCACTTCCGCGCCTGTTTCTCTGCGGCCAGCCAATCCACGATCTGCGACTTGGTGATGGCAGCGGCGTCTCTCTTGCCAAAGGCATGCCGAACTCCCTGCAGAGCTCGGCCATCGGCTCGCCGGCTAGCCGGCGAGCCACAAACTGCAGTCTTTCGTCCATCACCGAACACTCCTTCCAAGGCATCACTTCCTCCTCTAGGAGGAAGTGTTACCTATGTGTCCGGTACGATGTGTCACCTATGTCTCAGGTCGGTCATAGAGCTAAGCCGCCCAAGGGTATTTTGATGCCCTCATTCTCCGCTGCACTCGGTACATTCGGGACAATTGAAAGGCCGAAATCTGTGTCCGTCCTATGCGCCAGCCTCAAGCCTCTGCTGGGGGCATGGGCAGAGTTGAATCCGCCGCAACCGTATCCCCCCAAACGCGCATTGGACCACGCAGATCGAAATTTCCAACTGCGCAGTGAAGAATTTTCCGAAGCGGGCACAATGAGCTATAACCTCTATGATTCCGAACTCGTAAGACGACTGGATCGAGGCAGGAAAAATGTACCGCCTTTGTACCGCCAGTCTGCCTATTCACGCGATTCTGGCGATTTCCGACAATGTAATCGGCGCCGAGGAAGAACCAATGTAGTTCTTGTTTTTCCAAGTTCTTGTGGCAAGATTATGGTGGATTCGCGCAAAGGGTTGGATGAGGCGGGACTGTTCGAGTTCCGCTTTAGGAGCCTGTACGCCAAGCCGCCCGAGATTTCCGAGCTTTGTGACTGTGAATGAAGGTAGGTCGCCATCGGGCAATATCGGACAAGGTGCCCGGGCAATCCTGGCATTGTTGGCGACGGTGGCAACGTGTATTCTGTAACTTACGGGTGGTCAATGAGGTCTCAACGTTCGATCCCCACTAGCCGCCCCAATTTACCCTCCTAAGTCGATGGAACGCGAGGGTTTACCATTTCATTCGCCGGGCCATCCAGCATGACGCAAGACCGTTCCGGCCCTCACGCGCCGATGGAAACTCCCGCCTGGTTTACCCCCTTCGAACCCCATCCCTGGCTCACGAACGGCCATCTGCAAACCATCGTCGGCAACTTTCTTCCCCGGCCCGCGTTTCGTCTGCCCTCCATCGCCGAAACGGTTGAGGTCGATGCCTCCGATGCCAGCCGCGTTCTCTGCTACTGCAACTGGC
>Ga0326727_10011069_pt1 | contig 21177 bp, 24 predicted proteins | sample MB2enrmetagenome_FD_207643 | JGI IMG/M metagenome (GOLD analysis project Ga0326727, IMG submission 207643) | Lab enriched peat soil microbial communities from McLean, Ithaca, NY, United States - MB29MY | ecosystem: Environmental > Terrestrial > Soil > Wetlands > Peat | place: USA: New York...
CCAAGATGCTCGCGACCTACGCCGCGGCCCCGGACTTCCTGCACAACGAGGTCGAGATGTGGGAGAAGCCCGACGGCAGACTGCAGCCGATCTTCCTGCACCGGTCCAACGACCCGCCGCCTGAGACAAAGGCCCTGGCCATCTTCGGGGACGCGCTCAGGAAGAGGGGCGTCGAGCCAAGGACCGTCGATTCGACGGGCAGGGGGAACCTCGCGCAGCTGATGAGCCTGTGCTACACCCTCGACGTGGCCTCCTACTACGCGGCCATCCTCAAGGGCGTCGAGCCCTTCGGAATAGGCCTCATCGACGAGCTGAAAGCAGCTAGGTGATGCCGACCATCTGGGCCAGCTCCTTCCTGCTAGCGTTGCCCAGCTGCTCCGCGGCCGCTTCCGGGGAGATTTCGTTGACGAAGACGCCGGCGCCCAGCTCCAGTCCCGCCCAGTTCGAGACCCGCGGATACACCTCCACGTGCCAGTGAATCTGCTTCGTGGTCTTCTTCTCAGAGGAGGTGTGTATCACGAGGTTGAAGCCGCAGTCGGGCAGCACCTTCGACATCCCGCCGAGCGTTGACCTCAGCAGGAGGGCGAGGTCCATGAGCTCCTTCTGAGAGAGCTTCAGGATGCTCGTCTGGTGCCTCTTGGGGTAGATCCAGAACTCGTAGGCGTGCGCCGAAGCCCACGGCGTGAACGCGATGTAGAACTCCGTCGACAGGACCTGTCTCGGCCCCCCGCTCTCGGACGCGACGACCTGGCACATGGGGCAGACGCCCAGCTCGTTGAGCGAGTTCTGAACGGTGAGGGCCTCGAGTTCCACGACCGGCGGCAACCTTGGTAGGGTGACGATCTGCATGTGGGAGTGGTCGATGGTCTGGCCGGAGCCCTTGCCCTGGTTGATGAAGACGACCACGTAGCTGACTCCCTTCTGGGCGTAGAGCCAGCGCACCTTGTCCTGCATGGTCGCCAGCAGGTTCGTCCACTGGTCAAGGTCCAGTCTGGCGAACGAGTCCTCGTGTCTGGGCGTCGCGACCACCACATAGTGATAGCCGATCGCCGGTTCGCTGTAATGGGGATACTCTCCGTAGGAGGGCGGCGCGTTTGGACTGACGATGGGGTACTTGTTCTGAAAGGCGCGGACCACCCAGCCGCCTATGCGCTCACTCTCCGTGTCGCTCTGCTTGACCAGGGTGTCGCCCATCTTCACGAGGACCAGGTCGGCCGGAGGCGTCATCTCCTCGTTGCCCGGGCAGAAGGCGCACTTGCCATGGTCGAGATGCTTCGCAGGGATTCGTGGTCCCCGTTCGCTGGTCACGATGGACAGCTTGTCGGTGAAGTAGTCCTTTCTTATCTCGACCATTGATGGCTGTCGGCTTTGGTTGCTGCAGATATATCGTTTCTCAACAACGCGCGCGAATACATACATAGCGCCCGTGGGCAAAGCCGCCTACGACCATGAAGCTCGGATATGTCCTGCTCGACGGATGCGCCGACCGGCCCACGCCAGACCTCAATTTCATGACGCCGCTGGAGGCTGCGAACACGCCTCATCTGGACGCGCTTGCGCGGAGGAGCAGGATGGGTCGCGTCGTGACCGTGGGGAGGGGCGTCGCACCCGAGTCCGACATCGCCGTCTTCAACATGCTGGGCTACGCATTCCCCAGGGGATATCCTGGCAGAGGGGTTGTCGAGGCCATAGGCGCAGGCGTGCAATTCAGGGACGGCGACCTGGCGCTCAGGGCCAACTTCGCGACCACCGAAGGAGGGTACATCACCGACAGGAGGGCGGGGCGGGACCTGACCGGGGACGAGACCGCGTCTCTGCAGGAAGATCTGAAGCAGGTGAAGCTAGACGGCGCACAGTTCGAGTTCAGGAGCACCGTGGGCTACCGGGCCGTCCTGGTGATCAGGGGCGACCGGGCGCTCTCGGCCGAGGTTTCGAACACGGACCCGGCCTATTCCAGGACGCGGGGCTTCGGCGCGGCGCGCCGGGTGTCGGGACCCGAGAAGGTGCAGAGCTGCAGGCCCCTGGACAGGACGCAGGGGGCCAGGAGGGCGGCCGAGCTGGTGAACGAGTTCCTTGCGAGGGCCATCCAGGTGCTCGATGCCTCTGAGGTCAACACCCGGAGGAGGAGGCAGGGCAAGAGGCTGGCAAACCTCCTGCTCCTCAGGGACGCCAGCGACCACCTGCCGGTAGTGGTTCCGTTCCGGGAGAAGTATGGCATCAAGGGCGTGGCCCTGGTCGAGATGCCCGCCGAGGTGGGCATTGCGCGCCTGCTCGGCATGAAGGAGGTGGCGCTGAAGGACCACAAGGACCTCGGCAAGAAGGCGGAGTTCTTCAAGAGGGAACTGGCCGAGGGTTCGCTCGTCTACGCCCACATCAAGGGGCCGGACGAGTTCGGCCACGACGGGGACGCCGTGGGCAAGAAGAGGAACATCGAGAGCATCGACGACCTCTTCTTTGGGGCCATCGAGAGCGAGGTGGCCGACGCCAGGCTCGCGGTCTCCTGCGACCATTCGACGCCCTGCGTCATGAAGATGCACTCCAGCGACCCGGTGCCGCTTCTGGTCACCACCGATGAACGGGACCGCGACTGCTGCAGGTTCACCGAGAAGGACGCCCGGAAAGGCAGTCTGGGAACCCTCAGAGGCGCCGACGTGCTGGACAGGGCTCTCTCGCTCTGAAGGGAGAAACCGGGCCGGGCGCCCCTTCCAGACGGAGTTTTTGAGCCCGCGAGGGGGTGGGTGAACGCGGCAGAAACCTAGGCTTCCGTCTCCGCCTTGGGCGTGAGGACCCCGCCCTCCTCCTCGAAGAGCTGCTCGACGGTCTGACCCTTCCTCACCACCGAGTAGTTGCCCTGGGAGTCCCTCATGTGGATGTAGGGCCTGGGCTGGCAGTGGAAGGGGGAGCCCAGGACGATGGAGTAGGCGCCGGCACCCCTGAAGACAACCAGCTTGCCGATCTCGGCGCCGCCGAGCTTCGACCGGCTGGAGGTGGTGAATACGTCCAGGGAGTCGCAGAGTCGACCGACTAGGACCGTCTTCTGCTGCGCCGTCGTTCCTCCGGGTATGACCTCGATGGGGTACTCGTGCCTCAGGAGCGCAGAGTCCGCCAGGTCGTGGTAGCCGGCGTCCACGTAGACGTACTTGTTCTCGTTGAACCTCTTCACGTTGACTATCCTCGAGACCAATATGGTGGAATCGGCGGAGAGGAACCTCCCGCTCTCAACGATGAGCGTGAACTTGCTCCCGAAGCTCTCGGCGAGGCTGCTCAGCTGCTCCAGTATCCTCGCAGAGAACTCGGCGGGTGCAGGCACGCTCTTCCCGTACCAGGTGGGAAGGCCTCCGCCTATGTCCAGCGTGTTGATCGGGAATTCTCCCAGCGTCCTGCGGGCGCTCAGGATGAACGCCTCAAGCTTCTCGAGCGCCTCCGAGAAGCATGACGGGTCCTCGATCTGGCTGCCCAGGTGGAAGTGGAATCCGTCGAAGTGCAGGGACGGAGTCTCCAGGATCTTCCTGAGCATGAACATGGCGCTGTCCTCGGACATCGCGTCCAGCGGCACGCCGAACTTTCCGTGGCGGATCGAGAACCTCAGCTCGGCCTTCACGTGCACCTCTGGGTTGATCCTGATGAGCACGTTCACCTCGCGTCCGATCTTCACCGATGCGTCGATGAGGTTGAGAAGCCCGTTGTAGCTCGAGACCACGATCTTGTTCACGCCGCGGCCTATGAGGCTCTCGAACTCAGCCGCCGTCTCTGTGATGCTCGTGTAGATCACGTTCTCCGGGGACCCTCCGCACTTGAGCAGGAAGTAGAGCTCGTTGGTCGCCGTCAGGTCGAACATGATGCCTTCTGAGACGAACGTCTTGATGACGGCCGGGTTGAAGTTCGCCTTTATCGAGTATGCGACCCTGAAGGGGCCCTTGAACCGCTGGTAGGCCTTCTCTATCTCGCTCACGTTGTTCCTGAGTACTTCTTCGTCGATGAGGAAGTACGGTGTGCCAAACTTCTCGGCCAGATTGTATAACTCCTGGTCATCGAACTTTGGTTTCGTCTGATACCGGGTCTTTGTCACCGGTTGCGCCCGAGGTTCAGGCAATTGTTTGTGTCGACAGCGTGAAAAGTTTTGCTTAAAAGATTTATCCCGAAAAGAGAATTTTTCCGTCAGACGACGCCGCGCCCTAGGACGAAGCGCGCCACTGCTCGGACGCTCTGCCTCCAGAAGCCCGATGACGACGGAGCAAACGAGAATCGGACGGCTGAAAAAGGAAGCGTGGGATTAAGAAATCGTGTGACGCCCGGGCTGCCTTCGCCCGGGAGGCGTTTCAGAGTTCTCTGCCGACGGCCCAGGTGGTTACCTTCCCACGAGGATCTCGATTGACGAGACGTTCCTCATCTCGCCGGTGTCGACGCTCTTGACCTGCTCCGTGCTTATGGAGATGTTCTTCACAGCGAAGGCGCCGTTGCCTAGCCTCTTGGTGACAATCTCTGCCACGTCGACGGCCCTGCCTATGGCCAGACCTCTCGCCTTGATGACGACCTCGCCTGCCTGCGACAATTGAATGAGTGCAGACATCGCGTAGCTCATCACCGGCTTCTTGCCAACGTAGATGTGGTTCTGCGCCATTGGGCTCCGCTCCTCCATCGCATCTTCTGTGTGCTCTGCTCCGGCTGCTGGATTGCCTGGTTTGCTGGACATGGTATCGCCGGCGACACCAAATCACTATTTATGCGTGACTAGACGATTCGTCCATTGGCCGTCGAGGCGCCTAGAGAAGGTAACGGACGGGGATGTCCTGGTACTCGCCGTTGGGCAGCGACCGTCTTATGGACAGAGGCAGCGCCTCGCTCGCCAGTTCCGCCATGGCCAGGATTATCGGGTCCTTGGTGGTGTCGTCGAGCGGCACGAAGAACGGCGCGCCCATCGCCAACTGCAGCGAGCGCGCGCCTATGATCCTTGCCTTCTCGAAGCGTGTCAGCTTCGGCGGGCCTATCTTTATCTCGAAGCCTTCCTCAACGGCGCGTCGAGGTTTCTTCTTATCGCGCGAAGCAACTACTGGAGACAATCAAAAACCTCGAGAATAAATAGCCCCTTTTAAGCCGGTTGTATAAAGTTTGTGTTACAAGGCGCTGCCACGAACCCTCCCTCGAGTTGCTTCCAGTGGCCTTCCAATCGGTCGATTCTCATCGACCCCGCGACCTGGGCATTTCACGAGTTCAAAATAGACAAATAGTGGGCCGGCGCCGCCGCGAAACGTCTCCAATGAAGCACATGGGCGGGTCAGACTAGCATTGTCCGTCTCCAAGGTGGAGTGCAAGGCCGTCATCAGGGGAAAGGGCGAACTGAAGTTCGACGTCTACAAGCATCTCGCGCCGGTGACGGTGAGCGCAATACTCAGAGAACTGCCCATCAACGCCAGGGTCACGGTCTACCCGCGAGCCATGGTCTGTGTTCTCACCGGCATAAGGGCCGGGGTCGAGAAGCAGCGCTTCGAGTTCACCAAGGGGGAGGTCGCCTTCCTTCCCGCCAACGGCTCGCTCTGCTTCTTCATGGCCAACGCCAAGAGTCAGAGCCCGCTGAACCCCATCGGAAAGGTCGAGGCCGACCTGTCAATCCTTCAGGGCCTCACCGCAGGAGACAGTATGGAGATAAATCAGGTGCGCGAGGTCAGCGAAGGCGTCCAGACGTAGTGCCCGCTGTAGCCGCCTACCTTCGTCAGGGCACCCTTTGTCTCCAGAGATCCCAGTATGGTCTTGGCAATGGACGCGCTGACGTTCAGGCTCCTCGCAGCGCTGTAGACCGTGATGGCCTTCTGTGAGCCGAGCGACTTCAGCAGCTCCTGGTCACCCATCTTCGGCATGAGGACCTCCACCCGCTTCCTCTCGCCCACGACCGCCTTCAGTTTCTCCGGCTTCTTCTTGGAACCATCCGCCTGCGTCTCCCCTTCCTCGTTCTGAGTCTTCTCCATCGAGGCGAGGGTCTTCTTCTTGGTACCGCCCATCTAATTCACTGAATGACACGCGCAAGCGACCGATTAATTAAACCTGCGCATCGCGACATGGAGTCGCCACGGCCCCAGTTGAAGCTGGCGCCCGACGCGCCAGAAACATCCACCCCAGCCCTAGGGGGGAAGAACCTGGGCGTCGTAGAGAGGGGCTGGCGGCGGGGCGTCGTGTCTTTCCTCTCTGCTGAGCTCCTGGAGGAACCTCAGCAGCGACTGACCGGTCGGCGTCAGCTGGTACATCCTGACCTTGCCGTAGGCGACCCGGTCGTCCACAAAGCCGTACTTCTTCATCAGCATAAGGTGTCTGTCCACGCCCTTCCAGTCCAGTCCGAGCTCCTGGGCCAGCTGGAGCCTGTCCTTCGGGAAGGAGAGCGCGTCCAGCAGCCGCATGCGCGTCTTGCCGCCCTTCATCTTCACGAAGAGGCCGAAGACGTCGGAGTCGAACCCCAGGTCCCTCCATCTCGACTTCATCCTTCCGCGCCAGATCCACATGCCCCCCACGGCCGCCCAGCTGCTCGGCGCCAGCGCGAGCGAATGGACCTCGAAGAACTGCAGGAAGCTGAGAGCGGTCAACCCCGAGAGGGAGCCCCGCGAGGTCGACAGCGAACTCAACCCGCCGTTCGCACCGGGAGCACCGGATACGGTGTAGCTGGCGGACGGCGCCGTGGTCGTCGAGAACGTGATCGTCGTCGAGGTGGATGCGGTGATGGTACCCGTGACCGTGAGCGGCGCGGTCGTGGAGCTCAGCGTGTAGCTCTGGGCGCCCGTCATCGTGGCCGGCGCAGCGGCCGACGAGTAGAGGTATGCGCCGAGGAAGGCCGTGTTCACTAATGCGAAACCCACGAGCACGGCGAGCGCATAGGTGGACCTCATGGGCAGCCCCGAAAGGGGCTGTTTTCTGTTAAATAGTTTTGTCCGAGTGATGGGACAAAGACTCATCACATCGTACACTCTCGTCGCGCGTCCATGGTTCAGAAGAGAGGGTTCCCCAACGTGTTGGTTGTGCTGATGGCGGTGCTCGTCCTGGGAGGTTCGGTCGTCGGAGTGGTGGTCCCGCTGCTGAGGGCCGGGCACGAGGAGCTCTCCTCCTCAAGTTCGGCAACGGCCAACCTGTCCGGGCTGACAAGCTTCGCCGGCAGCGTCTTCGGGATTACCGGCGCGAGCGCAGGGAGCGCACCGGCTGCGCCGTTGACCACGGTGCTGGGCACGACCACCATCGCCACATCGACGGTGACGACGTTTTCATCCACGACCGAGACCGGCCCTGACAAGGGCACGACATACGACGGCAGCCCCGCCGGCATTGCGCCCAACAGCGACATCGAGTTCTTCAGCAACCTTACGCTCAACGTGAGCAACCCCTCCGAGTCGCTCCAGAAGGCGGCCGAGATAGCATCCTCCCTCGGCGGCTATGTGGCCAGTTCGACCTACTCGGCGTCGCTGGCTACCGTCACTCTGCGGGTCCCCGGCGAGAACTACCAGTCAGCGCTGGCCCAGCTCGGCGCGCTCGGCACAGTCGTCAGCGCATCCAGCTCCAGCGATGACGTCACCGTCCAGTACACGGACCTCAACGCCACCCTCCAGTCCTTGCTGACGGAGCAGACGTCGCTCCTCAAGCTGCTCAGCCAGTCCAACTCGGTCAACGCCACCTTGGACATCGAGTCGGTACTCCAGAAGACCGACGCTCAGATCAACTCGGTCGAGAGCAGCATCCTCCAGACCGCGCAGCTGATAGAGTACGCCACCATCGGCATCGACTTCCAGACCCCGGTGGCGCACGCCCTCTCGCCGCTCGTCGTGAAGCTGTCGGCGACGCCTCTCACAGGGATGAGCCCCCTCAGCGTGACCCTGAACGCAGTGGTGAGCGGAGGGGTCCAGCCCTACTTCGTCAACTTCAACTTCGGCGACGGCACATCGGCCCAGGGTCAGCAGCTCATACACCAGTTCACTCAGGCCGGACGGTACAACGTCACAGTCAGCGCCACCGACCAGTCGGGCAACGTCTCCCTCGCCTGGATCCTGGTCAACGTGACGAGCCCCCCAGTTGCTTCGGGGGTCACGGCCTTCGGAGCCTACGTCTGGGGCCTGTTCACAGGCGTCGTTGAGGGCATTATAGAGGTGGCCGCCATAGTTCTCCCGGTTTTCGCTGTCCTCTACGTCGGAGTGCTTCCGGCATACAGGAGGCTCTCCAGGACGAAACAGGCGGACCGGGCCGCCGAGCCCCAGCCTGAGATTCCGTGAGCGGACCCCGTGCGCTCACGTGAATGCCTTCTGCAGCCTGCGCAGCAGCATTCCCAGGAGGAACACCAAAAGACCCACCGCGATCAACGACGCGGCACTCTCCACGGAGCCGATGGTGACCCCCAAGGCTGCCGGTGGTATCAGCCCGACCAGCATTATGACGATTCCCAGGACCAAGAGCCTAGTGGACCACCTCACGGCAATCTCCCGCCGGCCCCGAACACGTGGTTAAAGACGTGTCGAGTAGGGCCCGGGTCCAACACGTCGGATGGGCCCAGAGTCGAGCCCGCAGGCAGCGGGAGAATCAACGCTTATTCGTGAGCGCTCCCAGGGGAAGGCATGACATCGAAGAGGGCCGCGGGCTTCGCCAGGGAGACCACCGGCCTGGTCAAGAACGTCTCTCTCTTCGACGCCGTCGCCCTCAACGTCAGCTACATGTCCACCGGCGCCGCCCTCTCTCTGGTGGGGTTCACCATGGTGCTGCTGCCATCGGTCTCGGGGGTCAACCTGGTCTACGCTTCACTAATCGGCTTCCTCATCACCATCCCCCAGGTTCTCGTCTACACATTGATGTCTAGAAGGACCTCGAGGACCGGCGGGGACTACGTCTGGATGTCCAGGTCGCTGGGAGGGCTTCCCGGCAGCGCCATCACATTCATGGGCATGACCATGGAGACCATGCCATACCTTGCGCTCATCGCACTCTCGGCGGTCTTCGCCATAGGCTCGGTCGGCGTGTCCCTGGGCGATGGCGCCTTCAGCTCCCTGGCCGTGGCCGGGTCGGCCCCAGCCTCCCAGTTTGCCGTGGCCGCGCTGATCTTCGCCGCGCTCATTGCGCTCAACATCCTCGCCCCCAGGCTGGGCTTCAAGCTGATATCGCTGCTGATGGTGGTGGGACTCGTCTCGCTCCTGGTCGCCGTCGGGACCCTCTTGGCAGCCGGGAGGGAGGGCGTCGCCTCCTACATCAACGGCCTCGGCCTGGTCGACGCCAGCAACAACCCGATAACCTACGGCTCCGTGGCCGGCTCCTACTCCGGCCCGTCCTTCGACCTCGCGGCAACCGTCTCTGTCCTCCCCTTCTTTGCAATCTTCGTCTATCCCTGGCTCAACGCCTCGACCTCCGTCGGTTCGGAGCTCAAGGGCAGAAACGCCGTGACCTGGAACGCGCCCATCTCAGCAGTCGCCGCCTTCCTCATCGTGACGACGCCCCTGGCCGCCATGTACTACGTGGGGGGCTTCGGCTTCACGAACGGCGCGCTGGCGAACCCCACGCTCGTCTACCACGCCTCGTTCAACTTCTGGACCCTGGCCATGGGCGTGACGCAGTTGACGGCGCTGAAGGCGCTGATCGGCCTCGGCTGGATACTCTGGGTGATTGCGATACTCGCCTTCGGCATAATCACGATATCCCGATACATGCTCGCGCAGTCCTTCGACAGGTTCCTGCCTGCGAAGCTGGGGCAGCTCAGTGAGAGATTCGGCTCGCCCGTGTACGCCCACCTCTTCGACCTCGTCGTGACCGTCGTCCTGATAGGGTTCGCCGCCTTCGTCTACGGAACGCTGTCCTCGCTCTACGGCGCAATCCTGGCCTCCATGATCTACTTCCTGTTTGTCGGGGTGGCCGCCGCGGTCTTCGGCTTGAGGAAGGAGAAGGGCAGGGTCAGCGCGGCGCTCGTCGTGGCGGGAACGCTGATGGCCGTAGTATTCCTGTTCCTCTCCTACGAGTTCCTCTCGGCGCCCGCAGTCTGGGGAGGCAACCCCCTCGCCTATGGCTACATCGCGGTGACCTTCGCCGCGGGAGTCGCAGTCTACCTCGTCTCAAGAAGGCGCCACCTCCGCCGCGGCCTGGACATCGCCAACCTCTTCGCCGAGATACCGCCCGAGTAGCCCGTCGCCGAGGAGAGCGGTAACCTAAAAAGAAGTGCGCGCCCCGTTTGTGCGCTTGAAGTTCTCCACGGTCGCCGAAGCCTACGGGAGGCTGGAGGCCCTCAGCGGGAGGCTCGCCATGACCGAGGAGCTTGCGGCGCTCCTGCGTGCGACTCCCAAGGGCGAGCTGCCGATGCTGGTCTATCTCACCCAGGGCAAGCTAAGGCCGGACTACGAGGGTGTCGAGCTTGGCATAGCAGAAAAGTTCGCCATACGGGCCCTGGCCACGGCGGCGGGCGCATCAGCCCAGGAGGTGAAGAAGACCTACGTCGGCGCCGGGGACATCGGCACGGCGGCCGAGTCCCTCCTGGGCGAAGCAAGGCAGTACCACCTCGCCGCGGAACAGCTGACGCTGAGGAGGGTCTACGACGGCCTCTTCGACATCTCACAGATATCGGGTAGCGGCTCAATCGAATCGAAGCTCAAGGAGCTGGTGAGCCTGCTCAGCGACGCGACTCCAAAGGAGGCCAGGTACATCCTGCGCACGGCCATGGGGGAGCTGAGGCTCGGCGTGGCTGACTACACAATACTGGACGCCTGCGCCCTCGGCATCCTCAAGGACAAGGAGCACAGGAAGGCCCTTGAGAGGGCCTACAACGTCACCTCTGACCTGGGCTACGTCGTCCAGCTCGCCGCCGAGAAGGGCCTGGCAGGTGTCGAGAGGATACACGTCCGTGTGGGCAAGCCCATCAGGCCCATGCTCGCCGAGAGACTAAGCACGGCAGAGGAGATCCTCGAGAAGATGGGCGGGGACGTGGTGGCCGAGTACAAGCTGGACGGTGAGCGGGCTCAGATTCACAAGGACGGAGAGAAGGTCGAGATATTCTCGAGGCGGCTGGAGAAGATCACGGCCACCTACCCGGACGTGGCGCGGTACACCGTGGATTTCGTGAAGGCCAGCACGGCAATCCTGGAGGGCGAGGTGGTGGCGGTCAACACCGAGACCGGCGAGTACTTCCCCTTCCAGGAGCTAATGCACCGGCGCAGGAAGCACGGGGTGCAGGAGGCCATGAGGGAGTACCCGGTGGCGGTGAACTTCTTTGACGTCATGTACTCAGAAGGCGAGGACCTCACGGGGGAGCCCTACACGGCGAGGAGGACCGAGCTGCAGAGGATAGTACTGGTTACCGACCACACGAGGCCCGTCCCGGCCATGAGGACGCAGAGCCCCGAGGAGGTGGAGCGCTACATGGAGGAGGCCATCTCCCAGGGCGGCGAAGGGTTGATGGTCAAGGACCCGAAGGCGGCCTACACGGCCGGTGCCCGAGGTTTCGGCTGGATCAAGCTCAAGCGCGAGTACCGCAGCGAGCTCACAGACACAATCGATCTCGTGATAGTCGGGGCCTACCATGGGAAAGGCCGCAGGACCGGAGCCTATGGGGCCTACCTTCTCGCCGCCCGCGACGAAAAGAATGGCACCTACCCAACCATCACCAAGATTGGCACGGGGTTCTCGGACGAGGACCTGGAGAGGTTCCCCCGCCTGCTGAAACCCTATGAAAGCATGGTGAAACCGCCCGACGTCCAGTCCCTGCTGGTCCCGGACGTCTGGTACAGGCCAGGTGTGGTGATAGAGACGATAGCCTCCGAAATCACCCTCTCGCCGACGCATCCTGCGGGCATGGACACCGTCAGGAAGGGCAGCGGTCTGGCGCTGAGATTCCCCAAGTTCACGGGGAAGGTCAGGGACGAGAAGGGGCCCGCTGACGCCACGTCGGTGAGAGAGATAGTCGAGATGTACCGGCTCCAGAACAAGAAGATCAGGGAGTAGCCGGGGCCGGGTGACATTCGGCCGCTGCTCCCTTTGGTCTGAGCTACCCTTGTCCGTGGTAAGGTTTAGATAACCGAAACGAGAAATAATCCGCCATGAGTTCCGCAAGCTCATCGGTCAAGACGGAAGTCCTCTACATCTGCAGGATCTGCGGCAAGGTTGGAACGAGGACGCAACCTGCCAACATCGATTTTGGCGGGTGCACCGCTCCTTCCCGGGCCCACATCTTTCAGAAACTCGAGGTCGTGCTGAAGGAACAGGCGGCGGAACCCGCCAAGCAGCCGGACACCCCCAGGCAGACTCAAGGGTAGCCGCTCCCACCCTGCGCGATTTCCGCTCCGCCGAGGACCCAGCGTAGCTTGCCCAGCCATAGCGACTGGCCCACACCCGCGAGTGACCGTCCGATTGTCTTAATAATGCAGGACCGGGGCCGAAAACCCGGCTTGCAGGGTAGCGCACCTGAAGAGATCATCTTGGCGGAGGAAGAGGCCGTCATCAACCGCGGGGTGGGGATCACCCAGCAAGTGGAATCCGACTTCGACCTCGGGCCGCAGACCGAGGGCAACCTTGTGCTGACCAACCGCAGGCTTGTCTACGCCCACGGGGCTCAGCATGAAATGGACATCCCGGTCGGGACCGTCGACCCCTTCGAGACCCTTGGGAGGAAGCGGCTCTACATCTCAGACGTGGAGGACCTCGACGACATTCCCCACGACTCGTCGAACATCACGATACAGATCTCGGCCGTCACCTCGGCCAGGGGCCACCACGCACCGGGCCTGTCTCCCAGATTGGAGGTGCGCTGGAACGACGGCGGCGTTGTGAAGGTGACCGAGTTCGTCGAGCAGGAGACCGGAAGGTCTCGCCGAAGGAACCTGAACGATTGGGCGCCCGTGATTGAGCGGCTGAAGGCGGGGAAGCAGAAACTGCTGCTGTTACCGCGGGCCCCGCAGAGGGATTCGCTGGAGGGCCAGGTCCTGGTCGAACTCGCCGACATGCAGGAGAAGGGCCTGCTCACCATCGGGCAGGGGATAGAGAAGAAGCACGGCGTCAGCCTCGACCCAGAGGACGTGAGGGAGGCGTGCGAGAATCTGGCTTCCCAGGGACTGGTCGAGAGGATCACTCCTCCCCAGGAAGACCCGTTCTACGTCAAGGTCTCCCCGCTCGGAGGGGACGACCTCAACCAGTGAGGCGGCCGAGCTCCACAAGTATATCTACGGCAGGAGGACCGCGGACAGACCATGCCCGACCTCCACATGGGCGACGCCGTGTACAGGTTCCAGGCCGATGTCATCGAACGAGTGGTGCGGCCGGGCCAGCCAGGCAACTACGCTCTGGGCGAGAGGGACGATGCCGGGCAGTTCTATCCCCTCTTCATCGGGTGGTCTCACAGAGACGTCGCCGCGGAGCTGAAGAGCAGGCTGGGGACGGTCACCTTCAGTTTCTTCAAGTTCACCACATCCGGCCCGAGGAACGCCTACGACCTGGCGTGTGCCAATTACCACACCTTCGGAGCCCAGCTGCAGAACGGGTCGCACCCCGAGGCCCCTCCCGGGTCGGGCTACACCTGCTTCCTCTGCGGCAGATGAGAGGTCGCGGGTGCCCGCGGGAAGATTAATTACACGCGACGCGTCGCGGATTCCTGGGCAATCCCGATGGGCAACAGAAAGACTCTAGCGGCGGTCCTGCTGCTTGCTGCGTTCTTCTTCTCGGTCGTACCCTCGGAGGTCCACGCCCAGAGCGGGTCGTCGGGCTACTACGTGATGTCCCTCGACGCCAACGTCGACCCCGGCGTCGTGAACTATGTGACGTCTTCCATTGGCGACGCGCAGAGCGCGGGGGCGTCGCACATTGTGCTTGTCCTGAACAACTTCGGGGGGGACGGCCAGAGCATGGACAGCATAATCCAAGCCATGGCGAACTATGAGTCCGGCGGCGGTCAGTTGATCACCCTCGTCGGCCCCCTCGGCGCCAGCGCCGTCAACACCGGTGCCTTCATCGCCGAGGCGTCGGACAAGGTCTACATGATGAACGGGACGACCATCGGTTCGGCCAACGCCGTCGTCGCAACCTCCGTCACGGACTCTACGGCGGCGTTCACGACGTTCATGCAGTCCCTGACGGCCTACTTCGGCAGGAACGGGACGGCGGCAGGGCTGATGGTCAGCGAAGACGCGTCCTACTCGGCGAGCCAGGCGCTCAAGCTACACGTCGTCGACGGCCTGGTCAACGCATCCTCGGTCGCCGATGCGCTGGGCCAGCTGGGAGTACCGTCCAGCACCCCCATCCAGACCGAGGGAATCAGCGCCCAGCTGATAAGCATCCTGAGCGACCCCAACCTTGCGTCCGTCCTGTTCCTTGCGGGGGTCCTCGCCATAATGGTGGACCTCTTCCACCCCACCCTCGTGCTCTCGGCGGCTGGAGCTGCGGCCATCGTCCTGGCCCTCATAGGGTTCGGCTACTTCGGCGCACCGCTCTCCGCGCTCCTTCTGATGTTCATCGGCGCAGCGTTCATCTTCCTGGAGGTCAAGACCCATCATGGCGTGAGCGCAATAGGGGGGGTGGTCGTCTTCGCCCTGGGCGTGTTGCTGGTCTTCCAGAACACCGCCGCCCCTGCTCCGGTCCAGTCGGGCATCGTGCCTCCTTCGAACGTGGTGAGCCCCAGCCCCGTGACCTACGGGATCCTTGCGGTCCTCGGGGTCGTCATAGTGATAGGAAGCATCTACCTCTACAGGCTCAGGAGGGACCTCGAGAGCAGGAAGCTGGGCCTCTTTGAGATGAAACGGATGATAGGCCAGGAGGGCGTGATGACCTCCGACCTGAAGGCGAACATGCTGGGCACGGCCAACATCGGGTCCGAGGACTGGACAGTGACCAGCAGGCAGGACCTCGTGAAGGGGGCCCGTGTAAAGGTTAAAGAGACAGACGGCTACAAGTTGGTAGTAGAGCCGGTGTAAGTGTTGACCTTCCTATCTGCCCTTGCAACAGGCGTCAACGTCGGCGCCGTCACCGACGCCGTGATCCTGATCCTCGTCGTGATAGTCTTCCTGGGGTTCATCGCCTCCGCTGTGAAGGTGGTGCGGGAGTACGAGAGGCTGGTGCTCTTCACCCTGGGCAGGCTCATCGGGGCCAGGGGCCCGGGCATAGTGTTCGTGGTCCCGTTCATCAACAGGGTCAACAAGGTCGACCTCAGGGAGAGGTACCTCGAGGTGCCGCACCAGACCTGCATCACCAAGGACAACGCCCCGACCGACATCGATTTCCTGATCTACTACAAGGTCATGGACGCGGCCCAGAGCATCGTCCAGGTCCAGAACTTCACGGGCGCATCGGTGGGCATCGCCACCACGACCCTCAGGGCGGTCGTCGGCGACATCCCCCTGGACGAGCTGCTTGCGAAGAGGGAGCAGATCAACAGCATCCTGAGGACCAAGCTTGACGAGGTCACGGAGAGGTGGGGAATCAAGGTCACCAACGTCGAGATCAGGGAGATCAGGCCCCCCAAGGACGTGCAGGAGTCCATGGTGAAGCAGATGAGCGCCGAGAGGACGAGGAGGGCCATGGTGCTCGAGGCCGACGGGAAGAGGGAGTCGACCATCCTGGTGGCCGAGGGAGACAAGAAGTCGGCGATACTGAAGGCCGAGGGGGACAAGCAGGCGGTCGTGCTCAGGGCCCAGGGCTACGCCGAGTCGCTCAGCCTCATATTCGCCACGGCCAAGCTCATAGACGGGAAGACCATGACGCTGCAGTACCTGGACACGCTCAAGACCATAGGGAACAGTCCGTCGACCAAGTACATCATCCCGGCAGAGTTCACCGAGCTCCTCAAGCCCCTCAGGGCGCTGATGGGGGACGAGGACACCAAGGGTTAATCGGCAATACCTCGGCCTTATATTGCATAATTTTCATAGCTCAGCGGGGAATAGATACTGTCTGGTTCTGAAGCCGACCTCCAGGCTAGGAGGAGGGCTCTGCTTGTGCTCGAGGACATGGCGCGGAGGAACACCGACGCGTCCAGGGTGCTCAATGAGGAGTTTCAGGCACTGCTGAGCAACGACAAGGCCGGCATCAAGGCCTCGATGGAGAAGATCAAGAAGGCAGAGGAGGATGTCGTGTCCCTGAGGAGGTCGCTCATCAGGGAGCTGGCCCAGGTGGGGACGCTTCTGCTCAACAAGGAGGACCTGCTCCGGCTCGCCTTCCTCATAGAGGCCATAGTGGGGTACATCAACGGCGCCGCCTTCAAGATATCGCACCTCAGCCGACCCGTGGTCAAGATGAAGAAGTACCGCGAGCCGCTCACGGACCTACTCAACCTGCTCATAGAGGAGATCTCCAAGCAGAACGAGTGCGTGCGCGCCCTGTCCATGAACCCCGACCAGGCCATAGAGACCGCCGTCCACATCCAGAAGATAGAGAGCGAGATAGACACCAAGCAGAGGGACCTCATGAACGAGGTCCTGCGCTCCATGAACGGCTACCGCGACCTCATCGCCATGAAGGACGTCATCCAGTCCATCGAGGACGCCTCCGACGCCGCCCTGCACGCCGCCGACTCGACCACCATCGTGGCGCTGGGCGTCTAGACCGGCGGGGCCAGCCATGACAGCAAAGGTCCCGGTGGGAAGGCTCTTCGAGAACAGGATCGTCGTCTGGGACGTCGAATCATCCAGGCGCCTCTTCAAGGAGGCCTACTACGGCAAACCCCTGGGCATACCCAAGCCCAAGGACTTCGAGTTCGACGCTCCTCTCATCCTCGACCTGATGGAGGGCTACTACCTGGTCAGGAAGAGGAAGCTCAGGGTCGAAGACCAGGGGGGAGGGAACATCGTGGCGGAGAGGCTGGAGCAGATCTGTTCGGAGTCCTACTCGGACTTCCCCGAGAAGTACCGCGTCTACAGCCTGCTCAAGGACGCAGGCTACATCGTGGCCCCGGGGATAAAGTTCGGCACCGATTTTGCCGTCTATGAGCACGGACCGGGCATCGACCACGCGCCATACATCGTGCAGGTGGAGAAGGCCGGCAACGAGATCAACGCCACCGACATGGTGAGGTCGGGGAGGCTTGCCACCACGGTCAGGAAGCAGTTCATCATCGCCGTCGTCAGCGGCGCAAAGGAGAAGGTCGAGTTCCTGGCCTTCGACTGGTGGCGCGCCTAGGGCCCCACTCACGTTATAAGGCGACCCGGCGCGGGCAGCGTTCAATGGAGACCATAGCGGAGGACTCCTTCATACTTGTGTACAGGGACAGGAGGAGGAAGTGGCTCGTCAGGCCCGTCGACACGCCCAAGCTGCACACCCACCTGGGGATACTGGACTGCGCCGCCCTGGTGGGCAGGCCCTTCGGCACGGTCGCCAGCACGACGATGAACGACACGGTCTACGTCCTGAAGCCCACGCTGGAGGACATCGTCATGAAGTTCGCCAGGAGGACCCAGGTGATCTACCCCAAGGACCTGGCCATGATCGTCATGCGCTGCGGCATCCACTGGGGCAGCAGGGTCTTCGAGGCGGGTACCGGCAGCGGTGCGGCGACGGCGACGTTCGCCTACATGGTCGGGCCTCAGGGCCACGTTTACAGCTACGACGTCAACGCAGAGTTCCAGGAGGTGGCCAGGAAGAACCTGGAGAAGTTCGGCCTCCTGGGACCGGTCACGCTGAAGGGCAAGGACGCCAAGGAGGGAATCGAGGAGGCTGAGCTCGACGCCGCGCTCGTCGACATGGGCGATCCCTGGGAGCTCGTCGCCAACGTGAAGGGCGCGCTGGCCCCCTCGGGCATGATGGCCGCCATATGCCCCACCATGAACCAAGCGGAGAGGCTGACCGAGAGGATGAAGGAGGAAGGATTCGTGAACGTCGAGACGATCGAGATCCTGATGCGCAACCTCGAGGCGAGGGTGGGCATGACCAGGCCCTCCCAGTTCATGGTGGCCCACACCTGCTACGTGACCTTTGGGAGGAAGACAGTCTAGTGCCGGCGCTTCAGCCTCGTCGCCGAGCGCCGAATCACGAGGCTGCCCGGAATCAGGAAGAGTTTTAATCCGTCCTCGGGAGCGGTGGCACAGTCGATGAGCAACAGCCAGAACCGGGAGGACATACCTTTCCTCCTCTTCGTCGTCCCCTTCGCAGCCAGCGGCCTCTATGCCATCTATCTCTGGGTCCAGGCGGGAATCTCCTCGACCCTCCCCCAGTCCGTGTTCCTGCAGGTGACCGAGAGCCCCTACATCTTCCTGGTCGGGTTCGTGGCCGTGATCTTCGGCGCCATGATCGACGTGCTGCTGGCGGAGCCGGCCCGGAGAAAGGCCAAACTCGTGGAGGAGAGCAGCACGATCCAGAAGATCGCGGTGATCGCCTTCGTCCTCGGAGCTCTCTGCGCCTGGTACGCCGCCGGCTTCGACCTTGGAACTGCAGGTTCCAACATACTGCAGGGACGATACGTTGTCGTGTTCCCCGCGCTGCTCGTCGTCTTCAGTTTCCTGATGCTGCCTGCCCTGACCGTCAGGAAGGAGCAGCTCAGGAACATCCTGATGGTTGTGCTTCTCCTCGCCGTCCCCTTCTCGATTGACGAGATAGGGAAGCGGTCGTTCTTCGGAGGGATGGGCGCGGGTCTGATTCTCCTCGTCGCGGCGACCTACCTCTACCTTCAGAAGCCGAAGCAGGCACCGAAGACAGACTAGGCTCGCGGCCGGCTGCTGAGGCGCTCGCCGAGCCTGCGGAAATCGGCGTGCAGGGCATCCTTCAGCGACGGGTTGTAGATCACGGATGCGGGGTGGTAGCTCGGGAAGAACTCGATGGCGCCCCGCCGCATGGTCGATCCGTGGGCGCGGCCAAGCGTAGCCCCGGGGAAGAACTCCTTCAGCGCCGTGTCGCCCAGCAGGACCACGACGGCGGGAGCGATGGTCTCGATCTGGCGCCTTACGTAGGGATGGCACATGTCCAGTTCGCCCCGCGCAGGCCTGCGGTTCTCCGGAGGCCTGCACTTCACGCAGTTAGTGATGAACACGTCTCTCCTGTCGAGTCCGGCCTCCAAGAGAAGCTCGTCCAGGTTCCTGCCCGCGGCGCCCACGAAGGGGAGCCCCTGTTCGTCCTCGTTGCGGCCGGGAGCCTCACCGATGATCATCACGTAGGCGTCCGAGGGACCTTCGCCTGGCACGGCGTTCCTGCGCGACGAATGGAGCGGGCACATCTCGCAGGACCGCACCTCTGACGCCAGCCGCAACAGGTCCGAGTCCTTTGTCATGTCTCAGACTAACTCTTCCTTGGACATGGGATAGGAGCCCAGCACCTTGAGGAAGACGGTCTTGGTCGCCATCTCGGCGAAGGCCCCGGCGATCTGCCTGTCCCTGTGATGGCCCTCGAAATCCACGAAGAAGTAGTACTCCCAGGGGCGCTGCCGCGTGGGGCGCGACTCTATCTTGGTGAGGTTGATCTTCGCCCTGGCGAACACCTCGAGCACGCCGTAGAGCGAGCCGGGGACGTGGGGGACCGAGAATATCACGGACGTCTTGCTCTCCCTGGACTTCTTTCCTTCGTTCTTCGATATTATCAGGAACCTCGTGAAGTTGCGCCCGTAGTCTTCTATTCCCTTCCTCAGCACCTTGAGCCCGTAGATCTCCGCGGCCTTCTCGCTCGCGATGGCGCCCGCCCCGGCCAGCCTCGCGTCCTTGATCATCTTGACGCTGCCCGCCGTGTCATAGGCGATCCTGGGCTCGGCCTGTAGCCCTGCGACGAAGTTCCTGCACTGAGCCAGCGCCTGGGGGTGCGAGTAGATGACCTTGATCTCCGAGAGCGTCGACGAGGGAAGCGCTATGAGACAGTGGACCACCCTGACCGCCACCTCCCCGACAACCTTCACGCTCGACGTGAGGAGCATGTCGTAGGTCTCCGAGACGCTGCCCTCGATCGAGTTCTCGACGGGGACCACCCCGGCGTCGATGGCGCCGACCTCCGTGAGGTTGAAGACCTCCCGGATCGACCGGGAGGGCACGCTCTCCACCGACGGCCCGAAGTGCTTGAAGACGCCCTGCTCGCTAAAGGCTCCGTGCTCTCCCTGGAAGCCGATTCTCATCTTCTTCAAGTTCTGCGGTCAGAAGCTCTGGGAACCGACGATATCACCTTTCCGAGCACCGGTCGCGGTCCTTCGGCCTCCAGACCATCACAGGGGAGCAGGGGCCCGGCCCTCAGAATATATCATAGTTTATTTAACGCTCGTTAGGTTTATAATTGTGCTCCAGGAACCGCCGCCCGTTAATCTGATTTGGTCGACGTGATTCCTCTCGGCAGTGCGATCATAGCTGGCGTCTTCTGCGCCACGCTTGCGCGGCAGTACATGAAACGGAGGAGGCTGTACCAGCTCATCTGGACCGTCTCCATGGCGTTCTTCGCCATAGGAGCTTTCCTCGAGTTTGTCATGAGTTTCGTCACCGTCTCGGGCCCTCTCTTCGACTTCTACTACGTCCTTGTGGGTCCGGAGACTGGGCTTCTGGGCGCCGGAGTCGTCTACCTCCTCAGGCCCCGCATCGGCAAGTACGTCCTCTACGCCGTCATCGTCCTCTCCGCCTGCCTCACGGTCTCCGTGCTGGCCTACCCCGTCAACATCTCAGGGATGGTGACCGGCCAGCCGGGCCCGGTCATGAGCTACCAGCAGTGGTTCCAGACCTCGGTGGTGGACGGCATCTACTACTCCGTGGCCGCCTTCGCCACGGTCCCGCGAGACTTCACCCAGGTCCTCAATTACCTCGGTTCCATAATGGTGATAGGCGGAGGGCTGCTCAGCTTCGTCCTTGACAGGCGTCGATCCTACGCCCTGGTGATAGTGGCAGGGGCCCTGATGAACGCCGTGGGTGGAATCCTTCTGGCATTCTACAACATGCCGGACATCTTCCTCTACTGCGAGTTTCTGGGAATAGTCCTTCTCTTCCTGGGATTCTATCTGAGCACCAAGTTCATCTCGAAGACCTCGCTTGCGACCCAGCCCGCGGCGCCCGTCGCCGCCCCCTCCGCAGGGAACTAGGCCGCGATTCCGGCACGGAGAAGGGGCTCCCGAAACGCAGGGGGCCCCTTCACGCGCGCAACGCTCACGGGGCCAGCGCCTTCCCAAGCCTTCCCTTCCTAGCCATCCGTGTCTTCAGGGCATACGCCATGAGGTCCACCGCAAACGCAGTCGCAAGCAGCGCCAGGTGCGCGGTCTTCGCGAGAATCATGTCGACAACCAGTAAACCAGGGCCGTACCGAAGGCGAGGA
>Ga0326727_10011070_pt1 | contig 21174 bp, 11 predicted proteins | sample MB2enrmetagenome_FD_207643 | JGI IMG/M metagenome (GOLD analysis project Ga0326727, IMG submission 207643) | Lab enriched peat soil microbial communities from McLean, Ithaca, NY, United States - MB29MY | ecosystem: Environmental > Terrestrial > Soil > Wetlands > Peat | place: USA: New York...
AAGGCTCCAGACCCCAGGACGCAACGCGTCTGGCGCCTGCTTCCGTAGAATACCTGTGGCGAAACACAGGGCTTAATTACGAATTGTCCATATATAAGCAGTAAACGTTGCAACTTCATGTCGCGACCACCGGATACCTACCGGATACCCACCGGATACCCTTCGGATGCCCCCCGGAGTGCTTCCCAATCTCCGCCCAACCAGCACCGAAGCAGCACGCCTGCCGCCCGCTCCATCCTGGCTCGCTGCGGCGGAGCCGGCTAATGACTTGGGGAGGCGTCGGGCTCCAGATGGGGAAGCCGCCACGGCGTTTGGCGTATGACAGGCGCAGCATAGGGCGGCTCGCCTTTGTAACCGAAGCGGTTGGCGAGCCTCACTGCGCGGTATGCCAATCGGTTCCCCAAGCCGCGGGGATCACCCAGCATCAGACCCCAAGTCCAGACCTCGCCGTCCCGCGTGAGCGCCACGCCAATGGGAGCGTGGACGCCCATCGCGGCGCCATGAGCGTCTCCGGCAGTATAGGCGACAACATCCTTCGGCAGTTCAAATCGCCTGAATCGCAGCGCTTTAGCGTGGTTGGGCGGCCAGTTGGCGTCGTAATCAGATGCATCCATGAGCCAGAGTGAACCGTCCTTCCTGGTCAAACCCTGGCGCCACCACAAACCGCAGGCTGGAATGCTCCGCCAATCGCTGTTCGTCCCAATGCGGGTGGGCCTGGAATCCAGCGCCGGGTCGTGGGTGTCCGTATAGACATGCGCATTCCGCCCCAAGGTCCACAGCGTCCCGTCCGCTTTGATGGCGAAGACAGTGTTCACCCCAAATCCCACGTCCACCCAATTGGTGTCCGGAGAAACGCGCGTGGGAACAAGAATCGCGCCGGTGCCTTGACCGAAGGCCGGATCGGGGTTGTCCCCCCAATACCAAAGACTGCCATCGGATTGCAGTGCCACGGTCTCGAGCATTCCGGCCCACACCTTGATCCAGTTGGTGGAGGAGCCGACTTGCACGGGAACCGCGCTGTTGCTGGTCGAACCAGTTCCCAGCGACCCGGCCCAGTTGACGCCCCACGCCCACAACGTGCCGTCGTTCTTCAAGGCAACGGTGTGTATGCCACCGGCGACGGCTTGTTTCCAATCATTGCCGGGAGCGGCGTGGACTGGGATGTTGGCCCACTGGTTCTGTCTTCCCACGGTCCCCACGCCAAACTGTCCACTAACGTTTTCCCCCCAAGCCCAGAGCGTGCCATCCGATTTGATGGCCACATTGTGAACATGCCCGGCGGAGATACTGATCCAGTTGGTGTCAGTGCCGACACGGCGCAAACGGGTCTGCGCAGTGTTCGTGCCCAGCCCGAGGACAGGCCAACCCAGCCAGTCTGAGCCCCACGACCATAGGCTCCCATCCGATGCCAGAATCAGTCCATGCCTCTCGCCCAGGCTAATGCCAGGCGCGCCCTTGCCGACCGGTAACCTCAGCCTGCCACGGCCGAACAAGCCGGTGGGTGACGTCGTGACAACAACGGCGATGCCAGTGGCCAACAGGATTATCGCACTGGCAGCAGCCGCCGTCTTGAGTCTTGGCCAAGCCATGACTCGCAGAGTCGCTCGACTGCGTGTTTGTGTCGAGGCTAGGATGGCAAGTCCAAAACCCGAACTCCGAAGCCCAAATCAACCTTAGAGAACGGAGATAGTAGGAACTCCCAAACTGCCAGCCCCGGCCCCATCCCAGACCTTCGGCCTTCGGATTTCGGCCTTCTTTCGGGTTTCGGCCTTCGGCCTTCGGACTTGGGCGACTGATGGCGAGGTACTTTCCAGATACGCCCATCCTCTCCCGTCTCCCCAGTTTTCGATTTCCTTCGCCCCACTCACCCGCTATAACTCCCGCCATGTCTCAACCCCGTGTCGGCATCATCGGCGGCAGTGGCCTCTATAACATCGAGGGCTTTACCCAACAGAAGTGGGTCAAGGTCAAGACGCCCTTCGGCTCGCCGTCGGACAGTTTCCTCACCGGCAGCCTGGCGGGGCGCGAGGTCGTGTTTCTGCCCCGGCACGGGCGCGGCCACCGGATTCTGCCCAGCGAACTCAATCACCGCGCCAATATCTGGGGCATGAAGAAGCTCGGCGTCGCCTGGATCATCAGCGTAAGTGCCGTGGGGTCGCTCCAGGCGAAATACCGGCCCTGTGACATCGTGCTGCCCGACCAGTTTGTGGACCGCACCAAGCAATCTTCTGTGCACACGTTCTTTGGCCGCGGCATCGTGGCCCACATCTCGTTCGCGCACCCGGTGTGCGCGGAACTGCGACGGCTTCTGCTGAGAGCCTCCCGGGCGCTGAAGGCCCGCGTGCACGACGGCGGAATATACGTAAACATGGAAGGGCCGGCGTTCAGCACGCGCGCCGAGTCGTTCACCAACCGCAAGTTCGGCTACGACGTCGTCGGCATGACCAACCTCGGCGAGGCCAAGTGTTGCCGGGAAGCGGAGATTGCCTATGCCACGATGGCGATGATCACCGATTACGATTGCTGGAAGGAGGACGAGGCGCACGTCACGGTCGAAATGGTGATCACCAACCTGATGAAGAACGCCGCCATGGCCAAAGCGATTGTCACCCGAGTTACGCCGCAGATTCCCGCCCAGCCGAACTGGCCATGCCACGACGCACTGAAAAACGCGATCATGACCGACCGGAAGTTCTGGCCGGCCAAGACGATTCGGGAGCTGGAGCCGATCTTGCGTAAGTATCTGGATTAAGTAAGATCGCACTACGATGCCTAAGAAGATTATCATCAAACCAGCCAAATCCGCTCCCGCAATCGGGCCATACAACCATGCGGTGCGCGTCGGTGGCCTGCTTTTCTGCGCCGGCCAAATCCCCATTGATCCGGCCACCGGGAACCTCGTCTCCGGCGACATCAAGGCGCAGGCTGAGCGCGCCCTGGAGAACGTCAAGGCCATCCTTGACGACCAGAAGCTGACCTTCGCCAATGTCATCAAGAGCACGGTGTTCCTGACGAACCTGGCCGACTTTGCCGGGATGAACGAGGTCTATGCAAAATACTTCACCGCCGACTTCCCGGCCCGCTCCACCATCCAGGTCGCGGCGCTGCCGAAAGGTGCCAGCGTCGAGATCGAGGTCATAGCCCATTACTGAGTTGGCTATTGGCTATCGGCAATTGGCGCTTACCGCCTCGCCGATGATAGCCGGCCCTTGGCCCAAATTACTGATCACTGATGACTGATTACTGATCACCTATTCCATGCCCCCTCCAGCTTATCTGGTGATTGGCCTCCTGGTCGGTGCCGCACTCGGCTTCCTCCTCGGCTGGCTCTCTCGCCGGGACCGGGCGGTGGCGCCGGATGACCGGCTCGCTAACGAGCTGCGCAGCCAGTTGACGCAACGCGAAGCGGAGCTCGCCAAGCTGCGGGAGCAGGTGACCCACACTGCTGAGACCGCGGCGGAGGCCAAGGCGAAACTGGAGGCCGCCGAAAACCTGGTCAACGACCAGCGCATGCTGCACGAGCGCGCGATGGCTGAAGCTAAGGCGGCGCAGGAAAAGGCCCTGGCCGATTTGCGCGAGGCCTTCCGCGCACTGAGCGCGGAGGCCTTGAAGCAGAGCGCGCCGGAGTTCCTGCGGCTGGCGGAGCAGAGCTTCGGCAAGTTGCAGGAGACCGCCAAGGGCGATTTGGCCCAGCGCCAGGAGGCGATCAGGACGCTGGTCGAGCCGCTCAAGCAGCAATTGGAAACTTACCAGAAGCGGCTGCAACAAGCGGAATCCACACAGGCCGGCACGCTGGGCGAAGTGAAGAAGCAGCTTGAAGCCTTGTCGCAGCAGAGCCAGACGCTCGCCCAGGAGACGCTGCAATTCCGCATGGTGCTCAAGTCCAACCAGGCGCGCGGGCGCTGGGGCGAGGAAACCTTGCGGCGGGTGGTGGAGGCCGCCGGCATGAGTGCGCATTGCGATTTCACGGAGCAAACGAAGGAGGGCGACGCCAAGCCCGACCTGGTCGTGCGGCTGCCCGGCGACCGGTTCATCATCGTGGACGCGAAGGTCCCCGAGTTGGATTTCCTCAGCGCGCTGGAGAGCGCGGACGCCACGCGCCGCGCGGAGTCGCTGGCCGCGCATGCGACGAAGCTCAAGGCCACCATCAAGGCGCTGGCGGAAAGGGATTACCCAAGCCAGTTCCCCAACGCGCTCGACTACGTAGTGCTGTTCCTGCCGGCCGAATCGCTGTTCAGCGCCGCGCTGGAAGGTGACCGCGAGCTAATCGTCTGGGCGGCGCAAAGGCGCATTCTGCTGGCCACGCCGGCGTCCCTAATCGCCCTGTTGCGGTCGGTGAGCGTGAGCTGGCAGCAACATGCGCAGACTGAGAACGCCCAAAAGATCGCTGAGGCGGCACAGGAATTCTACGCGCGCGTGGTCAAGTTCACTGAGCACTTCGAGAAGATTCGCGCGGGTCTTGAGGGCGCCAACAGCGCATTCAACGCGGCAACGGCGAGCTTCCAGACGCGCGTGCGCCCGGCGGGTGAACGCCTCGCCGAACTCGGCGGCGGAGCGATGGGCAAGCAAATGGCTGACGTGCAGCCGCTGGATTCATCCCTGCGGCTGCCGCCGGGATAGGCGCTCTGTATCCCCTTAGCGCGGCGCGCGGACATTCTTGTCCGCAGCAACGTGTTCCGTGGAACTGGGCAACACACGCGAGCCTTGTTCGTGTTGGCGGGAGGCTGCGGACCGGAATGTCCTCGCGCCGCCGAACAGATAAGGCGCTCCCAGCGGCTGTGCGCCTTCAGAGCCCATCCGCGTACTTCTGCATCGCCTTCTCTTGCCGTTCGATGGACTCCACCAGCTTGAACTGCGTCCGGCAGCGATCCAGGTTGTGGTCCGGCCGGTGAATGCGGAAATACGTGTCCCCGCTCAGGTGGTCGGTGAGGAACCGAATGCCGATCTCGAACGTGATGAGCTTGCCCGAAAAGGCGATGAGCGACTTCTCCGCCCGCGTGAGAAACCGGTCAGCCGCAGCAAGATACCCCTCGGCCAGCTTCTTGAACATCGGCATTTGCATGCAGACCTTCGAGAGGTCGCGCTCGTCCTCCAGCGTCGGGCTGGTCGTCGTGCGCACCATGTCCCCGAAATCATAAAGCGCGCACCCCGGCATCACCGTGTCGAGGTCCACCACGCACTTCGCGTCCCCCGTAACCGTGTCGAGCATCACGTTGTTGAACTTCGTATCGTTGTGCGTGATGCGCTCGGGGATCTTGTTCTTCGCCATCGCCTCGAGAATCACATCCGCCAGTGATTCGTGCTTTAGCGCGAATTCTATCTCCGGCTTGGCCGCCTGAGCGCGGTTGACATGGTCCTTCTGAATGGCCTGTTGCAAGGCGGCAAACCGCTTCCGTGTGTTGTGGAAACCTGGGATGGTTTCGTTGAGCCGCCCGTCGGGCAGATCCACCAGTAGGCTCTGGAATTCGCCAAACGCCCGGCCCGCTTGAAAGGCCTGGTCGGGAGATTGCACCGCCTCGAACGTCTGAACGCCCTCGATGAACACAAACGTCCGCCAGTATTCGCCGTCGCGGCTGCGATAATAAGACTGGCCATCGCGGGTCGGAATGACGACCAGGGAGCGGCGCGTGAGATCCCGCGCGTTCTGAGCCTCCAGCCGGCGCCGAAGGTGCGTGGTGACCCGCATGACGTTCTTCATCACCGCCACCGGGTTCTTGAAGACGTTCTTGTTGATCTTCTGGTGGATATACCGGACCCGCATCCCGCCCTGATCGTAAGTGGCGGAGTAGGTTTCGTTGATATGCCCGATCTTGAAGGTCTCGGCATGAAGGATTTCCCCGTAAATCTGGAACTGCTTGGAAATGTCCTGAAGCTGCTTTTCCTGATAGGCCATAAATGTTCCGAAGTTGCACAATAATGGCAGTTCGCGGACCCGCTGACAATCCGTACTTCCACAGAAGCACTCCGCGAGGATTACCGACCTATCGAGACCGCCGAGGATGGCACTAATATCGACAGGGCCCCAGCGCCCGGGTAGCCTGCATTCGTGAGTGCAACGGCAGAAGACCCTCCGCGGGGCGCAGGCGCCTGCCCGGCGAATGGGCAGGGCGTGGTCACGAATCGGTCTCCCGCAGCCGCTAAGATCAGCCTGTTCCGATCCCTGTTCCGCGGACGCGAGGACGTCTATCCCCGCCGCTTCGAGAGCCGCAAGACTGGCCGGGGCGGCTACCAGCCGGCGTGCGCCAACGAATGGGTCCGCGGCTTGTGCGAGAAGCCCCGGATCAGGTGCCTTGAATGTGCGAACCGGCGCTTCCTGCCCGTCACCGACGACGTCGTCCGTCAACACCTCTCTGGCCGGGACGACCTGGGCCGCGACTTTGTGATGGGCCTTTACCCGATGCTCGCGGACGAAACCTGTTGGTTGCTGGCGATTGATCTCGATGGCGATGCCTGGCAGCAGGACTCCCAGGCGTTGCTTGAGACATGCCGGCGACTGGAGTTGCCCGTTGCTTTGGAACGCTCTCGGTCAGGCACGGGAGGCCACCTCTGGCTTTTCTTCGCCGAAGCGCTCCCCGCCGCCACGGCCAGGAATCTGGGATCATATCTCCTCACTGAGACGATGGAAGGCCGCCCGGAGCTCGGCTTGGCTTCCTACGACCGGCTCTTTCCTAATCAGGATACCTTGCCCAAAGGCGGCTTCGGCAATCTGATCGCTCTGCCACTGCAGAAGAGGCCCCGGTCGGCGGGGAACAGCGTCTTTCTGGATGAGCGGTTCCAACCGTACGAAGACCAATGGTCATTTCTGTCCTCCGTGCGGAAGATCGGGCGCGCACAAGCCGAATCCCTGGCCCGCGAGGCCGAGCGCCGGGGGCGCATCACCGGTGTGCGGCTCGCTTACGACGAAGAGGATGAAGAGCTTCCATGGACATCCCCGCCTTCGCGCCGGCGAAGAGAGCCGCCCATCGCCGAACCTTTGCCCAAAACACTTGAACTGGTGCTCGGCGATCAGATCTACTTTGCCAAGGAGCACCTCCCGCCTGCCCTGCGCAACCGCCTGATCCGATTGGCTGCGTTCCAGAACCCAGAATTCTACCGAGCGCAAGCCATGCGGCTGTCCACTTTCGGCAAGCTGCGCGTCATCCAGTGCGCGGAGGACGGCCCGAAGCACCTGGCGCTGCCCCGTGGCTGCCTGGTGGAGGCGCAAGCCCTGCTGTCCTCTCTGGGAATTGAAGCGCCTCTGCGCGATGAGCGCTTTTGCGGCACCCCACTCGACGTGCGCTTCCACGGTGAGCTGCGGCCGGAGCAGCAGTTGGCGGCGGACGCCATGGCGGCTCACGATATTGGGGTCCTGGCCGCCACGACGGCCTTTGGCAAAACCGTTCTTGCGGCGTGGCTTATCGCCCGCCGCGGCGTCAACAGTCTGGTTCTCGTCCACCGGCAGCAATTGTTGGATCAATGGGTGGAACGTCTGGCCACTTTTCTCGATGTGCCGGCCAAGTCCATCGGCAGGCTCGGAGGCGGCCGGAAAACCCTCACGGGCCGTATGGATGTGGCTCTCATACAAAGTCTGGTGCGGAAGGGGGTCGTGCATGACTGTGTGGGATCTTACGGCCACTTGGTGGTGGATGAATGCCACCATCTCCCGGCGAGCAGCTTCGAGTTGGTCGCCCGCCGGGCGAAGGCACGCTATGTTACCGGACTCTCGGCTTCGACCACGCGCAAAGACGGCCATCAGCCAATCATTTTCATGCAATGCGGCCCCGTGCGCTTCCGTGACAACGCCCGCAAACAGGCGGCCTCGCGGCCTTTCTCTCACCACGTCCTGGTTCGTCCTACAGGTTTCCGTGCGCCGGACCTCGCAGCGGCCGATTCGCGAGCCGAGTTCCAGCGGCTCTATGAAGCGTTGACCCGGAGCCCAAGCCGCAATCAGTTGATCTGTAACGACGTGATCACCGCAGCCCAAGCCGGTCGTTTCCCGCTTCTGTTGACGGAGCGCACCGAGCACCTGCAGCTTCTGGCAACGCAGTTGTCGTCCGCAATTCCCCACGTAATCACCCTGAGGGGTGGCTTGGGCAGAAAGCAAACCCGAGCCGCAATGGCCTCATTGGCGCAAGTCCCGGACAACCAGCCGCGTGTGTTGCTGGCCACCGGCCGGTACATAGGCGAAGGCTTCGACGAGCCCCGCTTGGACACGCTGTTTCTCACGCTGCCCGTATCCTGGCGAGGGACCATTGCCCAATACGTAGGGCGGTTACATCGGTTGCACGAAGGCAAGCGCGAGGTGCAGGTCTATGACTATGCTGATTTGGATGTGCCGATGCTGTCCCGAATGTTCGAACGACGCTGCGCCGGTTACGAGGCGGTGGGCTATGTGCTGCTCCTCCCCGCCAGCGCTGTCCCCGGTTGGCCCGTCGAGATCCCGTTGCCCATTGACCCCGAGTGGAAGCGCGCCTACTCCGCCAGCGTCCGCCGCCTGGTGCGGGACGGTGTGGACGCTCCTCTGGCGGACCTCTTCGTGCACGTCGCTCAAGCTCTGTCCCCTGACGCCGAGGGCGTCGCGCGGGCCCGCAGCGCGAGCGAGGCCTTTCTCTACCGCCGCCTCCAAACGCTCCCAACCACTGCCGGCCGCTTCCGCCTGAATGCCTTACTGCCCATCCCATTTGATACGCAAGGCCGAATGGAAGTGGATTTGCTCTGCGAGAAAACCCGCCTCGTGATCGAGGTGGACGGTGCACAGCACTTGGCCGATCCCGAAGCCTACCGCCGTGATCGGCGCAAGGACGCTACCCTCCAGGAACACGGTTATTTCGTGCTCCGCTTCTTGGCCGAAGACCTTGGCAAGCACCTCGATGATGTCTTGGACACCATCCAACGCGCACTGGCCCACCTGGACAAATCGCCTGGCGGCAGGTGAGGCACCTCTCGCCCGTGCCCGTGCGAAAATAAAAGGGCCGAAACACTTGTTTCGGCCCTTTCAAAAAGAACTGGCGGCGACCTACTCTCGCAGAGTCTATAAGACCACTACCATCGGCAAGACTGTGTTTGACGGCCGTGTTCGGAATGGGAACGGGTCGGACCACAGCTTCATGGCCACCAAGAATCGTCGGTGATGAGTGACAGGCCGCCGATGCGCCACAGCCCACCCGCTCCCGCTCACTGATCACACTAAACTCAAAGAGCATGTTCTCTGAAAACTGCACACAGGAGAAACCAAGGAACATTACGTTCGCGAGTTAAAATCGCCCTTGATCCTTCCGAGAAGGAAAAAGAAAGCGATCAAGCCGCACGACCGATTAGTATTAGTCCGCTAAACGGATTACTCCGCTTGCACGCCTAACCTATCAACCCGGTGGTCTTCCGGGGGTCTTTAGGGACCTTGCGGTCCGGGAAACAATATCTTGGGAGGAGCTTGGCACTTAGATGCCTTCAGCGCTTATCTCTTCCGCACATGGCTACGCAACGATGCCGCTGACGCGACAATTGCCACACCAGAAGTGCGTCAAACCCGGTCCTCTCGTACTAAGGTTTGAACCCCTCAAGTTTCCTGCGCCCACAGTGGATAAGGACCGAACTGTCTCACGACGTTCTGAACCCAGCTCGCGTACCGCTTTAACCGGCGAACAGCCGGACCCTTGGGACCTTCTCCAGCCCCAGGATGCGATGAGCCGACATCGAGGTGCCAAACCGGGTCGTCGATGTGAACTCTTGGATCCGATCAGCCTGTTATCCCTAGCGTACCTTTTGTCCGATGAGCGACGGCAATTCCACATTAAACCGTCGGATCATTTGGGCCTGCTTTCGCACCTGCTCGACTTGTACGTCTCACAGTTAACCTGGCTTCTACCCATACGCTCGACGCATAGTTGCCAACCATGCTGAGCCAAGCTTCGCGCTCCTCCGTTACTCTTTGGGAGGAAACCGCCCCAGTCAAACTGACCCGCACGCACTGTCCCTCATCTGGCTGACAGATTGAAGTTAGAATCCTAATTAGCGAAGAGTGGTGTTTCACATTGCGACTCCACGGGAACCGAGGCTCCCGCTTCGAAGTCTCCCACCTACGCTACGCATCGTTAACCAGAACACAATACGAGCTTACAGTAAAGGTGCATAGGGTCTTTCCGTCCTACTGCGGGCAGGCGGCATCTTCACCGCCGTTACAGTTTCGCCGAGATCCTCTCCGAGACAGTCGTTCAGTCGTTACACGATTCGTGCAGGTCGGAACTTACCCGACAAGGAATTTCGCTACCTTAGGACCGTTATAGTTACGGCCGACATTCACTGGGACTTAAAGACCGAGCTTCGCCTTGCGGCTAACAAGATCTCTTAATCTTTCAGCATTGGTCACGTGTCACACCCTATACGTCGTCTTGACGACTTTGCAGAGTGCTGTGTTTTTGTTAAACAGTCGCTAAACGCAATTTACTGAGACCCGCAGAGACAACATTACTGCCGTCTCGTTGGGCACCCCTTCTCCCGAAGTTACGGGGCTAATGTGCCGAGTTCCTTAGAGAGGTTTCTCTCGCGCGCCTGAGTGCGCTTACACTCACCCACCTGTGTCGGTTTACGGTACGGGCGAATAAGACATACTATGCAACTTTTCTCGGCAACTTCCCCACCGGTGCGCTTCGGCCGAAGCCTAAGCTCAGCATTCGATTGCCTAGCCGATGTGTTCCGTTGCGTCATCGCATAGCTAATTCTTACCCGGCGCAGGAATATTTAACCTGCTGTGCATCCGCTACGCCTTACGGCCTCGCGTTAGCTCCCGGCTAACCCTGGGAGGACGAACCTGGCCCAGGAAACCTTGGGTTTACGGCGACCAGAATTCTCATCTGGTTTATCGCTACTCGTGTCTGCATTCTCACTAATCAGCGCTCCACCGTCCATTTCCGTCCGGCTTCGCTGCACTGATTACGCTCTCCTACCACTCGCAAGGTCCAAAGACCTCGCGAATCCATAGCTTCGGTATGTGATTTAATCGCCAATCATTTTCGGCGCGACATCGCTCGATGAGTCAGCTATTACGCACTGTTTAAATGATGGCTGCCTCTAAGCCAACATCCTCACTGTCTAAGCAACGTCACATCCTTTCCACTTAATCACATTTAGGCACCTTAGCTGATGGTCTGGACTGTTATCCTCTCGGCAATGAACCTTATCGCCCACTGCCTGATTGCTGTGATATTGAGATCCATGGTATTCGGAGTTTGATTGGTTTTGGTAACCTGGTGGGGTCCCTAAGCCATTCAGTGCTCTACCTCCATGGAGTACTTCCACAACACTCGCCCTCAAGCGATTTCGGAGAGAACCAGCTATCACGGGGTTTGATTAGTCTTTCGCTCCTACTCTCAAGTCATCTCAGAATTTTTCAACATTCACGAGTTCGGTCCTCCACCTGGTGTTACCCAGGCTTCAACCTGCTCAAGAGTAGATCACCTCCGCTTCGGGTCTATTGCCCGCGACTTGGTCGCGCTGTTGACACTCGGTTTCCCTTCGCCTCCACCGCAAAACGGTTTAGGCTGGCCACGGACAATAACTCGCAGACTCATTATGCAAAAGGCAAGCAGTCACCCCGTCCATTCGACTGCCGTCGAATGGACATAGCCAATAGTCAATAGCCGATGCGGTTATGGGTTGCGGGTCATTGACTGACGATTCGGCCGGAGGCCGAATGGACGGGGCTCCTACACATTGTAGGCATATGGTTTCAGGTACTATTTCACTCCCCTAGCAGGGGTTCTTTTCACCTTTCCCTCGCGGTACTAGTTCACTATCGGTTGCCAAGGAGTATTTAGCCTTATCCGGTGGTCCGGACAGATTCATGCAGAGTTTCACGTGCACCGCATTACTTGGGATACCTCTAGGGGGCTTCGAGCTTCGCTCACCCGGCTCTCACGGTCTGCGGCCGATTTTTCCAAATCGTTAAGCTCGCTCTCTACCTCCCACATTAAGGTCCCGCAACCCCGGGAAGACAAGTCCTCCCGGTTTAGGCTGTTCCGCTTTCGCTCGCCACTACTGACGGAATCGCTTCGTTTTCTTTTCCTGGGGTTACTGAGATGTTTCACTTCACCCCGTTTCGCTTCGCCGGACTATGAATTCATCCGGTCGATAGCCCGCTGTTACACGGGCTGGGTTGTCCCATTCGGAGATCCACGGATCAAAGCCTGCTTGCGGCTCCCCGTGGCTTATCGCAACTTACTACGTCCTTCATCGCCTCTTGGCACCAAGGCATTCACCATAAGCCCTTAGTAGCTTGATCACAAAGTTAACCTGATTGCCCCCTCGACAGGGAACAAACAGAACTCAGCGAACTGTAATTTGCCCTAGTTATCTACCTATGTGCAGTTGTCAAAGAACACCGCCGGTTGGTTTGCAGACGGGGATGCAGCCCCGTCGGATTCGTTCCGGCAAATTCGTTATGCAAGTGGGTTCCAGCCGCGCCGTGCGCTCGAGAGTGGTGGGCGTGACTGGAGTTGAACCAGTGACCCTGCGCTTATCAAGCGCATGCTCTAACCAACTGAGCTACACGCCCAACGGAGTTGGTGGAGCTGAGGAGACTCGAACTCCTGACCTATAGCTTGCAAAGCTACCGCTCTACCAACTGAGCTACAGCCCCTTATGGAGTTGATGGTTGATAGTTTATAGTTGATAGCGCCGTCATCCGGCGCCTAGCGTTTGTCGCTATCAACTATCAACCATGATCGTCGAATCTCATCCACTTGCCAAAGAGCGTCTGCTCATTGGAAACTGAATTGTGCGATAAGCCGAGCCTTTCAGCACCGAATTGCTTCGATGCTGTCGACCTCGGAAGTCCGGTTATTATCCCGGACCCGTGGTTTCTCCTTAGAAAGGAGGTGATCCAGCCGCAGGTTCCCCTACGGCTACCTTGTTACGACTTCATCCCAATCACCATCCATACCTTCGGCACCTACTTCCTTGCGGTTAGCACGGTGACTTCGGGTACAAACGGCTTTCATGATGTGACGGGCGGTGTGTACAAGGCCTGGGAACGTATTCACGGCGCCGTAGCTGATGCGCCATTACTAGCGATTCCAACTTCACGCCGTCGAGTTGCAGACGACGATCTGAACTGGGCCCGGTTTTTGGGGATTTGCGCCACCTGACGGTCTTGCTTCCCTTTGTACCGGGCATTGTAGTACGTGTGCAGCCCTGGCCGTAAGGGCCATACTGACTTGACGTCATCCCCACCTTCCTCCTCGTTTAAGCGAGGCAGTCTGTCCAGAGTGCTCCCGACTCTCGCCGGGGTGGCAACAGGACACAGGGGTTGCGCTCGTTGCGGGACTTAACCCAACATCTCACGACACGAGCTGACGACAGCCATGCAGCACCTGTGTACGCTGATATTGCTATCTCGTCAGGCTTTCACCCTTCTACTACGTACATGTCAAGGCCAGGTAAGGTTCTTCGCGTTGCATCGAATTGAGCCACATACTCCACCGCTTGTGCAGGCCCCCGTCAATTTCTTTGAGTTTTAATCTTGCGACCGTACTTCCCAGGCGGCACGTTTAACGCGTTGGCTACGCCACAAAAGGGGTCGATTCCTTTTACAGCAAACGTGCACCGTTTACGGCTAGGACTACCAGGGTATCTAATCCTGTTTGCTCCCCTAGCTTTCGTGCCTCAGTGTCAGGAGTTGTCCAGGGACTCGCCTTCGCCACTGGTGTTCCGCTTGATATCTACGCATTTCACTGCTACACCAAGCATTCCAGTCCCCCCTCCAACCCTCGAGCAGAGCAGTTTCCAATGCAGTTTCCGAGTTGAGCTCGGAGATTTCACATCCGACTTACCCCGCCACCTACGCACCCTTTACGCCCAGTGAATCCGAACAACGCTTGGGACCTCTGTATTACCGCGGCTGCTGGCACAGAGTTAGCCGTCCCTTCCTCTTTCGCTACTATCAGGCTGTCATCTTTTAAATAACAACGGTTGATCGCAAATGACAGGGGTTTACGGGCCGAAGCCATTCATCCCCCACGCGGCGTCGCTCCATCAGGCTTGCGCCCATTGTGAAAAATTCTCGACTGCTGCCACCCGTAGGTGTCTGGACCGTGTCTCAGTTCCAGTGTGGCTGGTCGTCCTCTCAGACCAGCTACCCGTCTTAGCCTTGGTAAGCCGTTACCTTACCAACTAGCTGATAGGCCGCGGGCTCATCATGAAGCGCCAGGCCTTGCGGTCCCCAGCTTTGAAAACCGGGAGATGCCTCCCAGCTTTCACATCCGGCATTAGCTCGCCTTTCAGCGAGTTATTCCAAACTTCATGGCAGATTACCCACGTGTTACGCACCCTTGCGCCGCTCCGACTACGGAATATTGCTACCCCGTAATCAGCGCTCGACTTGCATGTCTTATCCACGCCGCCAGCGTTCGTTCTGAGCCAGAATCAAACTCTCCGTTAAAAAACGTTAGTTGATTCGACTATTGTCCGGTCGTGAAACCGGACGGTCTTGATTCTTTAAAACTCTTCAAATGCATCCGACTAACCGGATGCTTCTGAAGGGGCTCTTAACTTATCGCACAATTCAATTTTCAATGAGCAGCGGGTGTTGCCACCCGTATAAACTCGTTTCCACCCACCCGGGCTTCCGTCCGGCCTCATTCGGCCGGCTCGCAGGCATTATCATGACCTGCTTCTTCCCTGGATTAAGGGACAAAGATACCGAGCGCCGATTTAATCATTCTTAACTCGGCCTCTCAGAGCTTTGTTAATTCGCGGCCACTTTATCGCGACCACGCCGGCTGTCAAAGACTTTCTTTTCTTTTTTTACCGGTGTTGCGGACCCGCAACTTGCCTCAATTTACCACTTTCGCTGCGGCTGTCAAAATCTTTTTTTACTTTTCTTTTGCAGCCAAAACCACCGAATCACAAAGAATACTTCCGGGAGAATATCTTAAGCGGGAACCCGTGCAAAGGTTTTTTTTCATTTTTCTTTGCTGGTGCTCGGGGCCTCCAACCGCGTTGGATCTTTCCCCTGGAAGGGAATTGGATTGAGAGAGGTGGGAACGAGCATTTCGGACAAGAACAGACAATCTGCGTCGGCTGGGGAATCCCTCTCGGGGGATGGCATCAGAACCACTCTAAGTCTCTTAATTCCAGCGTGTTTCAGAGCGCCGATGGTCGGAATGGCACGGTCGGGAGTGCCGTGGCGATTGCCGGAGATCAGGATGGCTGGTCAGCCGTGATTTCGGAACAAATCCAGCATGGACAAGCCTCCTCCGACCGGCACCAACACACGCCGGAAACCTCGGATGAGCAGACACTAACATGGGCCGGCAAAGCCTCCGATTCGCCGTAAAACTCCCGGCAAGCGAACTGAGCCATGAGAACGGGCCGGAGGCGCAGCCCATCGAACCGTCTTGACGCTCAGCGGCGGCCGGGCTTAGGATTCCGATCGCAATGTCAATCACACTTGCACAACAAGCCAACTCAAAGGACCCCATCATGAATCATGCATCATCCTCCGCAGTCAACCGCCGCGAGTTCCTGGGCACCGTGGGCGCCGTCGGCGTCACCCTCGGTCTGGGCGTGGCACCCCTGGCCCGGGCCGCCGCCGGCACCAAGATTCCCGTCGGCCTGCAACTTTACTCGGTGCGCGAGCAGTGCACGGCGGACCTGCCTGGCACACTCAGCGCGGTGTCGAAGATCGGCTATCAGGCGGTCGAGTTCGCCGGGTATTATGGCCGCAGTGCGACAGAGTTGCGCAAGCTGCTCGATGACAACGGCCTCGTCGCCTGCGGCACGCACACGCCTTACGAGTCCGTTCAAGGCGACAAGCTCAAGGAGACCGTCGAATTCAACCGCACGATCGGCAACAAGTTCCTCATTGTCCCGTGGATGAACGAGGCCAAGTCCAAGCAGGAGTGGCTCGACCGGGCCAAGCTCTTCAACGAAATCGCGGACCAGTTGAAGCCCGAGGGCATGTGGGTCGGCTACCACGCCCACCAGCACGATTTCAAGCAAATCGAGGGAGTCACCGCCTGGGACTTGTTCTTCGGCAACACCAAGGCTGAAGTAATCATGCAGCTTGACACCAGCAATTGTTGCGAGGGGGGAGCTGATCCGGTGGCGGTGCTGAAGAAGTATCCCGGCCGCGCGCGCAGTATCCACATCAAAGCCTTCGGCGGCGGACCGGACGCGGTTATCGGCGAGGACAAGGTTGACTGGCCGGCAGTTTTCGCGTTCTGCGAGACCAAGGGCAAAACGCAGTGGTATGTCCTCGAGCACGAGAGCGGCAAGGATCCGCTGGATGCGGTGCGGCGCAGCTACGCGGCCCTCAAGAAGATGGGCAAGGTGTAACGGGGCGTTCTCCGCCGCCCGCACGACGCGCCACTCCACGCCGGGAAGCGGGCCGCACCGGCGTTTCAGCAATTGAGTATTGTTCGTGGCTGATCCGCCGGCTGGCAATGGCGGGCAGCGCCCGGCTGGCCACCAAGCCTAGAGGAACAAGCCAGATTCTCAGGCGTGAGTATTGTGATGGTATTGTTATGGGATCTATATGGGATTTATATGGGATTCATAGGCTCAGGCGAGACTCCCCCGCTGCCATGGGGGTAATCAGGTGGTGCTGCGGCATGGCGCAGGTCGCTCGACGGTGGCTTGGTGCTGTTGGGGAGGTTTTTGCTTGCAGGCTGGAAGCGCGGGCACAGTTTGCACGCTCATGAAAACAACTCTTCTTTGTGCTTTATCGTCCGTCCTGCTCGTCACTGGAACCGCCCGGCTTGCGGCGGCCGAAACGGAGCCCGGCTTCACGTCGCTGTTCGATAGCAAGACTTTCAACGGCTGGAAACCGGCGGAGGTGAACCAGGAGACCTGGAAGATCGAGGATGGCGCGTTTGTCACCCGCGGCAAGACGTGCCATCTGTTTTATGTCGGCGACCTGCAGCCTTTTAAGAACTTCGATCTCAAGGTGGATGTGGAGACCGAGCACAACGCAAACGGCGGCATCTACTTCCACACCAAATATCAGTCGGAAGGCTGGCCACGGGGCGGTTTTGAGTGCCAGGTCAACAACACGCATACCGACTGGATCCGAACCGGCAGCCTTTACGGCCTGGTCAACATCGCCGCGTCGCCGGCCCAGGACAATGCGTGGTACACGCAGGAGATTATTGTCCAGGGCAGCACTGTCACGGTGCTTATTGATGGCCTGAAGGTGCTCCAATACAACGAGCCGCCGGGAGCGCAGGCGGGGAAGGACTTCGAGCGCAAGCTGAACGAGGGCACGTTCGCCTTGCAGGCGCACGATCCCGGCAGCGTGGTCCGCTACAAGAATATCAGGGTCAAGCGGCTGGACTGAGCTGCCTCGAGCTGTTGGGCAGGGATGAAGCCGGCAGCGCCGCACGCGCTAAAGGCGACCTTTTCCATCGGAGCGAACTCCGGGATCGCCGCAGCCACTTCCGGCGCCGTGCCGCCGAGCCGCTTGCGGTATTGCTCGGTGGCGAAGACGGGGACTAGGCGGCGGCTCATCTGGATGGCCTGGAATCCATAATTTGACCTGCCGACAATTACGGGGCAGAGGGGGGCGCAACCGCAAAGGTGCAAGGGAGAACGATGGCGGACTCGAAAAAGCGTCGGTGCGAGCGGAACCGGTGTTCCCTGGGGAGGTCATCATTACTACTACTAATAGATCCAGTTCTCGGCGAGTGTCCAGAAAGTGGACAAAACCGTTGGAAACAGACCCTCGGAATGGCCGACTGTGCCTTGAGAGTGCCACCGGAGTACCACCTGAGTGCTACCTTTGTACTACCGTAGCACTACTGTCAGCAGCGGAATGATATACCGTAAAACCGCCGGTTTGAAATTCCGTCTTCTTCGCTGGGTTTTCTTCGCAGGTTCACTTCAAAGCTCTTCTTCCTTCTTCAACTCTCGTTCCTTGGAGCGCGCGAGAACCGCCGGCCAGGAGCGTGGTTTGAGCGTTCTTGCCACGGGCTGGGCGGAGGTGGCCGACAGCGGAATTCGTGCCGGATTTTCGCGGAATTTCAGACCGGCGGTTTTCATCCATGTTCGCGCCGCCGCTGACACACTACCGAGGCGCTGCCGGGGCACCACCCAAATGGTAAGAGACCGCCCCCCCAACAGGGAGAAGGAGACTTTAGCATTAGTTTGGGTTAAGTGTTTGTTTTGCATTCGGACACGGAACGAGTCCCTGGGGGCGTGGCAGTTTGAAGGCTGCTGTCAAGAAACGCCATTCAGCCGATGGCAGGCCGCGTCACTCCGTGCGCGCCGTGGCTGCCGAGGAACGATCGAATTGGGCCTGTTTCCGCACGGTCGCCGGCGCGCACGGAGTGACGCGCCCTGCCGCCGGTTCCCCATCCTCAACGCGCTTTGGCCCGTTTGCGACCCAGTTCTTTGACGAGCGCCTTCAGGGGCATGGTGTTGACCACATCCTCCCTGGTCAGCCAGCCTTTGCGGGCGATGCCGGCGCCGAGGCGCAGAAAACCCGCATGCTCAAACCGGTGGCCGTCGCAATTGATCGCGCATTTAACGCCCTTGGACTTGGCATAGGGCCACCAGCGCCAATCCATGTCGAAGCGCAGGGGGTGGGCGTTGAGTTCGATCCACGTGCCCGTTTCGGCGCAGGCATCAATGACGGCGCGGTGGTCCACCTTGTAAGGTTCGCGTTCGAGCAGCAGGCGGCCCGTCAGATGGCCGAGCATGTGGACGTAAGGATTTTCCGCCGCGCCAATCAGTCGCTTGGTGGTTTCAGTCTCGCTCTGGGTAAAGCCGGAGTGGATGCTGGCAATCACGACGTCGAGTTCGGCCAGCAGGTCATTCGGGAAATCGAGTTTGCCGTTGGTCAGGATGTCCACCTCCGCCCCGGTGAGCAGGCGGAAGTCGGTTTCCTCTTTCGCGAGCGTGGCGTTGATGGACGCGATTTCCTTGAGCTGCTGCCGGACGCGCGCGGCGTCGAGGCCGTTGGCCTGAAAGGAGGACTTCGAATGGTCCGTGATGCCCCAGTAGGCGAGGCCGAGTTCGCGCATCGTTTTGGCAATCTCGTCGGGGCGCTGGTGCCCGTCGCTCCAAGTCGAGTGATTGTGCAGCGAGCCCTTCAGGTCCGTCCACTCGACCAGGCGCGGGAGCGGCCCCTGCTCGGCCAGCACGATCTCGCCCATGTCTTCGCGCATCTCCGGCGGGATGAAGTGGAGGCCGAGCTTTTCGAAGATGTCCTCTTCGGTCCGGCATTTGACGAGCAGCTTCGGGTCGCGCGTTTCCTCGTGCGAACGGAACAGCCCGTATTCGTTCAGGCGCAGGCCGCGATCAATCGCGCGCTGGCGCATGACAATGTTGTGCTCCTTGCTGCCGGTGAAATACATCAGGGCCGAGGCGTATTCCGAGTCGCTGACGACGCGGAGATCGGATTGGATGCCCCCCTCCAGCAGCACACTGGACTTGGTTTCGCCCTTGGCCAAGACCTTCACAACGCCGGGCTGGCTGGTGAAGAACTCGATGACCGCGGCCGGCTGCTTTGATGAGGCGAGCAGATCAATGTCGCCAATCACTTCCCGATGCCGCCGCAGGCTGCCCGCCGGGCTGCAGCGGATGACGTCAGGGTGGGAGCGCAAGGCTTCGAGCAACGGCTCCGCCCGCGTGAGTGCCTCACTGATGAGATGGCGCGAAGCGTAGGCACGGCGGCGATTGATCCCTTCGAGGATGTTCGTCTGCGTCTTGTCGCCGAAGCCTCTCAGGCCGGCAATCTTGCCGTCTTTGCACGCCTGCTCGAGCGCCTCGACGGACTCGATTCCCAGCTCGTCGTGCAGGGCCTTGATCTTCTTGGGGCCGAGGCCGGGGATGTCGAGCATGGCCACAAGCCCAGGCGGCGTCGCAGCCTTGAGGTCCTCGTAATACTGCAAGCGGCCAGTGGTAACGAGTTCGGTGATCTTCTGCTGGAGCGCCTCCCCGATGCCCTTCAGCTCGCTCAGCCGTTCCTCGGCGACGAGCTTTTCCAGCGGCTCGCTCAATCCCTCGATGGTGCGGGCGGCGTTCTGATAAGCGCGGGTCTTGAACGGATTCTCACCTTTCAACTCCAGCAACGTCCCGATGCTGACCAACACTTCGGCTACTTGGTCCTTGTCCATGCCGAGAATATGGTGCTCAACGGTGAAGATTCAAAGCGCAAATTCCGGCGCGCCGGACGAGGTGATTCCAGGAGGAGTAGCCTGAGTGGACAGGTTTGACCCGAGTACTTCCCACTCGCCACGAAAGGCGGACCTAACCTTCCTCGGGTCTTGGAGAATCAGGGCTCGCGAGGACGCTCACCCTCCCATTAAGCGGGGTTGGGCCGACTACCGAGCGGCAGCGTAATAGGCCGTTGTGCCGGCGGGAGTCGTCCAGTTGTAAGTCGGACCGGCTTGCCGGACGGGCTGCGGCGTCCAGGTCTGGGCGCTCGGGGCCACGGCATAAGTGGCGGGCGAAGCCGTCGAGGCCGATGTGCTCGCCGACGTGGCGTAAGCCTGAGGTGTGTAGCTCACAGCGCGAGCGGAAACATACGCCGGCGTGGCCACGGGCCGCGTTGCCGGAGCGGTATTCACGGCGACTGCAGTTGCGGGAGCCGGCGTCGTCCGGGCAACCGCCGTCGTATAGACTGCTGAAGTGTAAACCGGCCTGGCATAGACCGTTGTGGTGTAAACTGGCGCAACATACGTCGGAGCGACGTACACAGGTGCAGCGTAAGCCGGGGCAGATGCGTAGTACCCACAGCCGCCGTAATAACACGGCCCGCCAATGCCGACTGACACCCCCCAGCCACAGCCTGAGTAGCCAAACCCAACTCCCCAGCCACAGCCGCCACCCCAGCCCCAGCCTCCCCAACCACAACCTCCGTGATAGCAGCCGCCACCACACCACCCCCCACCACAATGGTAACCGCCGCCACAAAAGCCGCCGCCACCGTGCCCGCCAGCATACGTGGCGGGCGCCAGTGCCAGAGCAACTCCGACTATTACCGCAATCAAGATTCGCTTCATACGCTGCAACAATTGATGTTCTGGCAATACCATAGCCCCGCCGCGGCCCATTGCAAGCGGAAAACGTAGCGGGCCGTAATCCCTCAGTGACGGCGGATTTTGGGCTGAACTTAGGATGAGTCGAACAATAGCTTGTATGGCGCACGGGTTTCGTCCTGCGCCAACGCATCGAGAGCGTGCTTGAAGGCAGCGAAGA
>Ga0326727_10011071_pt1 | contig 21174 bp, 20 predicted proteins | sample MB2enrmetagenome_FD_207643 | JGI IMG/M metagenome (GOLD analysis project Ga0326727, IMG submission 207643) | Lab enriched peat soil microbial communities from McLean, Ithaca, NY, United States - MB29MY | ecosystem: Environmental > Terrestrial > Soil > Wetlands > Peat | place: USA: New York...
CATCGCTTCGCTCCGCCCCGCACGGGGCTCCGCAAAACGACGGAAGACGCCGCACAACAAAAACTGTCGACCATCAGCCCGGTCCAAACTGTCGGGAGTCAGCCCGGTTGAACATGGCTGACCGATGCGTTCAGCGCCCGAGCTCGGCCAGGACGCGGGCGATCTCGTCCACGATCGCCCCGACGTTTTCAAAGACCTGCGCGTTGGAAAAGCGGATGACGCGATAGCCCTGCGCACGCAAGAACGCCGTCCGCCGCGCGTCGCGCGCGATCTCGTCTTCCATAGAATGCGTCGCGCCGTCGATTTCGACGATCAGCTTCGCCGCGCGGCAGGCGAAGTCGGCGTAATAGCGGCCGATCGGTTCGGAGCGGACGAACTTGGCGTCCCCGACGCCGCGGTTCCTCAGCCGCGACCAAAGAATGCGCTCCGCCGTCGGCGAGCGTCGCCGCAACTCGCGGGCGCGGCGGGTTTGCAAGAGGCGGAGTCCGCGCATCGGGTCTCGCTCGCAGAGCGCGGCCAATCCCCCGCGCCCCTCACCTTACCTCTCCCCGCGAAACGCGGGGAGAGGGGGCGGCGACGGTTGTTAGAACCTTCGTGACTTGTTCTCGGCAGGAGCGAGCCGAATCGATCGTTCTTCAGCGCGAACCGCCGTCCGGGCCCCTCTCCCCGCGTTTCGCGGGGAGAGGTAAGGTGAGGGGCGCGGGGGAGTGGTCGCGCGGGCCGCTTTCACTATTTGCCTCGCTTGCGCGCCTTCGGCTTACGAGGCGTTGATGGGCGGGGCGCTGGCGCGTCGTCGGCGTCTTCTGGAGACGTCGAGCCCGCGTCGGCGTCCGGCGCGGGAGCATCCGGCGCCGCGCCGGTCATTTTCTCCAGAATTTCATGCAGCGGAAGGTACGGGCCGACCATCGCGCCGAGCGCGGCGATGTCGCTGCCGAGCCAATGCATCAAGACCGCGACGCCGCCGACGACCAGCGCCTTGCCCGCCTGCGCCGCGCCCCTTTCGACGCCTTTGGGAGCGCCTCGACGTAACGCGCGCCAAGAGTCCGCGCCGAGGCCCGCTATCTCGCCGCCGACCGCGCGCCCCGTCGCCTTCAAATATTTCACGCCCGCGCGCGTGAAGTTGGCGAAATCGACGAGGAAATAGGCGCTCTGTTTGGCCTCTTCGGCGAGGCCGCGTTGATGGGCGAGGTCGGCCGCGCTGGCGTTGATCGCCTCGCGTCCGCCTTCGGTCGCGCCGTCGGAACGGTTGACCTTGGCGACGACCGAGTCGATCGTCTCGCGGATTTCCGGCAGCCGCCGCATCGGCAGATCGAGCGAAACCGCCTCGGCCTCGATCTCGCGCGATCGCGGGAAAATGGCGCAGAGATCGCGGACGGAATCGGCGAGAGTGAAGATGCTGGAGAGATGCGCCGCGCTGAGTTCCTTGCGGCCTTCTTCGCTGTCATAGGCGCGCACGTCGGATTCCAGGCTGCGCAAAACCGAAATCATCAACCCCGGCCGCAGGTCGGCGTAGGACGACCCGAGCCGCGCGAGCAGCAGATCGACGTGGGCGCGGATGTTTTCGTCGGCCTGCGCGCGCTGCAACCGCTCTCTGAGGTCTTGTCCCTTGCGTTTCGCCTCGTCGTAGAAATCGCGCGCGGTCTCCGCGTCGATCGGCCGCGCGTCCTCGGGCAGGGCGTCGATCTTGTCGTCGACGACCCGGAATTGAAACGCGGCCGGGCGCTGTTGCAGGCCCTGATGTTCCGCGATCAGCCTCCGGATTTCGGCATTCACATCGTACGGGCCAAATTCCCAGATTTTGTCCGGGATCGTCGCGCGGGCGACTTCAAGCGCCTCGATAGGCGGGTTGCGCTCGTCGCCCGCGAGCCGCCCCTCATACCAGTCGCTCCAGACCTCCCAGTCGTCGGCTGAGGAAAGAAGCACTGATTTGAGTTCTTGCCATGCCCCGACCGCCCAGCTGGGTGCGCCCTCCGGCCAGAGGGAGTTGCCTGCGATCTCGGTAGCAGAAAGTCCGGATTCGATTGCTTCTGCGTCATCGTCGCAGGAGGCAGAGCCGGCGCCAGGAGTACCCTCGCCCGCGCGGCCAGCCGCATCGGCTGCCGCGTGGATGGCTGCGTCAATGGCGTGCACGGCCGTGGGGATGGCGTCGACGATCGGAACTGCGATCAAGCGGACCGCAGCGATGGCGGATTCTAAGGTGAAGGCGGCTGCACCGGCAGCGCCGGTTGCAATGTCAATCGGAGCGAAATTGGCGGCGGCGGCGGTGGCGGCGGCTCGGAACTCCTCTCGGCGGGCCGGATATTTTGCAGCAGCCCACGTTACCAACATACCTCGAAAAATAGGGAGAATAATCTCCGAGAGAACTACGTCGCGCACGTCTGTATGAAGATCGAACTCTGCGATAAGTAGAGGCACTACTCTTAACGCGGCGCGCGCCGCCAGCGCCACCGCGACCTCGCGCCGCCGCTCCGCCGGCTCGATCGCGTCAAGCCAGCGCTTGACCTCCTCGCGATCCGAAAAATCGATCATCGCCGCCCCGCGCTCAAGGCGCTCCCGTCAATCGCCAGACTGACAGCGGCGTTCGCGCGCCGCAAGGCCGAAGTCCGCGCATGGGGCCTTTCTCGGCGGTCGCGGCCAGTCCCCCGCGCCCCTCGCCTTGCCTCTCCCCGCGAAATGCGGGGAGAGGGGGCCCGAGCGGCGGTTCGCGCTTGGCGAAGAGCGAATCCGCCCGGCGCCGCCAAGACCAAACGGCGAAGGTTCAAGCCGGCGTCGCCACCCCCTCTCCCCGGGCTTTCGCGCGGGGAGAGGTAAGGCGAGGGGCGCGGGGGAGTGGCCGCGGCGGTTGCTTTCACGTCAGATAGCGCGGCAGTTCGCGCTCGAACTCCGGGAAGTAGCGCGCGATCACGCTGAGGTCGAAGCGCGCGAGAATGGACTCCTTCGGCTCGCGCTCCAGCAGGAAGCCGAACGCGGCTTCGACGAGGCACTCGGGCGCGCCGGCGCCGGCGAGGCGCGTCCAATCGGCGCGCGTCAGCGTGACGCGATGGCGGCTCTTGCCGCCGGCGTCGGCGACGACGACGTCGAAGACGAGCGGATCGTCGCCGCTCAATCGCGTGACGGTGATCATGGGCCGACTCCTGGTCGTAAGCGATATGACGTTCGCATTTCGATCGGTATGCTGGCGGCCACATCGGTGCGTCGCCGTCAAGCGGCTTCGCCGCTCCTACGCTTCGCTTCGGTCGCTTCGCGGTGACTGCGCCGCTCCGATGCGGCCTTATGTTTCTATGGTCTTTGCTGCGAGAAGCCGACCCGCAGGGCCGGCTTCTCGCAGCAAAGACCATAGAAACCAAGAGCCTGATCCGCGCGGAGCGGTCAAGGCTCGCGTTAGCGACCGCGCAGCGGCTTGGCCTTGACGGCGAGCACGGATCAGGCAGAGCGCCCCCCGCCTTGCCGCTGCCGCCGGCCGCCGTTATAAGCGCGGGGCGTTTCCTGCAACCGTCCTCTCTTAAGAAACCGCCCGCCGATGGCCCTCGAACGCACGTTTTCGATCCTCAAGCCCGACGTGACCCGCCGCAACCTCACCGGCGCCGTCAATGCGCGGATCGAGGCCGCGAGCTTGCGCATCGTCGCGCAGAAGCGCGTCCATATGAATCGGGCCGAGGCCGAGAGGTTCTACGCCGTGCACAAGGAGCGGCCGTTCTTCGCCGAACTGGTGGCGATGATGACCGCGGCGCCGGTTGTCGTGCAGGTGCTCGAAGGCGAGGACGCGATCCGGCGCTACCGCGACGTGATGGGCGCGACCAATCCCGACAAGGCCGCCCCCGGCACCATCCGCAAGGACTTTGCGCTGTCGATGGGCGAGAATTCCGTGCACGGCTCCGACGCGCCGGAAACGGCGACGGTCGAGATCGCGCAGTTCTTTTCGGGCAACGAGATCGTCGGGTAAGGCGCGGGCGCGCGGCGCACGACGCGTCGTCGCGACGCTTGACTTCAACGTATATCGTTTTCTGTTTGTTGATTCTCCGAATGTGAAAGCATTGTGCGCCGTTCGCCCTGCTGTGAAGAGGGCAGCCATTCCTTTCGCACAGGGGCGCTGTATCTTCTTGCGAAATTGGATTCGATCGGCGTAGATTTCCCGCCTGCACTCGGGGGCTTGTGTTGAGCGCGGCGCCTAACCACCCGTATGGGGCCAACCCCGAGAAAGTCGCGGGTCAGATTGGCTCGGTTCATTTGATGGCCGTGCCACAGGAAGGCTACTTGACCGTCGAGGCTGCGGTGACCTTCGGGGTCAAGAGCTTCGAGGCTGGCGATTTCATCGTTTCGCTAGGCGTCAAAGAGGCTCTCTTGAGTCTTTCTCACGCGGCGTTTGAGGCGAGCGAGCGCTACGAAGCAAAGGTCAAGCCGACCAGCTACCATGAATCTTTCATTCGAAGCGCGAGCGCAGAGGCGTCCGGGCACGCGAACATCGGTCTAAGCGCTAAGTTTGGTGCGCTGTTCTCCTTTGGCACCGGGGGGAAGCTTGCGGCCGAACGCAAGAACGCGACAAAAGTCGCCTCGGAAGCGGAATACTCGATCATAATCGCCGAACCGCAAGATACATGGCGAATTGGCTCGCGTCTTGGCGACCCTCGCCATCCGTCTGGAGCCGCCGCCAAAGGAGTCGAGCATTGTCTCCACGGCGAGTATTTCCGGCAGTCGACCGGCGAGATCGGCCACGGCCGCGCAAGCCGCCCAGAAAGAATGGCTCTGTGCCGCCTTGACCCGAAGGCGAGCCCGGCAGGGATAAACGATCAGCGGATCACCGCTTCGTTATTTGGCGCGCCGGGTTCGTTGCGAGTTGCGCTTGAACGCAGAGACGGCGCCGCGCCAATCGTCGATCCGAAAGTTGCGGATCGCGAGAAGGAGCTTCGCGAGAAGATCATCGAGATTTGCATTGCGCGAGGCGCGAGCGATGAGCACGCGCGCGCTGCCGGTGATGCGAGATTGACCGGAGAATTCTTTTTGGCCAAGCACGAGATTGTGGCCCCCAAGCTCGGCAAGGCGAGTTCGCGCTCACCATCGAAGAGTCCGTCATGACACAGGATCGCCCGCCGCGCCCCATCGGGGCAAGCTCCGGACATAGAACGTCGGCGGCAGCAACTTCGCTTGGCCGACTGCTTGGTCAAGTCGCACGGGTCGCATCCTCTCGCGACGCAACGCTGCGCGGTCTGACCGAGGCGGCGGGACTCGATCCGACGCGCGACTTCGCCGGAATCAGTCTGAACGGTCTGCCGCTGGCGCAAGAGGATGTCAGTGGGTTCGATTTTTCCGGAAGCGATCTGCGTGGAACCGGCGTGGAACAAGCGCGTGGCGTCCGCGATTGCCGTTTCGCCGGAGCCGTGTTTGACGGGCCATCGCTCGATCCGGAGGTTTGGGCGTTCAACAAGCGACTCAAACAGGCTGAATTCATTGAGGGCGAACGGCTCTTGCGCGATGCGGCGGAACGTTCGTCAAGACGTTATGACGTTGTGAGCTACACAACGTTGATAAGGCGGTCTCCAACGCACGAGCGCGCCGCGCATTGGTATGAGGCGATGCTCGCGGCCGGCGTCGCGCCGGATGATGTCACGTTCAATACGCTGATCAGCAAGAGCGGGAGCGAAGAGCGCGCCGCGCATTGGTATGAGGCGATGCTCGCGGCCGGCGTCGCGCCGGATGATGTCACGTTCAATACGCTGATCAGCAAGAGCGGGAGCGAAGAGCGCGCCGCGCATGGCGGCTCCCAAGAGGTTGATACTGAACATTAGATACGTGGCAGGCATCGTTCCGTTCGAAACTCGCGGAACGAGATCGTCGGCTAGTCGTCCTCCGTCGGCTCTCGCGGCTGGGCCTCGAGCGCGCGCTTGACTAGCGCCTCCTCCATGCGGTCGGCCGCTTCGCGCAAGAAGGGATTGCGCGATTCGCGGCCGGCGCGGCCGGCGTCGAGGTCGGCCTGGAAGCCGTCGCGAAGCGGCCAGTGCTCGCCGAGCAGCTCGAAGCCCGCCTCGGCGATCGATTCGATCGCGCGCGCCATCTGCGCCTCGGAGCGGCCGACTTTCGCCAGCACGACGACGACGCGCCCCTCGGCCCCGCGCTTGGCCAGCTTGCGCGCCAGCGCCAGCGTCGGGCGCAGATCGTCGATCGAGGTGCCGGTCGGCAGGAACACCACGTCGCTCTCCTCGGCGAGCTCCTTGGTCAGCTCGTCGGCGAGTCCGCGCGTGTCGGCGACGATGAATTCGAACCCTTCGTCGCTCTTGCGCAGCTTTTTCAGGCTCTTGAACGAACGCGCGTCGATTTCCGGCTCGATCCCGCCGCGCTGCCGCACCGCGTTCCACTCGACGCAGGTGAGCTGCTCGAGATCGAAGTCGGCGAGCAGCGCCTTGTGGCCGCGATGAGCGGCGCCGACCGCGAACAGCCGCGCCAGCGTGCTCTTGCCGACGCCGCCCTTCTGGCTGACGAAGCTGACCGTTGTCGGCGGCCGATTGCCCCTGCTCATCATGCCCTCCCGCCAAACCCCCGCGGACCATAGGACGAATCGGCGCCGTCCAAAAGGCCTCGACGCGCGTCGCGGCGGGCGCGCCCGTTCAACGTCTCGGCGCGAGCAGGGCGAACGTCGCGCCTTGCGGGTCGAGCGCGCGCACGACCCAACCGCCGCCGGGAACCTCATGCGGGCCGCTGACGACCCGGCCGCCGGCGGACTTGACGCGCTCGGCCGCCGCGTCGATGGCCTCGACATTGAAGTAATAAAGCCAGAACGGCGCCGGCGTCTCGGCCGGCTTCATCATCATGCCGCCGCCTTGTCCGCCCTCGATCTCGAACAGCTGATAGGGGCCCATCGGCCCCATATCCATCTCCCGGGTCTTCTTCCAGCCGAACAGGCCGGAATAGAAGGCGAAGGCGGCCTCGAGGCCGCCGGCGCGCAATTCGCGCCAGCCGACATTGCCCGGCGCGTCGCGCGCCAGGGGCGGGCGCGGGTCTTCGGCGGGTTCGCCCTTGAAGACGACGAACGCCGCGCCGTCGGGATCGCCGACGACGGCGAAGCGGCCGACGGTCGGGATTTCGGCGGGGGCGCGGCGGACCTTGCCGCCGGCGGCGGCGATCTTCGCCGCATAGGCGTCGACGTCGGGAACGCCGACATAGCCGAGCCACCCCGGCCGCGCGCCCATCGCGCGCGCCTCTTCGGGCATGGTCATCAGCCCGGCGACCATGTTCGGGCCGGCGGAAAAGAGCGTGTAGGGGAAATCGGTCATGTCGCCGGCGCTCGCCGTCCAGCCGACGACCGCGGCGTAGAAATCCGCCGCCGCTTTGGCGTCGGAGGCCATGTATTCGTACCAGACGAAGCTTCCCAGAGGCGCAGGCATGGTCGTTCCTCCCAGTGGAAAAAAGCGAAAAGTCGGCGCCGCGCCGACGGCGCCGTCGGCAATGTCGAGGCAGATCATGTCCTAGGTGTGACGGGCTCGACGGTTCTAGACGCCGCGCCTCCTTCGCCGATCGCCGAGCGGGCGTCAGCACGGCCGCGGGAGCAATTCCGTTGCGATGCTCCGAGAGTCGTATTATGTTTTGCGTATGATACGCTCGATCAAGGGGGCGGCGACGCGGCGGTTCGTCGAAGCGGGGAAGTCCAAATTCTCCGGGCTCGACGTCGCTCTCGCGCATCGGCGTCTCTCGACGTTGAACGCGGCGCGAAAGCTCGATGACCTTTCGCGCTTGCGCAGCGTCGGGCTTCATAAGCTGTCCGGCGACCGCGCGGGTTTCTGGGCGGTCAGCGTCAACGGCCCTTGGCGAATTGTGTTTCGCTTCGACGCCGGCGACGCGTTCGAGGTGGAGATCGTCGATTATCACTAGAGGAGTGACGCGATGACGAAGAAGCACGAAGTTTTCGATGCGCGGCCCGACGGCTTCGCGATGGCGCCCGTGCATCCCGGCGAAGTGCTGCAAGAAGAGATCGCGGCGCGCGGCCTCACCGCTCACGCCTTGGGATTGAAACTGCGCGTGCCCGCCAATCGCCTGACCGAGATCATCAACGGCAAGCGCGGCATTTCGCCCGACACGGCGCTGCGCCTCAGCCGCTGCCTCGGCCCCGGCGCCGCGTTCTGGCTGAACTTGCAGAGCCAGTACGACCTGGCGATGGCGGAGAAGCGGCAGGGGGCGAAGATCAGGGCGGAGGTCGAGGCGGCGTAGGCCTCGCTCATTGAAACTTTCGCTTCTTGAACGCCGATATGTCCGCCGAAGACAGCTTGAACCATTCGCCATTCGCGCGCCTGTCTTTGAAGCGCTGGTGCCAATAGGCTTCAATGCCAGCCGGATCATCCGTCCTGATCGAGTGAACGAGCGTCGCTTTGTCGGGGAGGGCGACGCGAATTTCTTTAACTCGCCGTTCCAAGTCGTCGCTTCGGCCAACTTTGTAGAATTCGCCAGACCGGATCAGATAAACGAAGCCCACTGGCGTTCTTGCCAGCCTCGCGAGGGGAGCGACGTTGGGCACCTGCCTTTCTGGCAGCATGGCGGCGATGTCGGCCAACCCGCGATCCTCCATGGTGCGCTTCGCGAGCGCGGCGATAAGGTTCGAACGCGCGCCGAAATGTCGTTTGATGGACTTGGCCGTCGGAATGGAGGGCGCGGATTTCCGAGAGATTTCGATTTCATCATAGGTCGGCAGCCGCCCGAAGTGACGACAAGCGGCGATGACGCCTGCGAGCACTGCGTCAGAGTCGAGGCGTTTGGTCCAATCGTTGGGCCGATATCCGGCTTCGATTAGAGCGTCGCCCCAGCGCGCCCAGAACTTGCCGCGCCACTGATGTTCGGCGATGCCGGTTTCTCGCGCGAACAGCGTTTGTCCGGGCGGCCGCCCGCTGTTCGATATGGCGAGTCTGCGAATCTCGCTAATAATCAAATCGCGCATTTGAAATTGATACTCGAACCGCTAAGAAAAGCCAAAGCCGCCATTTGGTCGGTGCGACCGTCGTTCAATCCGCCGCCGCCCTACCCCTCGTCCCCGCCCTCTTCGCCAGCGCCCCGCGCGGATGAGTTCCCGTGTGGCTCGCGGGATTGCGCGCGATCTGCTCGGGCGTGCCCGCGGCGACCACCTCGCCGCCGTCGTCGGCCTACGGCCAGTCCTCGCAACGCAATCCTTCGACGCGGTCGAACTCGCCGCGATTGCCGGTGACGACGACGAGCCCGCGACTGCGGGCGTGGCCGGCGATCAGCAGGTCGTAGCCGCCGATCGAGCGCCCCTGGCGTTCGAGCGTCGCGCGAATATCGGCGGCGTGATCCGCAGCGGGCGCGTCGAACGCGAGCACCTCGAGTCGCGCGGCGAAGCTCTCCACCTCGCGGCGGTTGTGCTGCGGGCGAGCCGATTTGGCCGCGCCGTGCAACAGCTCGGTCAGGACGATGGTCGAAATCGACAGGCCGTCCGCTTCGCGGTTGAAGCGCTCGCGCAACGTCGGTGAGCGGTCCCGCAGCGCGCGAATGCACAGGTTCGTGTCGAGCAGATAGCGGAGCATCAGAATTCGTCGCGCGACGGCGCGGGCGGCTGGTCGCGCGGCGGCAGATCGATCCCCGGCGCATCGAAGAAATCGTCCCAGACGGCGTTCGCCGGCGCGATAACCCGCCGCTTGCCGTCGCGCAGGATGGTCACCTCCCTGACCCCTTCGGGGAAGGCGACGCCTTTGGGCAGGCGGACGGCCTGCGAGCGGTTGCTGCGGAACAGCTTGGTGCGCGTCATCAGCGTTCTTGCCTCCACGTCGCGCCGAACCGGCGATGGGATATACATGTAGCATATCCGCCTGGGCCGCCGCTTTCAAGGACGCGCGCCCCTCCTACTCCGCCGCCGCTCTTCCCCTCTTCCCCTGCCTTCTCGCCAGCGCCGCGCGCAAGTACGTCCCCGTGTGGCTCTTAGGGTTGCGCGCGATCTGCTCGGGCGCGCCCGCGGCGACCACTTCGCCGCCGCCGTCGCCGCCCTCGGGCCCCAAGTCGACGATCCAGTCGGCGGTCTTCACCACTTCGAGGTTGTGCTCGATCACCACCATGGTGTTGCCCTGGTCGACCAGTTCGTGCAGCACCTCGAGCAGTTGCGCGACGTCGTGGAAATGCAGGCCGGTGGTCGGCTCGTCGAGCAGGTAGAGCGTGCGCCCGGTCGAGCGGCGCGCCAGTTCCTTGGCGAGCTTGACGCGCTGCGCCTCGCCGCCCGACAGCGTCGTCGCCGGCTGGCCGACCTTGACGTAGCCGAGGCCGACGCGCTTCAGCGTGTCCATTTTCTCGCGGATCGACGGCACCGCCTTGAACAGGTCGGCCGCCTCCTCGACCGTCATGTCGAGCACGTCGGCGATCGAGCGGTCGCGATATTTCACCTCCAGCGTCTCGCGATCGTAGCGCTTGCCCTTGCAGACGTCGCAGGTGACGTAGACGTCGGGTAGGAAGTGCATCTCGATCTTGATCACGCCGTCGCCCTGGCAGGCCTCGCAGCGGCCGCCCTTGACGTTGAACGAGAAGCGTCCGGGCTGATAGCCGCGCGCCTTCGCCTCGGGGAGCCCGGCGAACCAATCACGGATCGGGGTGAAGGCGCCGGTGTAGGTGGCGGGGTTGGAGCGCGGCGTGCGGCCGATCGGCGACTGGTCGATGTCGATCACCTTGTCGAGCCGCTCCAGCCCGTCGATGCGGTCGTGCGGCGCCGGCTGCTCGCTGGCGCCGGTGAGATGGCGCGCCACCGCCCGATAGAGCGTGTCGAGGATCAGCGTCGACTTGCCGCCGCCGGAGACGCCGGTTACGCAAGTGAAGGCGCCGAGCGGGATCGACGCGGTGACGTTCTTCAGGTTGTTGCCGCGCGCGCCGACGATGCGGATTTCGCGGCCCGGCGCGCCGACGCGCCGACGCGCCGGGATCGGCACGAAGCGCACGCCGGAGAGATATTGGCCGGTCAGCGAGTTGGGGTCGGCGGCGATCTCCGCCGGCGTTCCCTTGGCGACGATCTCGCCGCCGTGGACGCCGGCGCCGGGGCCGAAGTCGACGACGTAATCGGCGGCGCGGATCGCGTCCTCGTCGTGCTCGACCACGATCACGGTGTTGCCGAGTTCGCGCAGGCGCTTCAGCGTATCGATCAGGCGCGCGTTGTCGCGCTGGTGCAGGCCGATCGACGGCTCGTCGAGCACGTAGAGCACGCCGGTGAGGCCGGAGCCGATCTGCGAGGCGAGGCGAATGCGCTGGCTCTCGCCGCCCGACAGCGTGCCGGAGGCGCGCGACAGCGTGAGATAGTCGAGGCCGACGTCGCTGAGGAACGTCAGCCGGTCGCCGATCTCCTTCAGCACGCGATGGGCGATTTCGTTGCGCTTGGCGTCGAGCGCGCGCGGCAGCTCGCGCGCCCACTCGATCGCCTGCTTGACCGAGAGCGTCGAGATCTCGCCGATGTGCTTGCCGTCGATCTTCACCGCCAGCGCCTCGGGCTTGAGGCGGAAGCCCTGGCACGCCTCGCACGGCGTCGCGGTCATGAAGCGCTCGATTTCTTCGCGCGACCACTCGCTCTCGGTCTCGCGGTGGCGCCGCTCGAGGTTCTTCACCACGCCCTCGAACGGCTTCCTCACCTCGTAGGAGCGCAGGCCGTCGTCGTAGGCGAAGCGCACCTCCTCCTCGCCCGAACCGAAGAGGATGACGTCGCGCGCCTTCTCGGGCAGGCTCGACCACGGCGCGTCGAGGCGGAACTTGTAATGGCGCCCGAGCGCCTCCAGCGTCTGCAGATAATAGGGCGAGGCCGATTTGGCCCAGGGCGCGACGGCGCCCCGGCGCAGCGTCAGGCGCGGATCGGGGACGACCAGCGCCGGGTCGACCTTGAGCTCGGAGCCGAGCCCGCCGCAGGCCGGACAGGCGCCGAATGGATTGTTGAACGAGAACAGCCGCGGCTCGATCTCGGGGATGGTGAAGCCGGAGACGGGGCAGGCGAATTTGGCGGAGAAGAGGACGCGGCGCGGCTCGCCGCCCTCGGCGGGCGCGTCGGCGAATTCGACGATCGCCAATCCGTCCGCCAGCTCCAGCGCGGTCTCGAAGCTTTCGGCGAGACGGCTCGCCGTGTCGGGGCGCACCACCAGCCGGTCGACGACCACCTCGATGTCGTGCTTGAGCTTCTTGTCGAGCGCCGGCGCGTCGGCGATTTCGTACAGGGCGCCGTCGATCTTCAGACGCTGGAAGCCGCGCTTCATATATTCGGCGATCTCCTTGCGGTATTCGCCCTTGCGGCCGCGCACCACCGGGGCGAGCAGCAAGAGCCGCGTGCGCTCGGGCAGGCTGAGCACGCGATCGACCATCTGGCTCACCGTCTGGCTCTCGATCGGCAGGCCGGTGGCGGGCGAATAGGGCACGCCGACGCGCGCCCAGAGCAAGCGCATGTAGTCGTGGATCTCGGTGACCGTGCCGACAGTCGAGCGCGGATTCTTCGAGGTGGTCTTCTGCTCGATGGCGATCGCCGGGGAGAGCCCGTCGATCTGATCGACGTCCGGCTTCTGCATCATCTCCAGGAACTGGCGGGCGTAGGCCGACAGCGACTCGACGTAGCGGCGCTGGCCCTCGGCGTAGATGGTGTCGAAGGCGAGCGACGACTTGCCGGAGCCGGAAAGGCCGGTGAACACCACCAGCTTGTCGCGCGGAATGATGAGGTCGACGTTCTTGAGATTGTGCTCGCGCGCGCCGCGCACCTCGATCGCGCGGCCGCCGAACAGTTTTTCGACCGGCTCGACGGGAGAGGGTTTTGCAGGCTTGACGCTCGCCATGACGGCCTTTGCCTAAGGATACGAATCGCTCGGGGGCTTGCGCCGCGCCTGGGCGAATGCTAGAACAAAATGAGAACGAAGTTAACAGCCGGCTCTTATTTAGTGCGAATGCCGCCGCAGCCAAATGACAGGCGCGCGCCGACTGTGGACAAGTGGCTGGAGGGGCCAGCGTCGATGTATCCCTTCTCCCGCGCGCGGGAGAAGGTGGCGGCGAAGCCGCCGGACGAGGGCCTGCCCCGCCCTCGCCCGGTAGTGGGTTCGGCAGAACGCCCGTCTGGCGACGGGCTATGCCTCTCCCGCTCGCGGGAGAGGGGGCGATTAGCGTTGGAAGGAGAGCATCATGGCGGGCAGCGTCAACAAAGTCATTCTGATCGGCAATCTCGGCAAGGACCCGAAGGTGAGCCGGCTGAATTCCGGCGATCAGGTCGTCAGCTTCAGCCTCGCCACCTCGGAGTCTTGGAGAGACAAGAACACCGGCGAGCGCAAGGAAAAGACCGAGTGGCACAACGTCGTGATCTTCAACGAGAACATCGGCAAGATCGTCGAGCAATATTGCAAGAAGGGCTCCAAGGTCTACGTTGAGGGCCAGTTGCAGACGCGCAAATGGACCGATCAGACCGGCGTCGAGAGATACACCACCGAAGTGGTGCTGCAACGCTTTCGCGGCGAACTGACGCTGCTCGACTCGCGCGGCGGCGGCGAGAGCCGCGATAGCGTTGCGAACGGCGAAGAACGCTCGGCCAGCTTCGGCCGCTCTTCCCCGGTCGACAAGCGCCCGGCGCCGGCGGCAGTGAACGGGGGCGGCGCGGGCGGCGACCTCGACGACGACATTCCGTTCTGAGCGGCGGCCTTCTGGACCGCGGACGTGGGGTCGACAGGCGCCGTGAGACCGCGGACAACTTGCGCCGTCGACCTCTCGGAAAGCCTCTTTTTCCGACCGTGAAGGCCTGTCAAGGACGGCGCTTCGGGGGTGAAGGTACTTGAAGATTGGGAGGCCGCACAGAAAAATGGCGAAGAACAGGCAAACGCCCCGCACGCATGAGCAGACTATCAACACATCCCTTGCTGAGATTTTGAGCGGTCTTGGACGTACATGGACTTTCTACGCCGAAGATGTAGGGAGAATTTTTGAAGAGGGTGGTCGTCCGGATGTCCTTATCGAAAAATCGGATGGCTGGCCTATTGTGATTGAGGCAGAGGTCGGGAACCATCGACAAGCGGAGATTGAAGCCCGTTCGAGGCTTGGCAAGACAATATCCGCCAGCTCTCACAAGGTCCACGCTGCAATCGCCCTCGTTTATCCTGACGCGCTGAGGTCTCATCGCGGCCAGAATCTGAGGAATGCGCTTCAGAGCGCCCGTTTCGAGTACGTCCTTTTTTCAACCGACCAAAACGAGCAGACGATACGCTTCCCGTCATCAGGATGGATTGCGGGCGGCATCAAAGAATTGGCCATTCTCCTTCATCGGTCCAGCATCCCCGCGTGGCGGGTGGAAGCCCTCGCGGATGTCCTTGAAAGCGGCGTAACCAGAGCAGCAGGAAGCTTTTCGGCCGCACACCCCAGCGGAAGCGCACTAGGCGGCGGAGTTGCCGCTTGTCTCGGCCAGCTCGACGACGCGGAAGGCCAAACGCGCCGCATGGCAATGACCGTCATCGCCGACGCCTTGGTTTTTCATGCGGCGCTGTCCGAAGCAGAGATGCTTATCTACGACCATCAGGCGCGCGCGAATCGATCCGTTATAGAACCCCGCTCCTTCCGCCAGCTTGGCACGTTTCGGCCAACCCTGATTATCGACGAATGGGAGAGGATCCTTGCGGTAAACTACTGGCCAATTTTCCACACGGCTAGTGCGATACTGCGAATTATGCCCACGCAATCCGCGGCGGACATTCTAAATTTGCTTTGGGAAACCGCCGAGCAGTTGATTGTTGGCGGCGTGACCCACTCGCACGATCTAACTGGAATTGTCTTTCAGCGACTTATTGCGGACAGGAAGTTTCTGGCAACCTATTACACCATGCCATCTGGCGCGGCGTTGCTCGCTGGCCTCGCGCTGCCGATCGAAAATCCTATCATGAACGGAGAGTGGAGCAATAGCGCCGCGATCTCTCGGTTGAGGATCGGCGACTTCGCCTGCGGCACCGGGACGCTGCTATCCACGGCCTATCAGAGAGTCGGACTTCTGCACGAGATCAATGGGGGCGATCCCAAGCAATTGCATCCGGCGATGATGCGGCAAGGCTTGGTCGCCCTTGATGTGCTGACGGTCGCGGTTCACCTGACTGCTGCGATGCTTGCTGGCACTTACCCGGATACACCATTTGACGGCGAGTGCCTTCTGACAATGCCTTACGGCTCTCATTCGTGGGGCGTGTGCGTAGGATCGCTAGACCTGCTGGAAGAGCAAACCTCTTTCGATATTATCCAGGCTGCCGCCCACACTGCAGGCGGCCGAGGGGCGCAGGAAGTACGCGACCTGATGGAGCGTGTCGGCCACGGGCATTTCGATCTTGTCATTATGAATCCGCCTTTCACCCGCCACGGAGCGCGCGAGGGCGACCGAACATTGGTCCATAACCCGGCGTTTGCCGCTTTCGGCGCGAGCGAGAAAGAACAAAACAAACTCGCCGAGCGGTTGAAAAGCTTATCAGCCGGCGGCGTCGCGCACGGCCACGCGGGGATGGCGTCCTACTTCGCTGACCTTGCCGACCGAAAGCTTGCGCCGGGAGGTACCCTGGCTTTGGTGCTTCCGCTTACTGCCATGAGCGGCAGTTCGTGGGAGAAGGTCCGAGCGTTGTGGCGCACCTGCTATTCGTCGCTGATGGTGGTCACAATCGCGGAGGGTGGCTCGCACACCCGCTCTTTTTCAGCCGATACGGGAATGGCCGAGTGTCTGGTCGTCGGCAGGAAAGCCCGTGTCGTCGGTGAGAACCGAGCGTTTTTCATCGTGCTCGCGCGCCAGCCGGAGAGCACGTTGCACGGCGAGCTAGCGGCGCAGATCATCCGCAAAGTCGTGAGCGATGGCAATATTCGGCGGCTTGAGGATGGCCCATTCGGGGGCACGCGCATATCGCTTGGCGAGACTGCGGAAGGCGAAGTGATTGAATGTCCGCTGCCGACCGAAGGCCCGTGGCAGCTCGTCGGCATCAAGGACCTGACGCTCGCGCAGACCGCGCATCAACTGTCCCGCGGCCGGATATGGATCGAGGGCATGGCCGAGGGACAGTCTGTCCCCGTACCGATTGCGCGCTTAGAACAGATCAGCCGCCGCATGGGGCCGCATGACCTCGACATCACAGGCGGCCAGGTCAAGTCGGACGGTCTGCCGCAGGGTCCGTTCGAGCTTGTTCCCGGCGCTACGCCGACAATGGCCTATCCTTCGCTATGGAACCATGACAGCGCGCAGATGCGTCGGCTTCGGGTGGAACCGGACTCCCACTGCAGAATCCGTCAGGTGCGGGGACGTATTCCCGCGACGCTCCAAGAACGGGCGGAAGCGCGCTGGGCGACCGCGGCACGCGCACACTACAACAGGGACCTCCGGTTCAATTCCCAATCCATAATTGTCGCCATGACGGAGCAGCCGACGCTTGGCGGCCGGGCCTGGCCGACCGTCCTCTTTGCGAATACGCGACACGAAATTGCCTTTGCGCTTTGGGCAAACTCGACGCTCGGGCTGCTCTGCCACTGGTGGATGTCGAATAAGGCCCAGAGCGGTAGAGGCACCACGACCATCATGAGTACCCCGGCCATCCCCACCCTCGACGTGAGACAGCTGTCGAATGAGCAGCTGACGGCGGCTGCGGCTGAGTTCCAGGCGGTCGAGAATCACAGATTTCTGCCCTTCGACCAACTCGACGAGGACGAGGCCCGCGCCGACCTCGATCAGCGGCTTCTTGTTACCGTGCTTGGGCTGCCTGAGAGCCTGTGCGACCACAACGGCGCAATGGAACGACTCCGCCGGAAGCTTTCTGTTGAGCCGCAGATTCGGGGTGGAAAATTGACGAGACTAATCTTCACCGACGAAGGCGAGGAGAGCGTGCCTCGATAGCGTGGCAATTTCAAACTGGACCACTACCCCTTCGCGCCGCCGCACAGCGGCTGAAGTCCTTGACAGGCCTTCGCAGTCGGAATTCTTGCTTCCAAGAGGTCGACGGCGGGGACTGCGCCGGGTCGCCGCCGCCGCCCTTGGCCCCCGATTGCCGCCGCGCGCGAAGCCGTCCATATTGGCCGCGGGAACGAAACGCCAGGGAGCGGCGAAGCGATGCGCGCGATTGCGGAAGGCCCGCCAAGCGAGCCGGCCGAGATGAGGGTAGCCGTCTGCATGGCGCGAGGAGACCGGCGCCGCGGACGCCCTGTTCGTTCGCGTCGCCGAGCGCGCGAGAAGCGCCGGGCTCAGCCTCGCCGGAGCGCTGCAGGAGGACGCGCCGCGTCCCGGGCGCAGCCGCTGCGAAATGTTTCTCGTCGATCTCGCCAGCGGGCGGCGCATCCGCATTTCCGAGGATCGCGGCGACCTCGCGCAAGGCTGCCGCCTCGATCCCAGCGCGCTGACCGAGGCGGCCGAGCTGATCGAGCGCGCGATCCGCAGCGCCTCGCCCGATCTGGTCATCCTCAGCAAATTCGGCAAGGCGGAGGCGGAGGAGGGCGGCGGCCTGCGCGACGCGATCGCCGCGGCGCTGGAGGCGGACATCCCGGTTCTCATCGGCGTCGCCGCTCCTTACTCTCCGGCGCTGCGACAGTTCGCCGGCGATCTCTGCGCGCTCGCCGCCGACGAGGCGGCGGTGTGGCGCTGGCTGCGGGCGCGCCTCGGCGAACGGGCGCGCTTCGGCGAGCGCGAGAGGATAGCGCCCTAACCAAAGCGCTCGCGGGACAATCGAGGAGACGCGCCATGGCGAATTACCGGACGCTCAGCCAATCCGAGATTCATTCGGCCCTGCAAGAGCTGAAAGACTGGTCGGTCAAGGGGCCCAACATCGAAGCGTCGTTCGCGTTCAAGACCTTTCGCGACGCGATCGCGTTCATCGTTGAGATCGCCATCGAGGCCGAGGTGATGGGCCACCATCCCGAGATCGCCAATTCTTACAACCGCGTCTCGTTTTCGCTCTGCACCCATGACGCGGGCCACAAGATCACCGACCTCGACATCGGAATGGCCGCGCGCATCGACGCCGCCGCGCGGCGGTTTCAAAGCATGGGATGACGCGCCGCCGGGGCGAAGCGCGTTTCCGGTTGCGACGAAGGAGGCGGCCTAGGCGCGGACTTGGGGCGCAGCCCAAGGCGGCCGATCCAAAAGGAGGCGTCGGGCGGTTCCGGAAATTTTTACGTTTGGCGGGCAATGTCGCCATTCACGTCGCGTCAGGCTGAGACGCCCTGCCGCCCGGAGGTCGACGGGAGACCGGAATGATCGCGCCTTCGTTGCAAGAGTTCGGCGACGCGGCGAAGCTCGCGCCGGCGACGCGCAAATCGATGGGCCTCTCATGGCCATAGCTCGAGCCGCCTCCCGCGGACGCGCCGGCGCAGCCGCGCCGCGTCGACTTCGGCCCGAGATCGCCGCGCCGGGCGAACCCGCGTCCGGCGCGGGCGACGGCGCCGAATTTCGTTTCGAAGTCGTTCGCGATTTGGCCGGCTTGGACGGCGTGAAGGAGGCTTGGGAGCGCCTCGCCGAACGCAGCGCGGCGCCGCAACAGGGATTTCAGGCCTTCGCCTGGATGCATTCTTGGGCGCTCCACTACGCCGACGACGGGCGCGAACTCGCCATCGTGCTCGGCTATCGCCGCGGCGAACTCGCGCTGATCTGGCCGCTGGGCGCGCGCAAGCGGCTCGGAGGGCGCGTTCTCGAATTCCTCGGCGAACCGCTTTGCCAATACCATGACGTGTTGATCGAGCGACGCCCGGGCGGCGACGCCTTGCTCGCCGCGGCGTTGCGCCATCTCGAAGAAACGCCCTACGATGTCCTCGCCCTTCGGCGGGTGCGCGCCGACTCGAAACTGGCGACGCTGCTGATCGAGGCCGGGGCGACGGTCGATCGGCGCGAAGTCGCTCCCTTCATCGACTTCGCCGGCGCCGGGAGTTTCGAGGAGTTCGAAAAGACCTTGCCGTCCAAGGCGCGCGCGAGCCGACGCCGCCGCATGCGCCGGATTCGGGAATTGGGCGAAATCGCTTTCGAAACTTGCGAAAGCCCGGCGCGCGCGGACGAACTCATCGCGACCGCGATGGTCTTCAAGCGCGCATGGGCGCTCAGGGACGGCCGCTACGCGCCGGCGGCGTTCGACCTCCGCTTCGAGCGATGCCTTCGGGACGCCGTGCAGCCGGGCGCGCCCAACGCCTCGCTGCGGGTGTTCGCGATGCTTTGCGACGGCCGTCCGATCGGCGTCGAAATTTCGTACGCGTATAAGGGACAACTGTTCGCGCACATCCTCGCGCCCGACCCGGCCTACGCGAAATACGGTCTTGGCAACGCCTTGGCGGACGCCGCGATCCAGGCCACGTTCGCGCAAGGCTATCGGATCTACGATCTGCTCGCCCCGGCGGATCCCTACAAGGCGGCCTGGACGGAAAACGGCGTCGAAGTCTTGGACTTCACGCTGACCGCGAGTCGGCGCGGCGCCTTGTTTCATTGGTTGGCTTTCGGTCCCGGACGGCGTTTGGCGCGCGCCGCCGCAAAGCGCGCGCCGCCGGCCTTGGCGCGGTTTCTGCTGCGCCGCATGCAACGGCGCGCGGGCGCGCGACCGGCGCCCCTGTAGGCGACGACCGACGCCTCGGCGGCTCGCTCCCCGCCTTCCCTCACGCGAACGCCAGCGCCGCCGGGAACGGATCGCGATGGTCGGCGGCGGCGCAGCCCAAGCGCAGCGGTTCGACCGGAGCGCGTCGCGCGTCGGCGCCCATTGGACGCGCCGTTCCCGGCTTTATGGACTCGCCGCGGCGTCGCGCGTCGGTTTGACGATGCGCGACGGCGCATATACGTTTCTGAAGGGGTCGCCAAGGGCGCCGCGCTTGGAATGCGCGGGTCGCCGACGCGAGTTATCGATGTCGAGCGAGGATTGCCGTCACACGACAGCGCGTGGCCTCGCCGCTTACGCGGATAGGGTTGGTCCGTCAGTGAAACGATCCCAGTCGTCGACGGGCGGGTCGAGCGCGTCGGCGTCATGTCGCTGAATCCGGCCAGCCCGCAAGATCTTGCGGCGTCCAATTCCTCGGCGCCCTCCTCGCTCGTCGCGTTGCGCGGCGTCGACAAGATATTCGCCAACCGGCTCGAGGCCTTGAAGGGCCTCGACATCGAAGTGCGCGAAGGGGAGTTTCTGTCCTTGCTCGGCCCGTCGGGCTGCGGCAAGTCGACCGCGCTCAGGCTGCTCGCGGGCCTGACGACGCCGACGCGCGGCGAAATCGACTGGCGCGGACGGCGGCCGCCGTTGAGCTTCGTATTTCAAGAGCCGACGCTGATGCCTTGGGCGACGGTTTTCGCCAACGTCTGGCTGCCGTTGCGCCTTGGCGGACTGTCCAAGGAAAAGGCGCGCCCGCGCGTCGAGAAAGCGCTCGACATGGTCGGTCTGACCGGATTCGCCAGGGCCTATCCGCGCGAACTTTCCGGCGGCATGAAGATGCGCGTCTCGATCGCGCGCGCGCTGGTCACCCGCCCCGCGGTGCTGCTGATGGACGAACCCTTCGCGGCGCTCGACGAAATCACGCGCTTGCGGCTGAACGACGATCTCCTGGCGTTGAAGAGCGCGCTCGGCGCGACCGTGGTGTTCGTCACCCATTCCGTGTTCGAGAGCGTCTACCTCTCCACCCGCATCGTGATCGTCGCGGCGCGCCCCGGACGCGCCGTCGCGGAAATCGAGGTCGACGCGTCGCAGCCGCGCGACGCGGAGTTTCGCATGAGCCGCGTCTATGCGGAAAAATGCCGCGAGGCCTCCTCGGCGCTGCACGCGGCCATGGCTTCGCCCGGCGATCCCGAGTCGCCGTGCGTCAAAGGCGCGCGGGCATGAATCGACGCGATTTCGCCGAGGCCGCGGCGCCGTTGTTCATGCTGGCGCTCGGGCTGACGGCTTGGGAAGGCTTGGTGCGCTATTACGCGGTTCCTCCCTACATATTGCCGGCGCCGAGCCTGGTCGTCGCCACGCTGATCGAGGATTGGGGCACGCTGTCGGGCTCGCTGCTCGTGACGCTCTCCGTCACCTTCGAGGCTCTCGCGGCGGCGGTGGTCGGCGGCGTGGCGATCGCCGTCGCGTTCGCGCAGTGGCGCCTCGTCGAGCGCGCGTTCTTCCCCTTCGCCGTGGCGATGCAGGTCACGCCGATCGTCGCGATCGCGCCGCTGCTGCTGATCTACCTCAGCGCCAAGGCCGCGGTGCTGGCGGTCGCGTTCCTGGTCGCGTTCTTCCCCATTCTCGCCAATACGACGCTGGG
>Ga0326727_10011074_pt1 | contig 21171 bp, 15 predicted proteins | sample MB2enrmetagenome_FD_207643 | JGI IMG/M metagenome (GOLD analysis project Ga0326727, IMG submission 207643) | Lab enriched peat soil microbial communities from McLean, Ithaca, NY, United States - MB29MY | ecosystem: Environmental > Terrestrial > Soil > Wetlands > Peat | place: USA: New York...
AAGGCCATCGCCCCGATCATGGTGCGGCGAATGCCGAACCGCTGCATTCCTGCGGCGGCAAAGGGGCCGGTCAGGCCGTAAAGGGCAATACCCACGGAAATGGCGAAGGAGATGGTGGCGCGGTCCCAGCCCAGGTCGGTCATCAGGGGAACCAGCAGGACGCCGGGCATGCTGCGCACCCCGGCGGCGGTCAATAGCGCCAGGAATACCGCCGCCGCGACAATCCAGGCATAGTGACAATACCCCGCCGTCCAGTGTGCCAACGCCCGCATCGCCGGTCCCATTTGTCATTTTCGTGATATGGTGTATATACACCTATATCGGCGGTGCGGATCGGTCAACCCCTGCCGGGATAGGGCTTTAACAAAGGAGTGGGGAGGATGGCCGACGACGGCGCCGTTCGAGGATGCGCCTGTTTCCGCCTGCGCCGGACGACGCGGGCGATCACGCGTCTTTATGACGACTATCTGCTGCCCGCAGGGCTGACGGTGACCCAGTACTCGCTGTTGGCCAAGCTGTCGGCGGCCGGGCCGGTGACCATGCGCTCTCTGGCCGACATCATGGGCATGGACCGGACCAGCCTGACCCGCACCCTGGCGCCATTGCAGGCGCAAGGGCTGGTCGTCATCGGCCGCGGGACCGATCGTCGCAGCCGGGCCATCCGCCTGACCGACGATGGCGACGCCCTGCGTCTGCGCTGCCGCCCCATTTGGCAGGCCGCCCAGGAGGACCTGGCGCGGCGCCTGGGCGGCGATACCCTGGACCGCCTGCAGGCCCTGCTCGACGAGACCTTCGATCGGCTGCACCAGGATGCGGCTGGTTAGATGCCGAATGGCGAGCCTGTCCTTGGGATGGGAGTTGAACCGCAGAGACGCCAAGGCGCAGAGGCAGCAACCCTGCTGCCTGCGGTTATCGCTGTCCGTCGACCATCGGTGCCATCTTGAGCGTGGCGTCGCTGCCCGGCCCGATCATCCCCAGCCAGGGTTCGGCCACCGACAGAACCCGTGCCAACTGCGCCTGGCCGGCCAGGGCGGCCTGCGTCTCCTCGGCCAGCCGTCCGCTGCGGGCGATGTCCAGGAGGAACTCCAGCGGCGGTTTGGGGCGGGGGAAGGTCTGGAGATCGATCGGCATCTGCGCCGGCAACCGCGCCAGGTCGCGGACGGCGACCAGGGCCTGGGCGTAGCCGCCGGTCTGGTCGATCAGGCCCACGCGTTTGGCCTCGTCACCAGGCCAGATGCGCCCGCGGGCCAGCTTGTCCATCGCGTCGGGACCGATCTTGCGGGCCTGTTCCGCCTTGCCGGTGAAGTCCGCATAGATATGGTCCAACGAGCTGTTGAGGCGTTCCCAGCCGGCCGGCGAGAAGGGCGCGTTGGTGCTCCAGATGCCGGCATTCTGCCCGCTGTGCACCTCGTCCCAGGACACGCCCAGCTTCTTCCATAGCTCGCCCAGCACGATCTTGCCGGCGAACACGCCGATCGATCCGGTAATGGTGCCCGGTTGGGCGATGATGCGGTCGGCGGCCATGGCCGAGAAATATCCGCCCGACGCGGCTACATTGCCCATGGTGACGATGACCGGCTTGCCGGCGGCGCGCGCATTGGCCACCTCGCGCCAAATGGTATCCGAGGCGGTATAGGATCCGCCGGGGCTATCGATGCGGAAGACGATGGCCTTGACGTCGGGAGCCTTGACGGCATCGCGGAAGGCCTTGCCGATCCGCTCCGAGGACATCACCGCGCTGTCGTTGAAGGGGTCGTCGTCGGGGCTGCCGCGCTGCACGGTACCGACGCCGAAGATCAGCGCCACTTTCACCGCGCTCGGCTCGGGCTGCAGGCGCGCCATGTACCCCTTGATGTCGACGATCCGGGCGCCGCCTTCGGTCAGCGACTTGTCCGCTTCGTCCCAGTAGGCCAGACGGTCGACCAGTCCGCCGGACTTGGCCTCGTCCGCCATCAAGGGACCCCGGTCGATCAGGTTTTTGACCTGTTGGGGAGTGAGATGACGGTCCTCGGCAATACCGTCGGTCGCCTGGCGGGTCCAGGCATCGATCACCATCTGCAGGGACTCCCGGCTTTCCTTGGTGAACCGGGTCTGGGTCAGGGTTTCGATGGCCGACTTGTACTCGTGCCGGGCACCGAACTGGGCCTGGATGCCCAGGGCGTCCAGGGTGCCTTTCAAGAAGGGCCGCTCGGCGGAGAATCCGGTCAGGCCGATGCCGCCGGAAGGCTGCAGCCAGATCTCCTGGAAGGCCGAGGCCAGGTAATAGGCGACGGTGCCGTTGCCCATCTCTCCCAGGCTGGTGGAATAAAGCACGGTGCGTTTGTTCGACTTGCGGAAGGCCTGGATGGCGTCGCGAATCTCCTGGGCCTGGCCCATGCCCAGCGAACCGTGGTCCAGTCGGGCGACAACGGCGGTCACGGCGGGATCGCGGGCGGCCCGATCGAGGGTCTCCACCAGGTCCTTGACCGCCATGGCCCGGCCCAGACGCAACTGGGCCAGCGGGTTGTCGGGCACCGCCTCGGTCAGGCCGGCGTTCAGATCCACCGATAGGACCATCTGTTTCGGCAGGGGCGCCGGCTGGTGGCGCATGACGGCAAAGGTGCCAAATCCGGCAAACAGCAGGGTCAGGCTGCCGACGACCGCCAACAGGATAAGAATGATGCGACCGAAAAGCCGCATGGCCTTGTTCTCCGATGCAAAGGCAGGGGCGGATTGCCCTCTGCCGGCTGCCCTTCCAGGCTGGAAAGGGTTAGAATGACGCCATGAGCGACCATGCCTCGACCGTCTTGGCTCGCCATTGGCACGCCTTGCCTGATGGACGGCTCCAGTGTGACGTCTGTCCGCGCTTTTGCAAGCTGCGCGATGGTCAGAGGGGCGTATGCTTTGTCCGTGCCCGCGACGGCCAGCGGATGGTGCTGACCACCTACGGGCGTTCGTCCGGCTTCTGTGTCGATCCGATCGAGAAGAAGCCGCTCAACCATTTTCTCCCCGGAACGCCAATCCTCTCTTTCGGGACCGCGGGCTGCAACCTGACCTGCAAGTTCTGCCAGAACTGGTCCATCAGCAAGGCCCGCGAGACCGATCGGCTGAACGACCGGGCGTCGCCGGAGGCGATTGCCGAGGCCGCGGCGCGGTTGGGCTGCCGGTCGGTCGCCTTTACCTATAACGATCCCGTCGTGTTCCTGGAGTACGCCGTCGACGTGGCCGATGCCTGCCGCGCTCGCGGCCTGAAGGCGGTGGCGGTGACCGCCGGATATATGACGGCGCCGGCGCGGTTGGACTTCTACGCCCACATGGACGCCGCCAATGTCGACCTCAAGGGCTTTACCGACTCCTTCTACCAGTCCCTGTGTTCGGGCCGGCTGGCTCCGGTGCAAGAGACCCTGGTCTATCTGAAGCACGAGACCGATGTCTGGTTCGAGATCACCACCCTGCTGATTCCCGGCGAAAACGATGCCGACTCCGACCTGCATGCGCTGGCAGGCTGGGTACGGGACGCGCTGGGGCCGGACGTTCCGGTGCATTTCACGGCGTTCCATCCGGACTGGAAGATGACCGACAGGCCGCCGACGCCGCCAGCCACCCTGACCAGGGCCCGGACGATCGCCAAGGAGGAAGGCCTGCACTACGTCTATACCGGCAATGTGGTCGATCCGCGCGGCGGATCGACCTGGTGTCCGGGCTGCGGACTGCGGTTGATCGAACGGGACTGGTACCGGCTTGACCACTGGACCCTGACGGTGCCGGTGGACGACGGCCCGGCCTCTTGCCCGGCCTGCAGGACGGAAATACCCGGTGTCTTCGAGGCTCGCCCGGGCACCTGGGGGCCCCGGCGCCTGCCGGTTCGGTTGCAAAGCGGCGGGAGATGACTTAAAACCGCCCCGCAGCGAATTAGCGGAAGCTCCAATGATCAAGCGATCGGCGTCCTGGGCGGTGAAGCTGGCCCTGACCGGGGGGGCACTCTGGTATCTTCAGGAAAAAGTCGACCTTGGGGCCGCTTGGGCCGTCGGCAAGAGCATCTCGCCCGTGATGTTTCTGATGGCATTCCTGCTGCAAGTGGTTCAGGTGCTGATCTGCGCCGGTCGCTGGCGCATGGTGCTGCGGGCACTGGGCGAGGATCTGCCGTTTCGCCAGGCCTGTGAAATCTTCTGCATCGGGAACTTTTTCGGCCAGGTTCTACCGGGTGCGGTGGGCGGCGATGCGGTGCGCATGTGGAAAACCCATCGGGCCGGCCTGTCGCTGACCGCCTCGGTCAATTCCGTCGCCCTCGAACGGGTTGCCACGGTGTTTGGCTTGATCTTCCTGGTTGCCGTCAGCCAACCCCTGTTGCTGGACCGACTGGCCGGACATTTTCCGATCTGGGCTTTTCCCGGCCTGACCCTGGCCGGGCTTGTCGGCATCGTCGTCCTGGGCCTGCTCGACCGTGCGCCCCGGTCGCTTGGCCATCTGCGTCTGGTGCGCGGCTTCGCCCAGCTGGCCTGCGACACCCGCCGGCTGTTTTTCCGCCCCCGCCGGGCCCTGCCTCTGCTGCTGGTCGTGGTGATCGGCCACATCAACCTGGCCCTGGTGGTCTATGTCCTGGCCATCGGCCTGAACATCGACGTCTCGGCGCTGGATTGCATGGTCCTGGTGCCTCCCGTCATCCTGATCGCCACCCTGCCGATCTCCATGGCCGGCTGGGGGCCGCGCGAGATGGCGATGATCACCGCCTTCGGCTTCATTGGCGTGTCCAAGGAACATGCCACCGCGCTTTCGGTGCTGTTCGGCGCCGTTTCCGTTCTCATCGCCCTGCCGGGCGGCGTCTTCTGGCTGCTGGCCAGGCGCGAGGCCGCTCCGTCGGTGGCGCAGTCGGAGGGTTAGGGCCCGGTTCTCCGGGGCTGCCATGTCCGCCATCGTCTTGTCCGCATCATCACGTAGAGGAAAGTCCCACCGATGAAAACCACATTTGCCAAGGCTGCCATACCCGCCGAGGGCGCGCTTGTCGTCGGTATTCTGGAAGAGCGCCAGCTGGGCGCCACCGCTTTGCAGATCGATGCCGAAACCGGCGGCCTGATCGCCCGTGCCATGGCGTCCAGCCGTTTCGAGGGCAAGAAGGACCAGACCCTGTTGCTGGTGGCGCCGGCCGGACTTTCGGCATCTCGCCTGCTGCTGGTCGGGTTGGGCAAGGCCTCGGCGGTCGATGCGCTGGCGGCCCAGAGCTTCGGCGGCAACGCCGTTGCCCAGTTGCTGAACGCCGGAGACCAGACGGTCACCATCGCCGTGGACGCCATTCCCGGTTCGCCGCTGAGCCCCGTCGAGTTCGCGGTGAATGCGGCGTTGGGCGCCAGGCTGCGCGCTTATCGCTTCGACAAGTACCGGACCCGGGAAAAGAAGGACGAGAAGCCCAGCGTCAAGAAGCTGGTGGTGACGCTCACCGAGCCGTCCGCTGCCAAGCAGGCGTTCCAGGCCCATGATGCCGTTGCCGAAGGGGTCACGCTGACCCGCGACCTGGCCTCGGAACCGGCCAATGTCATTTATCCGGAAAGCCTGGCGGCCCAGGCCAAGGCCCTGACCGAAGTCGGTGTCGAGGTCGAGGTGCTGTCCGAAAAGCAGATGAAGAAGCTGGGCATGGGCGCGCTGCTGGCGGTCGGGCAGGGCAGCGAGAAAGAGTCCCAGTTGGTGGTGATGCGCTGGAATGGCGCCGAAAAGGCCGACGATGCGCCGATCGCCTTCATCGGCAAGGGCGTCACATTCGATTCCGGCGGCATCTCGATCAAGCCGGCGGCCGGCATGGAAGAGATGAAGACCGACATGGGGGGCTCGGCGGTGGTCATCGGCCTGATGAAGGCCCTGGCCCTGCGCAAGGCCCGGGCCAATGTCGTCGGTGTCGTCGGCCTGGTCGAGAACATGCCTTCGGGAACCGCCCAGCGGCCGGGCGATGTGGTGACCTCGGCGTCGGGTCAGACCATCGAGGTGATCAATACGGACGCCGAGGGGCGTCTGGTCCTGGCCGACGCCCTGTGGTACACGCAGGATCGCTTCAAGCCGAAGGCGATGATCGATCTGGCCACCCTGACGGGCGCCATCGTCATTTCGCTGGGTGAACACTATGCCGGTCTGTTCGCCAACAACGATGAGCTGGCGGACCGCCTGGCAGCGTCGGGCAAGGCGGTGGGCGAGCCGCTGTGGCGGATGCCGCTGGACGACCCCTATGACAAGCAGATCAAGTCCGATATCGCCGACATGAAGAATATCGGTGGACGCGAAGGCGGCAGCATCACCGCCGCGATGTTCCTGAAGCGGTTCGTCAATGGCGTTGCCTGGGCCCATCTGGACATTGCCGGGGTGACTTGGGCCAAGAAGGATTTGCCGGTGGTTCCCAAGGGCGCCAGCGGCTTTGGCGTGCGCCTGCTGGATCGGCTGGTGGCGGACCACTACGAACAGAAGTGACGCCTTGCTTGCCGTCGGCTTTTCGGTGAAAGCCGGGACGGACGCCATCGCCGTCGGCGTCCGTCCGGGCAAGGTTCTCGCACCTTCGGCCTCAACCGCCGATCGCGGCGGAATGCTGACCCGGGTGCTGGCCCGTTCGACGGTGTTTGACGGTGACGACGACGACGTCCTGCCCGTCTGCACCCCCGACGGCTGGATCGTTCTGGTCGGGCTGGGAGCTCCGGCCGACGACTGCCCGGCGCGATTGCGCCGGATCGGCGGAACCCTTCTGCAAAGCCTCGCCGACACCGGCATCGACCATCTGGATGTGATGCTGGACTTGGGTCCGGCTGACGCGGCCCAGGTTGCCTACGGCATGCGTCTGCGGTCCTGGCGGCCGGACCCGCGCTATCGAACCAAGCCCGATCCCGACCAGGCGGCGCCCTTGGCGTCGGCGACCATGATCTGTGCCGATCCCGGGGCGGCCGAGGCGGCCTATCGCCCGCTTGGGACTCGCGCCGATGCTGCCGACTTCGTGCGTGACCTGGTGGTGGCGCCGGCCAACCGGTTGACCCCGGCGCAGTTCGTCCAGCGCCTGGGCCAGCTCACGGCCCTGGGGGTGACGGTCGAGGACATCGACCTGGCCGCCACGCCGATGCCGCTGCTGCAGGCTGTCGGGCGCGGCAGCGCCGAGGCCCCGCGGCTGGTGACCCTGTCCTGGCCGGGCCGCCCCGCCCGGACGGCGGCGCCGATCGTCCTGGTTGGCAAGGGAATTACCTTCGATGCCGGCGGCCTGTCCATCAAGGCGGCCGACGAGATGGAAGAGATGAAGGGGGATATGGCTGGCGCCGCCGCGGTCGCCGGGGCGATCTGGGCGGCGGCGGCGCGGTCTGCGGCCCAGCCGGTGGTCGGCGTGCTGGCTCTGGCCGAAAATATGCCGTCGGGGCGGGCCTGCCGGCCGGGCGATGTGGTGGTCGGCCGTGCCGGACTGTCTGTCGAGATCGTCGATGCCGATGCCGAAGGGCGCCTGATCCTGGCCGATGCCCTGTCCTTTGCCGCCGAACGCTTCCGCCCCGCCCTGATGATCGATCTGGCCACCTTGACCGGGGCGGTCGAGACCGCGCTGGGCGACGGCCGGGCCGGCCTGTTCTCCAACGACGACGATCTGGCGACGCGGTTGCTGGCCGCCGGCGAGGACGAGGAAGAACGGTTGTGGCGCCTTCCTCTGACCGACGTCTATGACAGTGCACTGAAAAGCGATATCGCCGATTTGCGCAACTGCGACTGGGCCGATGACAGCCCCGACGCCTTGCACGCGGCCCGCTTTCTGGAGCATTTCGTGCCAGAGGGCCTGCCTTGGGCCCATCTCGACATTGCCGGCGTGACCGAGGCCGAGGAAGATGGACCGCTGGCGACGAAGGGGCCGACAGCCTTCGGCGTTCGCCTGCTGGATCGGCTGGTGGGCGGTGGCGAGTGAGGGTAAAATAGGGCGATGATCCCACGCATCGGCTTTTACCATCTGCAGAAGAGCAGTCTGGACCAGGCCCTGCCGCGATTGCTGGAGAAGATTCTCGAGCGTCGCCAACGGGCGCTGGTGATGGCTGGCTCGGCCGAACGGGTGGCGTTCCTCGATCAACTGTTGTGGACGCAGGTGCCGGAGTCCTGGATTCCCCACGGGACGGCACGGGATGGCGAGCAGGCGTCGCAGCCGATCTTCCTGACCTGTGGGGATGAAAATCCCAACGATGCCGATGTCTTGCTGTTGACCGACGGCGTGGTGTCCGAGCGGCTGACACTGTTTTCCCGATGTCTGATGTTGTTTGACGGCAAGGATCCGGATGCGGTTTCCGCCGCCCGTGCCTTGTGGAAGGAATGGAAAGATCTTGGCTACGATCTGACCTACTATCAACAGACCGACCGCGGCGGATGGCAAGAAAAAGCCAGGGCGAATGCCTCAGGCGTGGAACAGGTTGGCGCGGCTGTCGGCGTCGATCCAATAAATCATCTCGCGGCAGGAGGAGAAGAATGTTGAAAGGCAAGTTGTTGGTGGCCCAGGGGGGCGGGCCGACCGCCGTGATTAACCAGTCACTGGTCGGCGCAGTGCTTGAATCGCGAAAGTTCCTCAACGTCGATCTGGTCTACGGTGCTCTGCACGGGGTGCGCGGCATTGTCGACGAGGACTTTCTCGATCTGACCCGCGAGACGACGCACAATCTCGAGATGGTGGCGCAGACGCCGGCGTCGGCCCTGGGTTCGACACGGGACAAGCCTGACCTGAAATACTGCCAGGAGATTTTCAAGGTCCTGCGCGCGCACGGTGTCGCCTATTTCTTCTACATCGGCGGCAACGACAGTTCGGACACCGTGCGGATCGTCAGCGAAGAGGCGCAAAAGGCCGGGTATCCGCTGCGCACGATCCATATTCCGAAGACCATCGACAATGATCTGGTGGAGAACGACCACACGCCGGGCTTTCCGTCGGCGGCCCGGTTCGTTGCCCAGGCCTTCATGGGGGCCAACCTCGACAACTGGGCCCTGCCCGGGGTCTACCTGGCCGTGGTGATGGGGCGCCACGCCGGATTCCTGACCGCCGCCTCGGCCCTTGGCAAGAAGTTTCCCGACGATGGTCCGCACCTGATCTATGTGCCGGAGCGGAATTTCGACCTGGAGAAGTTCATCACCGACGTCAAGGACACCTACGAGAAGTTTGGTCGCTGCGTCATCGCCGTGTCCGAGGGGATCCACGATTCCGATGGCGTGCCGATCGCGGTCAAGCTGGCCAAGGAAGCGGAGCGAGACGCCCATGGCAACGTCCAGTTGTCAGGGACCAGCGGCCTGGCCGACCTGTTGACGGACAGTATCCGCACCCACCTCAACATCAAGCGGGTGCGCGGCGACACGTTGGGCTACCTGCAGCGCTCGTTTATCGGTTGCGTGTCCGACGTCGACCAGCGCGAGGCCCGCGAGGTTGGCGAAAAGGCGGTCCAGTATGCCATGTGGGGCGAACAGGACGGTTCGGTGAGCATCCAGCGCACCGGCTTCTATTCGGTCGACTACAGGCTGGTACCGCTGCCGATGATCGCCGGCAAGACGCGAACCATGCCCGACGAGTTCATCGCGCCCTCGGGGACCGACATCACCGACGCCTTCCGCCTGTACCTGCGTCCGCTGCTGGGCTCGCGCATGCCCGACGCCTATCACCTGCGCAGCCAAAGCAACAGCGTTCCGAAGATCCTGCACAAACAGAAATCGTCGGATCGGTCCTGAAAATCTAGTCGGTCGATTCGCCATAAGTGAAGGTGGTAGGTATTGTCAGTAGCGCCGGCGTCCCCGCCGGTATTGCCGGCACAGAGGCCGGCGCTACTGCAGTCATACAACCCTTCAACTTAACGGAAGCGGCCGACTAGTGGGACAGGCCTGAAGCGCCGGTCATTCGGCGACGCCGAAATGGCTTAACTCCGCCGCCTTTCGGGGAAGACCGGCGGGAACGCCTGTCCCACTGAAAATTTCCTGGGCCCCTCGGGACGCCTGTCCACCTCAGGCGGATGCTGCCGCCTCGTCCAGGGCCATTTGCGCCATCAGCCAGGCTTCCTCGGCCTCGGCGACCGCCTTGGTCATGGCGCCCAGGTCGCGCTGCAGGCGGGCCACCTTGTCCGACGGCCCCTGGTAAAGGGCGGGGTCGGCCAACTGGTCGTTGAGGGCGGCCAGCTTGCGATGCAGCTGTTCCACATGCCGCTCGGCCTGGTGAGCGGCCTTGCGCAACGGGGCCAGTTGGGCGCGGACCTCGGCGGCGGCGCGCCGCTCTTCCTTGCGGTTGGGGCCGCCATCCTTGGTATCGCGATTTTCGCGGCGGGCTTCGCGCGCTTGCTCCAGCAGCAGACGCTTATAGTCGTCCAGGTCGCCCTCGAAGGGACGGACCTGGCCATCGGCCACCAGCCACAGGCGATCGGCCGCCAACTCCACCAGATGGGGGTCGTGGCTGATCAACACCACCGCCCCCTCATAGGCGTTCAGCGCCGACACCAGGGCCTCGCGGCTGTCGATATCCAGGTGGTTGGTCGGCTCGTCCAGGATCATCAGATGGGGGGCGTCCCTGCTCATCAGAGCGAACAGCAGGCGCGATTTCTCGCCTCCCGACAGGTCCCCGACCCTGACGTCGGCACGCTCCTGGCCGAAACCGAACCGGCCCAGTTGCGCCCGCACCTTGGCCGGCGCGGCATCGGGCATCAGGGCCTGCATATGCTGGAAGGGCGTTTCGTCGACGGACAGCTCTTCGGTCTGATGCTGGGCGAAATAGCCGATCCGCAGTTTTGCCGACGATCTCAGCTCGCCCTCTAGAAGATTCAGGCGGCCGGAGAGGATCTTGGCCAGGGTCGACTTGCCGTTGCCGTTGGCGCCCAGGAGGGCGATGCGGTCTTCCATGTCGATGCGCAGGTTCAGCGTCCGCAGCACCGGTTTGCCGGGCGCATAGCCGGCCTGGCCGCGCTCGATGGCGATGATCGGCGGCGACAGCGGCTCGGGATCCGGAAAGTCGAAACTGACCGGCTGGTCCTCGATGACCGAGATGGGCGGCCCCAGGCGCTCCAGCATCTTGACGCGGCTTTGCGCCTGGGCTGCCTTCGTTGCCTTGGCGCGGAAGCGGTCGATGAAGGCCTGCAGTTTCTGGCGCTGTTCCATCTGCTTGTTGGCGGCCTTGGCCAGCAGGTCGATCTTTTCGCGGCGAACCTGTTCGAAGCGGTCATAGTTACCGCCGTAGGCCACCAGCTTGCGCTGATCGATATGGGCGATGCGGTTGGCGACGGCGTTGAGAAGCCCGCGGTCGTGGCTGATGACGATCAGCGTGCCGGCATAGCCGGCCAGGTAGCTTTCCAGCCACAGGGACGCCTCCAGGTCCAGGTGGTTGGTCGGTTCGTCCAGCAGCAACAGCTCGGGACTGGCGAACAGCGCTCCGGCCAGGGCCACGCGCATGCGCCAGCCGCCGGAGAAACTGGCGACCGGACGGGACTGCGCTTCGGCCGAAAAGCCCAGGCCGGCCAGGATGGCGGCGGCCCGCGCCGGGGCCGAGTGGGCCGCGATGGTGGCCAGCCGATCATGGATCTCGGCCAGCCGGTGACCGTCTTGGCAGCGATCCGCCTCGGCCAGCAGGGCGGTCCGCTCGCTATCGTGTCCCAGCACGCAGTCGAGCAGGCAATCGTCGCCGTCGGGCGCCTCCTGGGCGACACAGCCGACGCGGGCGCGGGGCCTGACCGCGATCGCACCGGCATCCGGGTGCAGTTCCCCCAGGATCAGTTTCAGCAAGGTCGACTTGCCGGATCCATTGCGTCCGACCAGACCGACGTGCTGACCTTGGGCAACATGGAGTGTCGCGCTTTCCAGAAGCGTCCGTCCGCCGATGCGGTAGGTGAGGTCCGTAATGTGTAGCATCGCCCAGCGAATAGCATGTCTGGACCCGCTCGGTCAAAGGGCGGGCTGGCGCACTGACGTATCTGAATGCGTCCGCGTGCCAGGGTGCGAAGCTGGTCGTTGCCAGTCTGGCGCCGAGAGGGTATAACCCGCCTTCTTCCGCCCGTCGAAAACGATCTCGGATTTTTGGGGGCGTCAAGCTTCGGACCCGTTGCTGACGGCCGGAGCGTTTTGTAGGTCAATGAGGCGCGCGTCGGGGGAAGAGCGCGCCCGATCAGACAAGGACAATCGAATCATGGCAGTTGAACGCACTCTGTCGATTATCAAACCCGACGCCACGCGCCGCAATTTGACGGGGAAGATCAATGCTCGTTTCGAAGACGCCGGTTTGCGTATCGTCGCTCAGAAGCGCCTGCGTCTGACCCGCGAACTTGCAGAGAAGTTTTATGCCGTCCATGCGGAGCGGTCGTTCTTTGCCGATCTGTGCGCGTTCATGACCTCCGGCCCGGTGGTCGTGCAGGTGCTGGAAGGCGATAACGCCGTGGCCCGCAACCGTGAACTGATGGGCGCGACCAACCCGGCCAATGCGGCTGCCGGTACCATCCGTGCCGACTTCGCGGAATCGGTCGAAGCCAATTCGGTCCACGGCTCGGACAGCCTGGAGAATGCGACCAACGAGATCGCGTTCTTCTTCGCCCAGACGGAAATCGTCGGCTGACCATTCCGGCTGCGGTCTTGCCTTGGATTCGCGACAACGCCTTCCCGCAAGGGAAGGCGTTGTCCGATTCTGGGGCAGGCCGATGATGACGCCCGCTTCGGAGTGGGATGGGCGTCCCCGCCTGTCTTCCCTGAAAAGCGGCAGAACTGTACCGTTTCGGCTTCGCCGAATGACAGGCCCTTCAGGCCTGTCCCACTATTCTTTCGCGCGCCTCAGACGCCCAATCCGACCAGACCTCTGTCGAGAGGTCCTAGTCGGTCGATTCACCATAAGTGAAGGTGGTCGGTATTGTCAGTAGCGCCGGCGTCCCCGCCGGTATTGCCGACACAGAGGCCGGCGCTACTGCAGTCATACACCCCTTCAACTTAACGGAAGCGGCCGACTAGCAGAAGCGGACGTCGATGATCTCGTAGGACTTGGAGCCGCCGGGAGTGCTGACCTCCACCGACTCGCTGATCTTCTTGCCGATCAGGGCGCGGGCCAAGGGGGAGTGGATCGACAGCCGGCCGGACCGGATGTCGGCCTCATGCACGCCAACGATCTGGTAAATGGATTCCTCGTCATTGTCCTCGTCGGCGAGGGTGACGGTGGCGCCGAAACGGACCGTGCTGCCAGACATCTGCGAGATGTCGATGACATGCGCCCGACTGATGATGTCCTCAAGTTCGGTGATCCGGCCTTCGATGAAGCTCTGGCGCTCGCGGGCGGCATTGTATTCGGCGTTTTCCGACAGATCGCCGTGTTCCCGGGCCTCGGCAATAGCACGAATCACCGCAGGACGCTCGACACTCTTCAACTGACGGAATTCATCCTCCAGAGCTTTCAGCCCACCCGGGGTCATCGGGATTTTTTCCATACGCACTTCCTGAAAAACATAGAATACCCCTGCGGCCATCGGCGGCACGTCAGAGCGTTCTGTTGGACCCGCCGATTCCCTCGTAAGGCTTCGCCTCGGAAGGCACCGGTGACCGGCGAACCGGTTCCGTCGGCGGCAGGTGGACGAGGCCACCCCTTGGTCTCGTCGCGCTCAGTCCGGATCCGGCCCCCTGGGGGACCGGACCCTGTCCGTCAGAACGAAGAGGTAAAATACGACTGCAACGGGGCGACATCAAGTGTGCCGGCACGCAGGGCCCTGATGGCATCGACTGCCGCCCTTGCTCCCGCCAGGGTCGTGTAATGCGGGATATTGCGGGTCAAGGCCGTGCGCCGGATCGAGAAACTGTCCGACATGGCCTGCGCCCCCTCCGTGGTGTTAACCACCAGTTGAACATGTCCAGATACCATGGCGTCGACACAGTGAGGGCGGCCCTCCAGCACCTTGTTGACGACACCGACGGCGACGCCCGACGCCTGCAGCAGCGCGGCGGTTCCGCTGGTGGCGATGACCTTGAAGCCAAGGTCGACCAACTGGCGGGCGATCTCGACCAGGGCAGGCTTGTCGGCATCGCGGACCGACAGGAAGGCGGTGCCTTCGGTCGGCAGACCGGTACCACTGCCCAACTGGGACTTGGCGAAGGCGCGGGGGAAATCGCTGTCGATGCCCATCACCTCGCCGGTGGACTTCATTTCCGGGCCCAGCAGGATGTCGACGCCGGGGAAGCGGGCAAAGGGGAACACCGCCTCCTTGACCGCCACATGGCCCAGCGGGCGTTCGGAAAGCTGAAACGACGCCAGACTTTCGCCGGCCATGATTCTGGCCGCGATCTTGGCGATCGGCACCCCGGTGGCCTTGGCGACGAAGGGAACCGTGCGGCTGGCCCTGGGGTTCACTTCCAGGATGTAGATGTCGCCCGCCTTGACGGCAAACTGGACGTTCATCAGGCCGACCACCTTCAGGGAACGGGCCAACAGGGCGGTCTGGCGCTTGATTTCAGCGACCACCTCGGGCGCCAGCGAATGGGGCGGCAGCGAGCAGGCCGAATCGCCCGAATGAATACCGGCCTCTTCGATGTGCTCCATGATGCCGGCGACATAGACGTCCTTGCCATCGGCCAGGCAGTCGACGTCAACCTCGGTGGCGTCGGACAGGTACCGGTCGATCAGGACCGGGTTGTTGCCGGTCACCTGCACGGCGTCCTTCATGTAGCGTTCCAGGCCTTCGTGGTCATGCACGATCCGCATCGCCCGGCCGCCCAGCACGTAGGAGGGGCGGATCACCACCGGGTAGCCGATGGTCTCGGCCACCTTCCTGGCGTCCGCCAGCGTCCGCGCGGTGCCGTTGTCCGGCTGACGCAGTCCGATATCCTTCAGCAGGACCTGGAAGCGCTCGCGATCCTCGGCCAGATCGATGGCGTCGGGCGAGGTGCCGAGAATGGGGATGTCGGCTTTCTCCAAAGCCGCCGCCAGCTTCAGCGGGGTCTGGCCACCGAACTGGACGATGACACCCAGCACCCGGCCGTTGGACTGCTCGCGGCGCACCAGATCGATCACCGTTTCGGCGGTCAGCGGCTCGAAATACAACCGGTCCGAGGTATCGTAATCGGTCGACACGGTCTCCGGATTGCAGTTGACCATGATGGTTTCCTTGCCGGCCGCCGACAGGGCGTAGGCCGCATGGACGCAGCAATAGTCGAACTCGATTCCCTGGCCGATGCGGTTGGGGCCGCCACCCAGGATGATCACCTTGTCGAGATCGGAGGGATCGGCTTCGCACTGGGCGGGAACCACGCCGTCACCCTCGTAGCAGGAATACATGTAGGGCGTGCGCGACGGGAATTCGGCGGCGCAGGTGTCGATGCGCTTGAAGACCGGCTTCACGTTCAGCACCTCGCGGCGGAATGTGGTCTCCACCAGGGTCTTGCCCGACAGCTCGGACAGGCGCTGGTCCGAGAAGCCCATCTTTTTCAGGCGCAGCAGGCCGGGGGCATCGATGGGCAGGCCGCTCCGGCGCACCTCGGCCTCGGCATCGACGATGCCCTTGATCTGCTCGAGGAACCACGGGTCATAGCTGCAGCAGGCCTGCACCTCGCCAACCGTGAAGCCAAGGCGGAAGGCCTGGGCGATGACCAGCAGCCGGTCGGCCCGGGGTTGCGACAGGGCGGCCTTGACGGCGCCCTTGTTGCGCCCGCCATCGGCACCGACGATCTCGACTTCGTTGAGGCCGGTCAGCCCCGTCTCCATCGAGCGCAGGCCCTTCTGCAGGCTTTCCTGGAAGCTGCGGCCAATGCTCATGGCCTCGCCGACCGACTTCATCGAGGTGGTCAGCATGGGGTCGGCGCCGGGAAATTTCTCGAAGGTGAAGCGCGGAATCTTGGTGACCACATAATCGATGGTCGGCTCGAACGAAGCCGGGGTCACCCCGGTGATGTCGTTCAACAACTCGTCCAGCGTGTAGCCGACAGCCAGCTTGGCGGCGATCTTGGCGATGGGGAAGCCGGTGGCCTTGGAGGCCAGGGCCGACGAGCGCGAAACCCGCGGGTTCATCTCGATGACGACCATGCGGCCATCCTTTGGATTGACCGCGAATTGGACATTGGATCCGCCGGTATCGACGCCGATCTCGCGCAGCACCGCAATCGAGGCGTTGCGCATGATCTGGTATTCCTTGTCGGTCAGCGTCAGGGCCGGCGCGACGGTCACCGAGTCTCCGGTATGGACGCCCATGGGATCGACATTCTCGATGGAGCAGATGATGATGCAGTTGTCGGCGCGGTCGCGCACGACTTCCATCTCATATTCTTTCCACCCCAGGACCGATTCCTCGACCAGCACCTCATGCACCGGGCTGGCGGCCAGGCCACCGGAGATGATCTGTTCGAATTCCTCGAGATTGTAGGCGATGCCGCCGCCGGTGCCGGCCAGGGTGAAGCTGGGACGGATGATCGCCGGCAGCCCGACGAACTCCATCGCCTCCTTGGCCTCGGCCAGGCTTTTCACCATCTTGGAGCGCGGCGATTCCAGGCCGATCTTGTCCATGGCATCACGGAACAGCAGGCGGTCTTCCGCCTTGGCGATGACTTCGCGCTTGGCCGCGATCATCTCGACGCCCAGGCGCTCCAGCACCCCGGCATCGGACAGCGCCATGGCGGTGTTCAGCGCCGTCTGCCCTCCCATGGTCGGCAGCAGGGCATCGGGACGCTCTTTCTCGATGATCTTGGTAACCACCTCGGGCGTGATCGGCTCGATGTAGGTGGCATCGGCCAGTCCGGGGTCGGTCATGATGGTGGCCGGGTTGGAGTTGACCAGGATGACCCGGTAGCCCTCCTCCTTCAGGGCCTTGCATGCCTGCACGCCCGAATAATCGAATTCGCAGGCCTGTCCGATGACGATCGGACCGGCGCCGATGATGAGGATGGATTTGATGTCTGTCCGTTTGGGCATTATCCGACTTTCCAACTTCCGGCTTTGAAACGGGGTCCGGCGTCGCGCGGCCACCGCGCAGGCCGATGACCGAGGGACCCTTTGGGGGCGCCTTTTGCTCCCCCGCTTGCTTGTCTGATCGTGCGCCTATCCTAGGCGTTCCGCTTGCGCTCATCCATCAGGGCGACGAAGCGGTCGAACAGGTAATGGCTGTCCTGCGGCCCGGGGCTGGCCTCCGGATGGTATTGCACCGAAAACACCGGGCGGCCGATCAGCGTCAGCCCTTCCACCGAACCGTCGAACAGCGAGCGGTGCGAGACCGTGACGCCGGCTGGCAGACTGTCCTCGAGCACGGCAAAGCCGTGGTTCTGGCTGGTGATTTCGACTTTTCCGGTGGCCAGATCCTTGACCGGGTGATTGGCGCCACGATGGCCGATGGCCATCTTCCGGGTCTGGCCGCCCAGCGCCAGCGCCAGCATCTGATGGCCGAGACAGATGCCGAACAAGGGCAATCCGGCATCCAGGACCGCCTTGATGGTGGGGACGGCATAGATACCGGTCGCCTCAGGGTCGCCGGGGCCGTTGGATAGGAAGACGCCGTCCGGGCGGTGGGCCAAAACCTCCTCGGCGGTTGCCGAGGCCGGCACCACCGTGACCTTGCAGCCCGCGCTGGCCAGGCATCGCAGGATATTGCGCTTGGCTCCATAGTCGATGGCGACCACATGGTGGCGAGGCGCATCCTGCCGGCCAAAGCCCTGGCCCAGGCTCCACAGTGCCTCGTCCCAGCGATAGCTTTGGGTGCAGGTGACGTCCTTGGCCAGGTCCATGCCGATCAGTCCCGGCCAGGCGGTCGCCGTGGCCAACAGGGCCGGCAGATCGAAGACACCGTCGGGGGCATGGGCAATGGTGCCGTTGGGGGCGCCGATGTCGCGGATGCGGCGGGTCAGCGCCCGGGTGTCGATGCCGCTGATGCCGATGATGCCGTTGGCGGCCATCCAGCCGCTCAGATGGCGGGTCGCCCGCCAGTTGGCCGGATCCGTGATGTCGGCACGCAGGATGGCGCCACGCGCCGCCGGGGTGAGACTTTCGAGATCCTCGTCGTTGGCGCCGACGTTGCCGATGTGGGGAAAGGTGAAGGTGATGATCTGGCCGGCATAGCTGGGGTCGGTCAGTACCTCCTGATAGCCGGTCATCGCGGTGTTGAACACCACTTCACCGACGGCGGCGCCGGAGGCGCCAACTCCCTTGCCCCACAGGGCCGTTCCGTCGGCCAGCACGATGACCGCGGTGGCGCCGGGGGGCTGAGGCGTGAAGCATGCAAGGGGCTGCGCTTGTTCTGGCATCTTCTGATCCGTCAAGACGTTGGCACGCGCAATCGGGGGCGCGCCGATGATGTGGACATGGCGCGTCCCTCGCAGCCCGGGAGGGCTACAAACGTGCAGGCAAATTTGCGTGTAGATAGGCAAAAAGGCGAGGCCCGTCAAGGATTCGTTGGAATTTGGAAAACCATGAATTTTCAAAGTCTTGCCAATTTGCATTTGCAGACCGTTTGCTGTAGCCTCCGAAGCTTCCAAAAGATTTTAGGGGGAAGGACGACCGGCCATGTTGCGCCAGAGGCTCAACGACGCTTTGAAAGCGGCAATGCTGGGGCGGGATGCCCGCACGGTTTCGACGGTGCGCTTGATCCTGGCCGCGCTCAAGGATCGCGATATCGCCGCGCGACCGCGCGGGGTCAGTGACGGCGTGCCGGAGGACGAGATCCTCCAGATGCTGCAGTCGATGGTGAAACAGCGGCGCGAAAGCATCGCTCTTTATGAGCAGGGCGGCCGGCTGGAATTGGCCCAGCAGGAAGCCGAGGAAATTACCATCATCGAACGGTTCCTGCCGACCCAGTTGTCCGAGGCGGAAGTGGCGGAGGCCGTGGGTGGCGTGATCGCATCGATCGGGGCCCAGGGGCTGAAGGACATGGGCCGGGTGATGGCCGCGCTGAAGGAACAGTATGCCGGACGCATGGATTTCACCAAGGCCAGTGCCGTGGTCAAGCAGAAGCTGGGGTGATCCGGCGCGTCGGCGGCAGGACGCGGCGGCGGCGGCAGTCGGAACGGGGCCGTCCGAGGGCGACCCAGGATCAGGATAGAAGACGTCGGTATGGCCTTTCCGCCTAATTTTCTGGACGAGGTCAGGTCCAGGGTTTCGCTGGTCGGCGTGATCGGCCGGCGCGTTCGGCTGGTCAAGAAGGGGCGCGAACATCTCGGGTTATGCCCCTTCCACAATGAGAAGTCGCCCAGCTTCACCGTCAACGAAGACAAGGGCTTCTACCACTGCTTCGGGTGCGGCGCCCATGGCGACGTCATCACTTTCGAGATGCAGACCCATCACCTCAGCTTTCCCGAGGCGGTGGAACGTCTGGCTGCCGAAGCCGGCATCGAGGTTCCGGTCCAGGCTCCGGAAGAGCGTCAGAAGGCGCGTCAGGCCGCTTCGCTGTACGACGTCATGGACAAGGCCTGCGCGTTCTTCGAACAGCAGCTGCGCGCGGCCTCCGGTCGGACCGGGCTCGACTATCTGCGCGGACGCGGCCTGGACGACCAGACCATCGGACGCTTCCGTCTGGGGATGTCCCCGGACTCCCGGACCGCGCTCAAAAGCTTTCTGCTGCGGCACGAGATCCCCGAGGCGCTGGCGATCGAGGCGGGGCTGCTGATCCTGCCCGAAGAGGGTGGCGGCCGGGACAGCTACGACCGCTTCCGCGGCCGCGTGATGTTTCCCATTACCGACCGTCGCGGCCGGGTGATTGCCTTTGGTGGCCGCACCCTGGGCGATGGGCAGCCCAAATATCTGAACTCGCCGGAGACGCCCCTGTTCCACAAGGGCAGCGTGCTCTATGGCCTGGCCCAGGCCCGCGAGGCCGCGGCCGAGATGGGAACGGTGATCGTCTGCGAAGGCTATATGGATGTCATCGCCCTGTCCCGGGCCGGGTTTGGCCATGCCGTGGCGCCCCTGGGAACGGCCGTGACCGAACAGCAGATCCAGCTGCTGTGGCGCATGGCGGCCGAACCGATCATCTGCCTGGACGGCGACGCCGCCGGCCAGCGCGCCGCCGCCAAGGCGGCCCTGCGGGCGTTGCCGCTGCTGACGCCGGGCTACAGCCTGCGTTTTGCCCATGTGCCGACGCCGGAGGACCCCGACAGTCTGATCCGGGCCAAAGGGCCGGACGCCATGCGCCAGGTCCTGGACCAGGCCGATCCCCTGTCCGAGGTGCTGTGGCGCCAGGAACTGGCGTCTCACGCGGTGGACACGCCGGAACGGCGCGCCGCCCTGGAACGGGACCTGATGGAAATGGTGGCGACCATTGCCGACAAGACGGTGCAGGACCAGTACCGTCAGCATTTCCGGTCGCGCCTCTGGGAAACGTTCCGGCCGCAGGCGGCTTTCAAGCCCAGGTCGGGGTTTGCCGGAGCGGGACGGGGGGATGCCAAGCGCGGCCGCGGCCACCGGTTGGTCGATCGGGGGGCCGACGGCCGCCTGCCGGGCGCGGGGCGGCCGCCGACCCTGACACCCGCCTGGCTCAGCCAGGAACGACGGCTGTTGCTGCTGGTGGTCCAGCATCCGGCTCTGCTGGAGGAGGTTGCGGAACGCCTGGGTCTTCTCCGCTTCGGTGATTCCGACCTTGACAAGCTTCGGCAGGAGGCCTTAAAGCACCTCGACGGCTGGGGTAACCTTGACTCCGAAGGGGTGCAGCGCCATCTACGTTCATGCGGCTTTTCGGAAATTTTAGACCGCCTTCTGGAAGCCAGAGCCCACGATCAGGGAGCCCACATCAAGCCCGACGCCCCGGTCGAGGCTGTGCGCGCTTTGTGGGAAGAGGCTTACAAGCTTTACACCGAGAAGGATCTTACGGCCGAACTGCACAGTGCCACTCAGCGGGCCGCCGAAAATATGTCTGACGAGACTTTCGGATATTTGAGTGCCCTGTGGTCGACGAAGATCCGGGGTGACGGCGTTTAGGTTTTGGAATACCGGATCCGTTGCCGAATTCCTGGCGGGACGGGGACGAGGACTGTATATCAGCAGAGGATCATCGCCAGGTGGCTCCGGCGCAGTGCGCTAGGGGCCGGCGGATGGATCGGGGAGCGGAGACTGTATGGCTAGCAAGGCGACAAATACTGCGGATGTCTCTGAGACTCAGGACGAGCACCTCGACGGTCCGTTGCTCGACACGCTGGGGGTCGCGGTCAAGAAGATGGTGGCCCGCGGTAAGGAGCGTGGCTATGTCACTTATGACGAGTTGAATGCCGCCCTTCCTCCCGACGAGGCGTCCTCCGAGCAGATCGAGGACACCATGT
>Ga0326727_10011075_pt1 | contig 21168 bp, 21 predicted proteins | sample MB2enrmetagenome_FD_207643 | JGI IMG/M metagenome (GOLD analysis project Ga0326727, IMG submission 207643) | Lab enriched peat soil microbial communities from McLean, Ithaca, NY, United States - MB29MY | ecosystem: Environmental > Terrestrial > Soil > Wetlands > Peat | place: USA: New York...
CTCATCAAGAGGGTAGGTCTACACTACATCGGTATTCCAGAAAACGCCGCTTGAGAAGAAAGGACTTCCCTCCAACAGACGGCTTAAAATAGCCTGAAACTACCGATGTAGTGACGAACTTGGGCTAAGGGTGGTGGTGATTGCCGAGATGTAGGGCTGGAAACCATCGGTAGAGATCTGAAACCGTTGGGTTGCGGTCGCATGGCGAAGGCCCTCGATGAAGGCGTCCGTGGTCGCTTGGCTGCGACGGCCAAGGGCGAAGTTTAGAACGAGCTTCGTATTGCGCTCCATGGCAACAAAGCAGTACGCATCGCCGATGCTCTCATCGTTCGCTTCTGCCGGCAGTTTGTGGGCTTCCTTCTTGCCGACATACGCCCAGATTTCGTCCGCTTGAACGTCGCGAACCGGAACGTTGACGATCAGCTTGCCCATGAGCTTTTCGCACTTCTCGCCCGCCTTCGCCGGGATCTTCATGAGGGTGTTGATATCGAGGCCGGTAATGCGTTCGGTGGAGCGGAGGCTATTTCCCTCAACCATCAAGCGCAGGGCGAGCACGACGCGTTCTAGCGAAACGTAGGAGCCATCCAGCGCGGGCTTGTGGGCTTCGGTGTAGGTCTTCAGGCACTGCGGGCAGCGGAAGCGCCGCAGGCCATTGCGGTGTTTTCCGAAGCGTTGGCACTTCACTTCGCAGGATTCGCAAGTCATTGTGATTTCGGCCTTTTCTGCGCTGTTCATGATTTAATAATACAACTAGCGCTAGTTGTTTTCAAGATAAAAATGAGATTTTCCATGCACTATATTTGGTTTGCTTTGAAGGACTTGCGATGGGTAAAATGGGAGCGGACCCGAAAAGGGCTAAAGCTCCAGAACCGGCGAGGTAGAGACGCCAGTCCCGGAGCTTTTTTGTTGCCCTATCGGTCTGTCGTTTTGGTGGCCCTCGGTTCATCGGCTGCATGATCCGATCCTAAATGGTGATCGGGTGAAATCGAATGGGGTGAGGCGGTGAAATATTTTCCCTTTTAAAATCAACCTTATAGAAAGTAGTGAGCACAGGTGAGTAGAGGTGAGTAATGGGTAAGCGAAAAGTCACTCACCGGGCTCGACATAGCCGATCTCTTTAAGCACACGCTCCAAAGTGTCCGGGCCGTAACGCGGCTTGCCCTTGTCGGACATGATTGATTTGAGAACGGATCTTGAAACACCCAGTTTCCGCGCGGTCTGCTCCAAATTTGCAAGCCCCTTAGCCTTTATCCAGTTCTGAATTTCGCGCCGAAATCCCCTACGTACCCGATTACCGCTCTCGCTCTTGGGCTCCTTGAGCGAAGCAAGTCGCCTATAGCCATCAGCTATGAAATCTCGCAGCTTGTCAGAGAATTTGTCTCGATCTTCGATCAGTGGGGGAAGCGGCCGTGGTGCAAATGGATGTGTAGCCGGAATTGAGTCTATTGGTATGCCACTGAAGTGAACGAAGGCGCGACTTGTGAAGTTCGCCATCACGGTTGTGAATGCCGCGTGTGACTCAATATCCACAACCAAAGCCAGAAATTCTTCTGCCGTGATATTTAGCAATTCGAAGCAATACTGCAATCTGGCGTTGCTTGAACGCTCCCTCGACGCTTCGGAAGCGCCAGCTTCAACCTTCTTCTGCCGATCATGAATTCGAACCTGGACGGCGGGGAAGTCGGGATTTTGTTCGAGGAGGTTTAGCGCCTTCTCAAATGCTTCCTCTCTTTTACGCGCAGCTTCTTCTAAACGGTTATCCGTGTCCTCCGACGAATAGCGTTCCATCGTCTCCCTTGCACCGGAGTGCGGCAAGAGCTTACGATGAGAGTGTCCAGTTCACATCGAAGAGCCCCGGCCACCGTGCCGGGCTTTTCTTTTTGGAACTCCCATTCTAGCGAGTTGTGATCTGGATGGACTACTCGGCTTGCTTGCGCGGTCTGCCGCCGCCGCGAGTCTTCCGCGCCGCCGCCATCTTACGGTAGTGGTCCGCACCCAGCCGGCGCGCTGTGGTGCTGCCGCCCTTCCTCCCCAACATCGCCGCCGCCGTCATGCGGTGCTGTTTGAGAAGATCTTCGGCCAGGGCGAGCGCCGCTACCAGGGTCTCTCGGCAGTTGGCCGTTCGGTTCTGAGGAAGGTCGGGCGAGGTCTCAAGGGTGAGGGATGCATCCGCGATGAGGTCGCGAAGCGATTCGAGGGAAGCGCGGTCAATTGCCATGCTTTCATCGTCTCACGGACCACAATCAAGCGCTAGCTGTTTCAAATTTTCATCAACGCAGATTTCAGACACTACCCAATTTCACCGCCGCCCCCATTTCCCGCTAAACTGAATACATTCGCGTCCCGACTTTTTGCACCCTTGGTGCGTCTTCAGACAAGGAGCCAGAAATTGATCTTTCGGGCGGTTGAAGATACCGACCTGATCCGGCAGGCCAGCCGGGGCAGCGTGGAGAGCTATAACCTCCTCGTCTCCCGGTGGGAGAAACGTGTGTACAATTACCTGCTGCGCGTCACCGGAAACCGGGAAGACGCTCTGGACCTGGCGCAGGACGTATTTTTGAAGGCCTATCAGAACCTCCGTAAACTCGACGATCCGGGGCGCTTCGCACCCTGGCTCTATCGCATCGCCCACAACGAAGCCTATTCCCTGTTCCGCAAACGCAAGCCCGAGGTCGACGCCGAAAACGTCGAGCCCGAGGCTACGGACACCGGCATCGCCGTGGGCGGCACTTCGGTCTTCCCCATCGAATTGAGCCTGGCGGTGGCCAGTGCGCTGGAACGGCTGTCGCCCGACCAGCGCGAGGCAGTGGTCCTCAAGATCTACCAGGGCTTCAAGTTCGAAGAGATGGCCGATATCCTGTCCTGCCCGGTTTCCACCGTCAAATCCCGGCTCTATAGCGCGCTCCAACTCCTCAAGGCCGAACTGGCTCCTATTTCGCCACGAGGTGTGTCATGAGTTGCTCGCCATTCGATTTACGGGACTACTACCTGAAGGAACTGACTGACCCGCAGCAGCGCCAGATGGAAGCCCATATCAAGGATTGTCCCGCTTGCCGGGAAGAATTGGATCAGCTCCGCCTTACCCAGGCGGCCCTGTTCTCGTTGCGCGATGAAGAAATCCCGCAGCGCATCGCATTTGTCTCCGACCCGGTATTCCAACCCTCCCGCGCAAGGCGCTGGTGGACGGCCTTTTGGGGATCTTCGGGGCGCCTGGGTTTCGCCAGCGCCGCCATGCTCTCCGCGGCCCTCTTGTTCTCCGCCTTGACGCGGACGGCATCGCCTGCCCCGGTTGCCGGGCTCTCTTCCGCCGAGATAGACCGGCGCATCCAGCAGGCCGTATATTCCAGCGAGGCTCGCCAGACGGCGAAAACTACGCAATTGGTCCACGATCTGGCCCAGCGCGCCGACAGCGAACATAATCTGCGCCTGGTGGCCGAGGATGAGGCCAGATTCGCCAAGGAACAGCAGTTTGCCATGGAAAAGAGCATGGGCGCGGTAACCAACCCGGCATCCAACTAAGGAAAATACAATGAAGCTGACGATCTTTCTGACTGCTATCGCGCTGGTGCCGGCAAGCGCCCAACTGGCTCCCATGAAACAGGCGCCGCCGTCGACGGTGGCCGCCAAGCCGGCCGGCACCATTGGGACTCCCGACAAGCCACCGGCGTCTCTCCAGACCATCATCGGGCTCGAAAAGGAAATGGATCAGCGGCTGGCCACCACCGGCGGCGCCGATCCCTGCGTGGTACGCGGGTTCAGCCGGGGGCTCTACGTGAGCGGCTTGGGCGCGGTCTTTACCGCAGAAGTGGAACTGGCCGCTACTCCCGGCCTCCACGCGCTCTTCGGAACCCAATCGCAGGTGGGCCCGGAAGAAAAGGCCAAGTACCACAAGGCCAAGCTGACGCGCGTCCCCCAGTTGGAACAGACCATGCGCGACATGGTTCTTTCGCTGGCCGCTTCTCCGGTTCTCAAGTTGTCAGACACCGATGAAGTGGTCGTCGTGGTGCGCCTGTGGTACCAGTCCTGGGAAGACACCAGCGGACTGCCGGGGCAGATTGTGGCGCGTCTCGACCATCGCGGCGGCACGGTTAGAACGGAAATTCAATAAGTGGCCGCTATCGTCCCCCCCAATCCCGGACAGGATTCCGGCGGACTTCCCGCGAGTTCGCCGGAGCGCTCCATGCGCCTGGGCGAAATACTGATCGCGCGCGGCAAGATCGACGCCGAAGACCTGGAGCGTGCGCTCGAACTGCAGCGCGAGCGCGGCGACAAGATCGGCAAAATCTTCGTCGATATGGGGCTGCTGGCTCAGCGCGATATGCTGGCCGCGCTCTCCGACCAGCTCGGCATCCCGCTGGCGGCGGTGGATGGCGAACCGCCCTCCGCCCCCGAAATCGACGGCCTCTCGCACCGCTTTTTGCGCCAGTGCCGCGCCTTTCCGGTGGAGCTGAAGGAAAACATTCTCACGCTGGCGATGGCCGATCCGTTGGATTTCGAAACCATCGCGGCGGTGCGCTCCTTCTCGGGGCTCGATATCCGCACCGTGCTGGCCCCGGAGCAGGAGATCCTCGACGCCATCGAGCGCCACTACGGCGAGACCGAACGACAGACCTTCACCGAAGGCGGCGACGAAGAGAACGCCAACCTGGAACACCTCCGCGACATGGCCAGCGAGGCGCCGGTCATCCGCCTGGTGAATGCCATGATTGCCGACGCCATCGAAAAGCGCGCCAGCGATATCCATATCGAGCCGTTCGAGAAAGAATTCCGCGTCCGCTTCCGCGTGGACGGTGTGCTGTTCAATCAGGAATTGCCGCCGCGCGAGCTCAAGGCCGCCATCATTTCGCGCCTCAAGCTGATGGCCAAGCTCAATATCGCCGAACGCCGCCTGCCGCAGGACGGCCGCATCAAAATCAAAATCCTGGGCCGCGAAGTGGACCTCCGCGTTTCCACCTTGCCCACGCTGTATGGCGAGAGCGTGGTAATGCGCCTGCTCGACCGCTCGGCGGGCGATTTCTACGACCTCCTTCGCCTGGGTTTCGACGACCGCATGCTAGCCCGCATGGAATACTTCACCAGCCTGCCGCACGGCATGTTCCTGGTGACCGGCCCCACTGGCAGCGGCAAGTCCACCACGTTGTATTCCGCGCTCAAACGCATCAATCTGCCGGACAAGAAGATCATCACCATCGAAGACCCGGTGGAATACCAGATGGACGGCATCAACCAGATCCACGTGAATCCGCAGATCGGCCTCACCTTCGCGGCCGGCCTGCGCCATATCGTGCGCCAGGACCCGGATGTCATCATGGTGGGCGAAATCCGCGACCGGGAAACCGCCGATATCGCCATCCGCGCGGCGCTCACCGGCCACCTGGTCTTCTCGACCTTGCACACCAACGACGCGCCTAGCGCCATCACGCGGCTGATCGAAATGGGAGTGGAGAACTACCTGGTCACTTCGTCGCTGGTGGCCGTGCTGGCGCAGCGCCTGGTGCGCGTGATCTGCCCGCATTGCAAGGAATCGGCCGGTCCCGCGCTCACGCCCGCCGGCGATATGATCGAGACGTTCCGCGGCGCAGGCTGCCCGGAATGCAACGGCCGCGGGTACACTTCGCGGTTAGGAATCTTCGAACTGATGGACGTGGACGACGAAATCCGCAAGCTGATCATGGCCAACGCCGACGCATCGGCGCTTACCCTGGTCGCGCGCCGCAACGGCATGCGCAACCTGCGGGAAGACGCTTGGCGGAAGATTCAGAGCGGGCTGACGACGGTGCAAGAAGTGCTGCGTGTCACGCAGGAGATCTAGCGTTATGCCGACTCCTTTTTCACCGCAGAGACGCAGAGACGCAGAGAACAAAACAAGAAAAGGCTGGGAGAGCGCAGAGGTGGCAGAGAGCGCTGAGGGGTGCAGGGGCGTCATTGCAAGGGTAGAGTCAGGTTTCTCTTTGCGCGCTTTCGCCGAACCGTTTGTTTATTGTCTCTCCGCATCTCTGCGCCTCCGCTGTGATAGAGCGTTTGGGAACGCTCACGTGGCCAGTGCGCCCAAGGCACGCAAAGGAGAATTCGAACCTACCGTTGCGATCGAGCCCCTGAACCCCTCAGCGCTCTCTGCCACCTCTGCGCTCTCCCAGCCTTTTCTTGTTTTGTTCTCTGCGTCTCTGCGTCTCTGCGGTGAAAAAGAATCGGAGGCCCTCTAGTGGCCACCTTCTTCTTCCGCGCGGTAGCCGCCGACGGCAAGATTCGCAACGGCAGCCTGGCCGGCGACAGCGAAAAAACCGTCGCGAAGGACCTGCGCAAACAAGGCCTCATCCCGGTCTATGTGGGCGTCGCGCCCAAAAACGTAAACTTCGAGATCAAACTGCCGGTCTTCGGCGGCGGCAGGCGGCGCAACGTACTCTTCTTCACCTCGGAGCTCTCTACGCTGCTCAATGCCAGCGTGCCCCTCGACCGCGCTCTCGGCATCACCGCCGAACTGACCACCAAAGCTTCCTTCCGCGCGCTGGTGCTCGACGTTCTGCGCGTGCTCAAGAGCGGCAAAACTCTGGCCGACAGCCTGGCGACCCACCCCGACCATTTTTCCGAGCTCTACATCAATATGGTTCGCGCGGGAGAAGCCGCCGGCTCGCTGGCGGTGGTCTTCGAGCGGCTGGCGGAATTCGAACGTACGCGCGACGATCTGCGCAACTACATCGTCTCCTCCATGATTTACCCGGCCCTGCTGGCCTGCGTGGGGCTCGCGTCCATCCTGATCCTGCTAAACTTCGTGGTACCGCGTTTTGCCAGCATTTTCGACGGCACCACTATGAAAGTTCCCGTGCCGGCGCAGATCATGATCGAGGCCAGCTATATCGTGCGTACCTACTGGTGGATGGCGGCGAGCGTCCTCGCCGCGCTGTTCGCCGCCTGGCGGATCTACACCAGGACCGCGGCCGGGCGTATGTGGTGGGACGGCTTGCGGCTGCGCATCCCGATGCTGGGCGATGCCCTGCTCAAGGCCGAAACCTCCCGGTTCGCCCGCGCCATGGGGACGCTCATTGCCAATACCGTACCGCTGGTGCAATCGCTCAACATTTCCGCCGCCACGCTCAATAACCGCACCCTTTCGACGGCCCTCGCGGGTGTGGCCCTGGGCGTGAAGCGCGGCGAAGGGATCGCCGTGCCCATGCGCAAGGCCGGTGTCTTTCCGCCGCTGGTGGCGCACCTGCTCACTGTGGGTGAAGAGACCGGACGGCTCGACCACATGTTTGTGCGCATGGCCGACATTTACGAAAACGATACTCGCGTCTCCATCCGAAGATTCACTTCGATTTTCGAACCGATCGTGATCCTGGTGATGGGCGTGATGGTTGGTGGGCTGATTCTCAGCATGCTGCTCGCAATTACGAGCATTAACGACGTGGCGATATGAACACAGACCAACGAAGAAGACGAAGAAACCGCGGACAAGCCGGCGTGACGCTGATCGAAATGCTCGTGGTCGTGGTGATCATCGGGCTGTTTGTGGCGCTGGTGGCGCCCAACATGTTTCGCAGCGCCGACAAGGCCCGCGTGACGGCGGCGCGCTCCCAGATCGAACAACTGATGACTGCGCTGGGCACTTACAAGCTGGATACAGGCCTGTTCCCCACCACCGAACAGGGTCTGGAGGCGCTCCGCGTGAAACCGGCGGACGCCACCCAGTGGAACGGCCCGTACATCGAAAAGGAAATCCCCAAGGATCCCTGGGGCCACGACTACACGTACCGATTCCCTGGCGAGCACGGCGACGGGCCGGATATCTGCAGCCTCGGGCAGGACGGGCAACCCGGCGGAGAAGGTTTTGCGGCCGACATCTGCAGTTGGACCAATCATTAGCCGTATGAAGAGACCGCTCCCTGACGGTCGCGGCTCTGTAAGAGCTCCGAGACGGCTCGCTCGCTTGCGCTGCTGTGCGTTTCCGAGCCGGGCCCAGAGGGCACCCCGTCAGGGAGCGGTCTCCCAACGCGGCGTCACCCTCATCGAGATGATGGTGGTGGTGATGATCATCGCGGTCATCGCCACTATCAGCACGCCCTCGGTCTCGGCCGGAATCGACGCCGTCCGCCTGGCTACCGCCACCAGTTCCGTAGCGGCCTTTCTGAACTCCGCCTCCACCCACGCGGAGCGGCGCGAGCGGCCGGTGGAGCTGGTCATTTCCGCGAGAACCCTGCAGTTCATATCCACCGATCCGGGCTCCGAGCACGAATTGACGCTGCCGGACGGCATCACTATGGAGCCGATTTCCGCGCAGCCTTCGGAAGACGCCGAAGGCGTCAGCCGATGGCTTTTCATGCCGGGAGGCGCGGTGCCCGCGGTCACTATCCAACTGAGCAATCGGCACGGCGGACGCCGCACAGTGCGTCTCGACCCCATGACCGGCTTTCCGCGCGTGGAGCGCGTCGAAACAAAGTGACGGGAAAACGCGGATTCACGCTGCTTGAGATGCTGGTGGCTTCCACTATCATGGCCGTCGCCATTGTAGGCCTGCTCGCCGGCATCGGCGGCGCCACCCGCAATGCCGCCCGGCTGCGCGAATACGACCGTGCGGCGCAATTGGCGCGCCTGCGAATGAATGAACTGTCGGCCGATACCACCATTCGGCCGGGCCAGGAGTTGAGCGGGGTCTTCGATCCGAGCCTTACCGGGGGCCTGGAGGTCAACTGGCAGGCGCGCCTGACCACGGCCGAGATGCCGCCGGCTCCCATGTTCGGCCAGCCCTGCCTGCAGCGCATTGAGCTGCAAGTCTCGTGGGCTTCGGGCGCGCAGAAGCGCAGTTTCACGCTGGACTCCTATCGCACTCACATCCTCAGGCCGGGGGACTTATGAGGCGCGGTGAAGCCGGTGTCACGCTCATTGAAGTGATGGTGGCCGTCACCCTGTTCAGCTTGCTCTCCCTGGGGATGGTCATGGCCCTTCGCGTGGGACTGGCGGCCTACTCTAAAACCGAGGCCAAGCTGATGGACAACCGCCGCGTGGCCGGGGCGCAGCGCATCGTGCAAGGGGAACTGGAAGGTATGGTGCCGGCCTTCGTAATGTGCGGCGCCAATTCCTCGGGCGCCACCGGGACGCGCGCCGTGCTTTTTCAAGGCGCGCCGGACAGCCTGTGGATGGTCTCGACGTTTTCCCTGCAACAGGGCTGGCGCGGGCAACCGCAGATCTTGCAGCTTTTCGTCATTCCCGGCGACGAGAGCGGAGTCCGCCTGGTGGTCAACGAGATTCCCTATACGGGCGCGGTCGGCGCCGCGCAGTACTGCACCGGAACCATCAACGTCCCGAACGCCATTTCCCGGCTGGCACAGATGATCCCCACCAGGGCGGGCGCGCAGACGTTTGTGCTGGCCGACAAGCTGGCCTTTTGCCGCTTCTCCTACTACACGCCGCCGGCCCCGTACAGCAACGATCCGCCCGCCTGGCAACCCACCTGGGCGGCCAAAGGCTGGCCGCTCGCAGTGCGCATCGAGATGGCCCCCGAAAGCACCGATCCCTCCCGCCTGCAGCCCATCAGCATGACGGCCCCCATGCATATCCGCCGCGATCCGGACAAGGTGTACACCGATGATTATTGAGACCAGATGGCGCGCCAGAGCCCGGCTCCGGTGGGGCAGACTTCATCAGTCCTCCCCAAAGGGGACCCCGGGCTTCAGCCCGCCTGCCGCAGGTTTTAGATCGTTGGCGGCTTGGCGGGCTGAAGAGGGACTTGCAAAATTCCCGTTATCCGCTTGCTTACGCGCGCGGCTCCGAAGGCGCACACTGAAGAGAAGCCGCTTACAGAGCCGCAACCGTAAGGGAGCGGTCCGCCGGCGTGGCAGCGCTCTTCTCGCCGTGCTGTGGCTCTCCGCGGCGCTTTCCGCCATCGCGTTCGCCATGTCCGTCACGGTGCGCGGGGAAACCTCCCGCACCGCCACTTCCATGGACGATTTGCGCAGCTACTACCTGGCATCCGCCGGTGTGGAAAAGGCCACCGTGGAGCTGCTCTGGACCGCGACCCAAGGCGTCAACCTCATACCCAAGAATTCCGCCTACATCAATTACGAGTTCCCCAGCGGTATCGCGCACGTGGAGATCATTCCCGAGGCCGCCAAACTGAACGTGAACCGCGTGTCCGCGGAACAATTGTTTACGCTCCTCTCAGCCCTCGGCATTGACGGTGCGCGGGCCACCACCATCGCCTCCGCTATCGTCGATTGGCGGAGCCCCGGCGCCGGCGGAAGCTCGTTCGACGCCTACTATCTCTCCCTGACTCCGTCTTTTCAAGCGCCCCACGCGTCTTTCCAAGAGATTGAGGAATTACTTTCGGTGAGAGGCGTTACCCCCGATATTTTCTACGGAACCTGGGCCCCTTCGGGCAATGGCGATGCCAGCGAAAATCCGCTGGTACGGCACGCCGGCCTGAACGATTGCCTTACGGTCTACGGCTCGTATGGCGGCGGCGTGGACGTGAATACCGCCGAGCCGGCCGTGCTGGCCGCCGCCGGCGTGAACCCCGACGCCATCGCGGCCATCGTGGCCCAGCGTGCCGAGGGTGCGGCCAACCCGGACATGATGGGAGTGGCGCAATCCATGGGCGCCGGCGCCGGCTTGCAAGCAGGGGGGAATGCCATCGTCACGTTCCGTTCCACTGCGCGCCTGCGTCTGCCCAACAGGCAGCTCTCGGATATGCGGCGCACCGTGGGCGCTCAGGTAAAATACATGCCCTTCGGTTCCGAGAACCCCTATTACGTCCTGCGGTGGTATGACACCGCCTGGAGCTATTAGGCCATGCCCGTGGAAATCTCCATCCCTAAAGACCTGCACCGGCGCGACTGGCGCAAGCTCGCGCAGTTCGGCTCGGGCATCGGCATCGAGATCGGGTCGAGTAACCTCGAAGTGGTGGCTGCGCGCGTTCGTCCCACCGGCGTCAAGGTGCTGGGCCGCCTGAGCATCGCGGATTTCGCCGGGCGGCCCGCGGCGGAATGGGGCGCCGAGTACGCGCGGTTCTTAAGTCCGTTGGGCCTGAGCCACGTCAGCGCTACCGTTCTGCTGCCGCGGCGCGACGTGATTGTGCGCCACCTGTCGCTGCCGGGCGTCAGCGGGAAAGATGTGGACGGCGCCATCCGCTTTCAGTTGGACTCGCTGCACCCTTACGGCGAAGACGAAGTGTCGTGGGGTTGGTCGCCGCTGGCCTACGGCGCGGTGCTGGTGGGTATTACGCGGCGCTCCACGGTACAGCACTATCTCGATTTGTTTCTGACCGCGGGTATCAAGGTGGTCAGCTTCACTTTTTCCGCGGCGGCGGTACATTCCGCCGTACGTTTGAATGGCGCCGGCCGCCGCGACGGATTTGTGGCGCTCGGCCCCTCGGCCACGGGCGGCGTGGAAGTATATGGCGAGAGCCAGGCCCGCCCGGTCTTTACCGCGGAGTTTCAGTTGCCCCCGGAACGGGCAGCTTTATTGGGGTTGGCCGAACTGCGGCTGGCCCCGGAGACCGCCCCTTTGAAGCTGGAGGACGTGCTTCCCAAGCCAGCCGTCAATCCAGTGGAAAACGATCTCGCCCGCAACCCACGGCCGTATGCTACGGCTCTGGCCGGGGCTTGTCCCTGGCTGGCGCCGGCGGCCAATTTGCTGGCGCCGGACCAGCGGCAGGCGAGTTCGCGCGCGGTTTTCATTCCCACAGTGGTGCTGGCCGCCATCCTTCTCCTGGTGGCCGGCGCCATTGTGCTTTATAACTCCTACGCCGACCGGAAATACCTCGCTTCCATCGAAGCCGAGATCGCCAAGGTGGCCCCCATGGCGAAACATGCCGACGATCTGGACCGCCAGATTCAGGTGGTCCGCCAGCGCGCCCTGTTGCTCGACCAGTTCCGCAACCAGACCCGCCAGGATCTCGACGCTCTGAACGACCTGACCAAGCTGATCGCTCCCCCGGCCTGGATAAACAGCACCACGCTCTCACGGGATTCGGTTCTGATTTCCGGAGAAGCTCCGCAAGCCGCTCCGCTGCTCAAGATCCTCGATTCCTCGCCGCTGTTTGAGAACTCCACCTTCCAATCCAACGGCAGAGCTCAAAGCGGCGGCGAATCTTTCCAGATCCGCGCCGGCCGGAAGTACCCTGCCCAATGAACCACCTCTCGCGCAGCCGCAAGATTACGTTATTCGGCGCCCTCGGCGTGATGGCCGCGGCGGTGCTGGTGCGCTACGGCGTTATGGACAGCCAAAGTTCGGTAGTGGCCTCGCACGATACCATCCCGGTGGCCCGTCAACGGCTGGAGATTCTGCGCCGCAAGGCCGCCACCGTTGCCGCCAAGGAAGCCATCCTGAAAAAGGTGACGGCGGAATTGCAGGAACGGGAAAAAGGCATCGTACAGGCATCCACCGCGGAGCAGGCGCGCGCCCACCTGATGGATGTGCTCCACACCACGGCCACGGCCAACGGCTTCGATTCTACCGGCGCGTCGCAGTTGCCCGAGCCCAAAGCACTGGGCAAAGACAAAGACTACGGACAGGTCTCCGTGGGGCAGAACTTCACCTGCGGAATCGACCAACTGGTGAATTTTCTCGCGGCCATCGCCAACGAGCCCGAAATCCTGGCTACCGACACGATTTTCGTGGCGCCGGTCCGCAATAAGAACAAGGACATCACCGTGCGTCTGACTCTTTCCGGCGTGATCCCCAAGAATCTGGTGCCGGAGAAGAAGAAGGGAGTCAACTTTTGAACCGCAAACTCCTCATCCTCGACATCGTGCTGGGAGCCGGCGTGATCTACGGTGGGTTCCAGTTGCACAGCGAGTGGGCCGCAGCCAGAGCGCGCCAGGCGCGGATGCCCGGTCCGCCGCTGGCAGCCGGTAAAGTGCCGGCGCCGGCGCCCCTTCCGCAGCAGCCCGCGGTGCTGCCCAGCGGATACAAGACCGTCGCCGACCAGGACCTGTTCGATGCCTCGCGCAATCCCACGATACCGGTCGAACCGCCGCCGCCTCCTCCTCCGCCCGCGGAACCGCCGCCGCTGCCCTCGTTCCACGGGATGATGGACTTCGGCGACCCGCAAGGCCCCATCGCCCTCATCACGGAGAACGACGCGCTGGGGCACCAGGAAGTGCACGCCGGCGAGATGGTCGGCCCCTTCAAGCTGGTGGCTTTCAACCGGCAGGAGATGACCCTGGAGTGGCAGGGGCGGGTCATCCACAAGCGCTTGAACGAAGGCGGCAGTGCGCCGGCGAAGAGCAAAGCGCCGCCCGTGGGCATCGAACCCCTGCCCCTTAACGGGGTGATCCCCGGACAAGCGGCGCCCGCCGCCGACCAGCCCGCACCACAGGGCGCGGAACTGGGACCCGGCCAGGAAATGACCGACACCGTTAGGGCATGCCAGCCCGGTGACAGCTCAGCGCCCGGCACGGTCAACGGCGGTTACGTGAAACAGGTCAATATGAGCCCCATGGGCGCGCAGTGCATTTGGCGGGCAGTTGGAAAGTAACGGAATGAAATCGTCGGACAGGAAATTATCGATGCCTACGAATCTGGTTCGTCCAATCTTGACTGCGGCCCTCGCAGTCGCGGTGCTCACTGCGGCGCTTGCGCAACAGCAGCAGGCGCCGCCGCAACCTCTACCGGTCATTCCCGGCCAGGCATCGTCATCCACGCCCCCGGCGGCAGCGCCGGCTGCACAACAGCAGCAGCCTCTACCGGTCATCCCCGGCCAGGCGCCGCCATCCACGCATCCGGCCGCGACGCCGGCGGCAGCGCCGGCTGCACAACTGCAGCAGCCTCTACCGGTCATCCCCGGCCAAGCCCCGCCATCCACTCCCAACACGCCCCCGGCGGCAGCTCCGGCCCAACCTCCAGCCACCACACCGGCCCAGCCCCCCACTCCGATCGCCGCGCCGCGGGGCCTCGATTTCGAGATCCCCAACGGCTCACTGACGGATTTCATCGAGATCGTCGCCAAGCGCGTCGGGTTCAACTACATTCTGGATCCCGCGGTGGGCTCCAAGGGGTCGGTATCGCTGTTCACTTACGGCGAGACCAAGCCGACCGACCTGCTGACACTGCTGCAGACCATCCTGCGCGTGAACGGCGCCACCATGGTCAAGGTGGGCGACCTTTACCGCATCGTACCTATTAATAAGATCTCGGCGCTGCCGATCGATCCCATGGTGAACGCCGACCAGAAATCGCTCCCTCAGGACGAGCGCATGATTCTGGACCTCATTTTTCTGAAGTACTCCACCGCCAAAGAGATCGAGGCGCTGATCTTTCCTTTTCTTGGCGAAGGCGCCAGCCATTCTACTTACGAGCCGGCCAATCTCCTTATTTTGCAAGACAACGCCCGCAACATGAAGCGCACCCTGGAACTCATCGAACTGTTCGACTCGGAGACCTTCGCGGGGCAGCGGGTGAAGCTGTTCGACGTAACCAACAGCCGCCCGTCAGAGCTGGTGAGGGAGCTGGATACGGTCTTCAAATCGTATGCGCTTTCGGATAAGAGTTCGCCGGTAAAGTTCATTCCCGTGGACCGCATTAATATCCTCATCGCGGTGGCTCCCAATCCCGGGATTTTCCCGCAAGTCCAGAGCTGGATCGATAAGCTCGATATCGCCGTGAAAATGCAAGCCGGCGAAGTGAGCACTTACGTGTACCGTATGAAGTACGCCCGTGCCGCCACCACAGCCTTGGCCATTACCGCGCTCTACACCGGAAACGTCAGCGCGCTTATGGGGCTGGCCGCCATGGCTCAATCCAGCCAAGCGATGGGCGGCGGGGGTGGATACGGCGGCATGAACAACAGCGGCGGTTACGGTGGGGGCGGCGGCTACGGAATGGGCGGTGGGTACGGCATGGGCGGCGGATACGGCGGCGCATACGGTGGGGGCGGTATCAACGGCTTTGGAAATAGCGGCTATGGAAATGGCTACAACCAGACCGGGGTGATCCCGCCCATCAGCGTTCCCCAGGGTGGGAACGCGATAGCCAGCCCCTTGGCAACGCCGAATACCGACCTTACGGGCCAAGTCCTCAGTGCGGCTAATGCGGGCGCAACGGGACCCGGAGGACCGCGAGTCCCCCACATCATACCCAACCCGTTCGATAATACCCTGCTGGTTCAAGGCACACCGCAGGAATGGCAGCAAATCAATAACCTGTTGCGGCAACTCGATGTGGCCCCACGGCAGGCGCTCATCCAGATGAAGGTTTTTGAACTCGATCTCAGCGACGGCTTCCAGGAAGGGCTCTCCGCGTACCTGGAACCGAAGGGGACCGACGCCACGGGCTTGGGCCGCGCGCTGAATCTCGGCATCAGCAATGGCGGCTTGGGTCTGTCCTTGGGCACGCTGGTAGGATCGACCAAGGAACTCCTTGGCGCCTTCACGGCACAGGAGACCAACGGCCGCACCAAGCTGCTGTCTGCTCCCAGCATCATTGCCACGGACAGCGTTCCAGCCACCATGAACATCGGAACGGACGTGCCGGTGCTGACCTCGCAAGCCGTCGTGGGAGGGGTCCAGTCGAATGGTAGTAACGTATTCAGCAATACTGTGAGTAGTGAAAGCACCGGGATGACGATGAGTATCACGGCCCGGATCAGCCCCAGCGGGGTGATAACCATGCTCGTCGACCAGGACGTCAGCTCGCCGCAAGCGACCAGCTCTAGCGGCATCGATTCGCCTTCGTTTTCCCAGCGCAATTTCCAGACGCAAATCACCATGCAGGATGGCGATACCGTGGCCATCGGAGGCGGTATTCAGGAGCAAAAGGTCGACACCACTACCGGCGTGCCGTGGCTGATCCGCATCCCCTTGATCGGCGGCCTCTTCGGGAGCAAAAGTTACAGCGTATCGCGCACGGAATTGGTCGTCTTCATCACCGCTAAAGTGCTGTACGACACGAACCAGTTGGTGGACGCGACCGAGGAAATCAAGGATAGCCTGAGTCATATGAAAAAACAGCTCAGGGACCAGTAGGAAGCGGCCCGCCTAACCAAAGAGAATCTGGATTGAAATGGTTCCTTTTTCGCACAATGGGATCGGGCTGTACCCCTATCCACAGTGATGATCCCATTCCAAATGCGCCGGAGTTTCCCGGCCCCTTCGATGTCTGTCTTCTTCGGTCTGCAGACGCTGGATGTGCTGACTACGCTGATTGGCCTGCATCTGGGCGCGCGGGAAGCGAGCGTGTTCGTGGGCCGCTTACTAGCCATCGGGCCGGTCGCCGGGCTGCTGATCTCCAAATGCTTCGCCGTCATCCTGGCGGCGGCGGCGCTGGCCTTCCATCGTCCACGCGTGGTGGTCTTCCTGAACTATTGGTTCGCGGTGTTGATCGCCTGGAACTTGTTCACGATTCTCACTTCGCTATGGTCGCTGCGCGCGTGAAAAGATAGAAGTGGCGCGGACCATCCTGCCCCGGCCTGAAAGGCCGAAAGGGACCCAGGCACAATTGCCTGCGCCGCGGCGGTTCTACTTCTTCTTGCCCTTTTTCGCCAATTTCGCCGGCGCTTTCTTCGCGGCCTTTTTGGCCGGAGTCTTTTTGGCCGGAGCCTTCTTGGCTGGAGCCTTCTTGGCCGCTTTTTTGACAGGCGCCTTCTTTGCGGCGCTCTTCTTGACGGCCGCTTTCTTCACGGCGGATTTTTTCACAGGCGCTTTCTTAGCAGGCGCTTTTACCGCAGGCGCTTTTACCGCAGGCGCTTTTGCCACGGGCGCTTTTGCCACGGGCGCCTTCTTGGGGGCGGACTCTTTCGCGATCGGCTTCTTGGGGGGAGCTTCCGGTGGGGCCGCCGCCGGCGCCGGAGGCGGCGGCTCGGGCGCGGACTGTACGACGACAGTGGCGGCGACTACTTCGATCTCCTCTTCGTCCTCATCGTCCTCTTCCAACTCGTCTTCGTAATCGTCGAGCTTCGAGTCCAGTTCCGACTGCTCTTCGTCTTCATAGTCGTGGAAGTCTTCCATCTCTTCTTCGTCTTTTGGAGCAAGTTTCGAACTATTCCGCATGCACCAAGCCTCCTAGATCAGGGCACGATCACCCATAGCATACCTTTTTTTGAGCGATGGGCAATAGCGAAAAGCGCAAAATTCAGTTCGAAGTGTGCGGCTTCGTCGAGACGGCGGCCACCGGCCCCTTCGACGCCGTTTTCGGCTTCGGCTTGGAGCCGGTCTTGGGCTGGGCAGCCGGCGCTTTCCGCTTGGCGCCGGAAGCCGTGGTGTGCCGCACGGCGGTCCCCTTTGCCGGCCGTTTGGCCGCCGGCTCCGCGCGCAAAACGGCGGGGACGATCAGGCGGTCGCCTTCGCTGGCCTCGCGCGACTGGAGATTGTTGGCCGCCACCAGGCTGGCGACTGCAATACCGTACCGTTTTCCCACATCGGCCACCGTCTCCCCGGTGCCCAGCCGATGCATCCGCCAGGAATCGCGGTGCTCCGGCGGAATCATGTCCAACCCGGCCACGAGCTGATTGCCGGCGCCTTTGGGCACGTGCAGCGGGTAATCTTCGGGAACGATGCCGCGCAAGACCGCGGGATTCAACTCGGCCAGTTCCGGCAGCGACGTTTCGGTGATATCCGAAACCAGGGCCATGCTGGTCCTGGCCGTGGTCTCCACCGTATCGTATTCGAGCGGCGCATCCATCGGAATGCCTTCCAGGCCGTACTCCGCCGCGTTCTTTTCCATGATGGTCATGGCCAGGATGATAGGCACGTAGTTGGTGGTCTCGGCGGGCAGCACTCCGCGGCTGCGCAGCTCCCAGAAATCCGCATACCCGGTGCGCGCAACCGCGTTTTCCACCACCATGGGACCGCAATTGTAAGCCGCCAGCGCCAGATACCAGTCGCCGAATTCGGAATACAGATCGTGCAGGTGATGCGCGGCCGCATGCGTGGCTTTCTCGGGATCCATGCGGTCGTCGGTGTACGGGGTCTGTTTCAAACCGTACTCCGCACCGCGGATTTTCACGAACTGCCACATGCCCCCGGCCGCCATCCTTGACACCGCCCGAGGGAAGAAACCCGATTCCGCCTGCGCCAGATGGATGAGTTCCTGCGGCAAGCCCTCCTCATCCAGGATCCGCATAATCATCGGCCGATAGCGCCCCGACCGCTGGATAGCGTCGACCACGGTGCGATGGCCGCGGCCCGCGAAGTAGGTGATGTACGCCAGCACGGTATCGTTCACCGTGAGCGGCAACTGCGACGCCGTGGCCGCTACCTGCTCGCGCACCTTGGCCTTCAGCCTGGGATCCACCGGGAAGGTCATTTTCAGAATGTCTTCCAAGGGAGCCTGATCGAATTTGCCCTCTTGGTCACCGTCCGACGCGCCCAGCCCCGCCAGATCGAACCGGTGGATGGCGTCCACCATATCGTCCAGCTTGCGCCCGAACTCCTGGCGGTCGCCGGGATCCTGCGAAGAGGCCGCAAACATCAGGTCGACGGCCGTATCGAATTCCCTCCGGGCGGCGGCGACGTCGTTCGCCTGGTACAGACCTTTGCCCCGCTGGAACCTCAAATATGCTTGTTGGATGAGGGCTTCGGCGGCGGCCCGGTCCTCGGAAAACTGAAACGTGTCGCGCAATACGGGAGTAATCGCGAAGACCGTCGAGCCGGGGGAGACTTCCGGAGGGTCGGGCAACAAGGAGGCCGTCATAGTCCGGTGAACGGGCGGGACGAACGGCGCCGGGACCTTGGCCGATTGCGTAGAAAAACTACAGCCACCGGCCAGTAACGCCGCCGCCATCGCGCAAATGCCGCCGCAGATCTTGGGACGACCGCCCATTAATTGCCTCAAACCATGCCTCGAACCCTTAAGAAAACAAAGGCTTAACGTAAACCCGGCGTTGCCTTCCAACACCCAAAGGCTACACCACCGCTCGGCGCTACGCAAGCTTGACCTAGGTTATTCCTCTTCCTCTTCCTCACCGGCCTTGGCCGCTTTGGCCGCCGCGATGATCTTTTCGGCCTGCAGTTGCGGCACGTAATCGTAGTGGTCGAACTCCATGCTGAAGGAGGCCCGGCCCTGGGTCATGGCAGTGAGATCGTTTTGATAGCTCAGCATTTCCGCCATGGGCACCACCGCGCGGACGAACTGCGTGCTGCCCTTGGTTTCCATGCCGGAAATGCGTCCGCGGCGCCCGTTCAAATCGCCCATCAGGTCGCCGGCGTACTCCACCGGCGCCTGAATCTCCACGTTCATCACCGGTTCGAGCAGCGCCGGTTTGGCCTCCAGCATGGCCGCCTTAAAAGCCTTGCGGGCCGCCAGTTTGAAGGCCAATTCCGACGAATCGACGTCGTGATACGACCCGTCATACACCGTGACCTTGAAATCCACCATGGGGTAGCCCGCCAGATATCCCCGCTCGGCCGCCTCCACGATGCCCTTTTCCACCGCCGGAATGAAGTTTTTGGGGATGGAACCGCCGAAAATCTCGTTGGCGAACTCGAATTTGGCGCCGCGCGGCAGCGGCTCCATCTTGATCCAGCAATCGCCGAACTGCCCGTGGCCGCCGGTCTGCTTCTTGTGCCGCCCCTGGACGTCGGCCTTCCCGCGAATGGTCTCGCGATATGGAATCTTGGGGGCTTTCAGGGCGACATCCACCCCGTAGCGCTTCTTCATGCGGCTTACCACGATCTCCACGTGCTGCTGGCCGGTGCCCGCCAGCAGAAATTCGCGCGTCTGCGGATCGCGGTAGAAGCGCAGCGACTGGTCCTCTTCCAGAATGCGGTGTACCGCCTGGCCCATGCGGTCCTCATCGTTGCGCGACTTGGCTTCGATGGCGAACGCGATGGACGGCTCCGCCAATTTCACCGGCGGATAGACCGCATTAGCCCCCTTCTCCTGCAAAGTGTCGCCGGTGAGGGTGTCCTTCAATTTAGCCACCGCGCCGATGTCCCCGGCGTGGATTTCGGGCACCGGCTGTAGGGTTTTCCCCTGCGGACTGCCGATGTGGGCCAGCCGCTCGGAGCTGCTGTGGGTCACGTTCGTGAGGTTGGCGTCGTTCTTCACCGTGCCGGTGATCACTTTGAAGTAGGTGATGCGGCCGGAGAAGGGGTCCGCCGTGGTTTTGAAGACGAAAGCCGACGCCGCGCCGCCGCCGGAGATTTTCTGCGTTCCTTCCTTGCCGCCGATTACCGCCGCAATTTCCCGCTCGGTGGGCGCGGGCAGGTTTTCCACGATGAAGTTGAGAATCAGGTCGCTACCGATATTATGCAGACCGGAGGCGCAAAAGACCGGGAAAATCCGCATTTCGGCGATTCCCTGCTTGAGGCCTTCGACAATCTGCTCGATTTCGAGCGTCCCTTTGTCGAAAAACTGTTCCATGAGGGCGTCATTGCCTTCCGCCACCATCTCGATGAGGGCTTCGTGGGCCTTCTGGGCGGCGTCAGCCAGGTTGGCGGGAATATCGCTCTCTTTCCCCTTGCCGTCGCCATCGGGGGTGTAAGTGTAGGCCTTCATGCGGACCAGGTCGACCACGCCCTTGAATTCGCGCTCGACGCCGATGGGGATCTGGACCGGGACGGCGGCGCGTCCGAAATTCTCCTGGACGCTTTCGAGGGCGCGCTGGAAATCGGCGCGCTCGCGGTCGAGCTTATTGATGACGATGGCGCGGGGAAGCTTGAAATCGTTGGCGAAGCCCCAGACTTTTTCGGTCTGCACTTCGACGCCGGCCACGCCATCCACCAGCACCAGGGCGGCATCGGCGGCCGCGAGCGCCGCGCGGGTGTCATTAATAAAGATGTTGTACCCGGGGGTATCGAGGATGTTGATTTTGGCTTTTTTCCATTCCGCCACGGCGATGGCCGTGGAAATGGTGATTTTGCGGGCGATTTCCTCGTCGTCAAAATCGGTAATGGTATTGCCTTCATCGACGCGGAGAAGGCGGTTGCTGGCTCCGGAGGTGAACAGCAATCCGGCGGTGAGAGTAGTCTTGCCGGAATCGCCGTGGCCCACCACCCCGACGTTCCGAATGTCTTTGCTTTCGTATACTTTCACGTGGATACGCTCCAGGATTAAAACGGAATAGTAACACGCGGGGGATGGAGGTGGGGGCAGGTAGGGCATGTTTCAGCGCTAGCCCAAGTTCGTCACCAAACCGACCACAAATGACCTAAACCATTGAAAACAGGTTTAGGCGATTGCCGAGTCTACACTACATTCGCGATTGAACTGGAGATGGTCGGGCAGGCTGATGCCGAG
>Ga0326727_10011076_pt1 | contig 21163 bp, 27 predicted proteins | sample MB2enrmetagenome_FD_207643 | JGI IMG/M metagenome (GOLD analysis project Ga0326727, IMG submission 207643) | Lab enriched peat soil microbial communities from McLean, Ithaca, NY, United States - MB29MY | ecosystem: Environmental > Terrestrial > Soil > Wetlands > Peat | place: USA: New York...
TGGTCGCGCTGGTCCTCGGCGGGGACGGCCATGATCGCCCCGGTGCCGTAGGTCGCGATCACGTAGTCGGCGACGTAGATCGGCACCGGCTCACCCGTGAACGGGTTGACGCATCGGCTCCCGGTGTAGACGCCTCGTTTGGCCGCCGCGACGTCGCCCTCCAGGCGCTGCCGGTCAGATTCGCTTGCCGCCGCCCGGCAGAGCTCGGTCACCGCTGCGGCGCAGTCCGGGGTCGTGAGCTCGCCGACGAGGGGGTGTTCCGGCGCGAGAACGACGTAGGTGACACCGAACCCGGTATCCGCCCGCGTCGTGAAGACCTCGATCGCGACGTCGGGGCGGTTCTCGACCGGGAGACGGAAAAGGACCCCCTCGGACCGTCCGATCCAGTTCCGCTGCATCGTCTTCACCCGGTCGGGCCAGTCGAGCCAGTCGAGGGCGGCGAGTATCTCGTCGGCGTACTTCGTGATCCGGAGGAACCACTGCTCGAGGAGGCGGCGCTCGACGACGTCGCCCGAGCGCTCGCACGTGCCGTCGGAGAGGACCTGCTCGTTGGCGAGCACGGTCTGGCAGCCAGGGCACCAGTTCACCGGGGCCTTGCGCCGGTAGGCGAGGCCCGCCTCGAGGAACCGGAGGAAGATGAGCTGGTTGAAGCGCATGTAGTCGGGGTCGTGGCTGCGCACTTCGCGGCGCCAGTCGTAGACGGCCCCGAGGCGGAGCACGCTCGCGCGCAACTCCTCGATGCGGGCCTCGGTGTACTCGCGCGGGTGGTTCGCACCGCCCTTGATCGCCGCGTTCTCGGCCGGCAGCCCGAACGAGTCGAACCCGAACGGCGAGAGCACCGCGTGGCCCTGCATCGTTCGGAACCGAACCAGCACGTCGCCGAAGGTGTAGTTGCGGATGTGGCCCTGGTGGGCAGGCCCGCTCGGGTACGGGTACATCGACAGGACGTAGTAGGGCGGGCGAGGATCGTCGAGGTCGACCTCGTACGTGCCCTCCTCCGCCCAGCGCCGTTGCCAGCGCGGCTCGGCTTCGGCAAAGTCGTAGTTCGCCCTCATTGGGGCCAAAGACTACCGAGTGGGGACGGGACGATCGCCGGAATGGCGCGCCGGTCGCCGCGACCTAAGATCGCAACGCCCGGTGTCAATTGATGCGCCTGATCGGGTCCCGAGACCGCGGCAGGCGCCAAGAATGGTCGTCTGGTGATCAGACGGGGGGCATCTCGGGGGCGTAGCTCAGTTGGTAGAGCGCTTGACTGGCAGTCAAGAGGTTCGCGGGTTCGAATCCCGTCGCCTCCACCGAAAAGTTCCCTGGTAACAACGTTGAGCCGCTTGACTTATGGGCCATCAATCCCTTCAGAAATCCCCTCGCTGAACCGGATTTTGCCGGGTCTGGGGCGAGGGGCAGCGGTATCCTTTGCCTGTGGCAGCGGCCGGAGCGACCCACACGAGCGCAACGAAGACGCCGAAGAAGGGTCCGTGGCGGAACGGCGTTCGCAACATCGGCCTGAACACGTGGGAAATGCGTGTCACGTTTCCGCGGGACGCCCTGACCGGCAAGCAGCCTTCGCACACGAAGGTGTTCCACGGCGCGTACGAGGAGGCGGTGGCCGAGCGCGCCTCGATGCTCGCCCAGGCGTCTGTGAGCCCGAGGGGTGGGGCGAGGGCGACGGTCGGGGACCTCATGGATGCGTGGCTCACGCGGTGCGAGGACAGGAACAAGAAGGGCGCGCTGGCGGACAGCACGTTCGAGAACTACGCATACCAGGTCCGACGGCTGAGGAAGAGCGCGCCGAACTTCCTCGCAATCAGACTTTCGAAGCTCGACTCGTCCGAACCCGTCGAGGAGTTGCTCAAAGGATTGGAGGAGGACCACGGAGTCGGGCAGTCCGGCCTCGTTCAGACTCACAAGGCGATACGCGCTGCGATGGAGTGGGGGATCGGGCGCAAGTGGCTAAAGTTCAACGCCGCCAAGTACGTGGAAGATAAGCCCGCACCTCCGAAGAAGAAGACTCCGAAGGCGACGGTCGAGGAGGTCAGGCTCCTCATCGAGACGGCCCCACAGGTGCACCCCGACCTCGCCGCCTACTTCCTCACGGCAGCGCTCACGGGACTGCGGAGGCAGGCCCTGACCGGTCTCATGTGGGGGGACTTCGACTGGGACAAGCAGACGGTAACGATCAATCGTGTGCGCAACAGCGTGTGGGGCAAGGTCCAGACCGTGGCGTGGGCGAAGCACCGCAAGGGCAAGCCCGCGCCGGTCCACCTGCTCGACCCGGTCGTAGTGGACACGCTGCACGCCCTCCACAACGCGCAGCTTGAGCGCTGCAAGCAGACCGGCACGACACCGCCCTCTGACCGCACACCGCCCTCCGACGGCTGGGTGTTCAGCTACGACGGGATGGGCCTCACTCCGATGGAGCCCGACTACGTGCAGCGTCACGTCAAGGCCATTGGCGACCTGGCGGGTCTTCCCTACCGGTCGCACGACATGCGCCACCACCGAGGCACCGAGCTCATCGCCGCAGGTGTGGACGTCGCGCGCGTGGCAGCGGAACTCGACCACGAGGACATATCCCTGACGCTCCGAACCTACGTGGGCGCGACCCCGGCGGGGGACACCGTCATCACGGCCCTCGGGCGCCAGTACGTCAACACGGACCGGCTCGACCAGAAACCGGTCAAGAAGGCGGCTACTTCGAGAAAGATTGCGGCGGTGCACGAGCCAGTGCTGTTCAAGGTCCCGCGGCGGTCCCGCCGATCGGCGTCCTGACTGGGCGCTAAGCCGCGGCGCCGACGGTGCTGAGCCAGCGGAAGAAGGGTTCGGCGCTCACGCGGTGGAGCTTCCCGACGCGAAACGCCCCAGGTATCTCGCCGGCGAGGGCCATCAGCCGGGCCTGCTCGGGGCAGCACTTGAGGATACTTGCCACTTCGCCGAGCGTGAGCACGGCCTCGGACAGGTGCGGATAGCTCATCCCTGCGGCTCTTCCCCTGAAGGCGAACCCGATTCGGCGAGCTGGACCCCTATGACGATGCCGAGTGCCATCGCCTGGAGTTTCGACAGACGCTCCGGCGAGACGCGTGACAACACCGCCTGGACCTCGTACACATTCAGGCCGTATGCCTCGAAGAGCACGTCCACGGTATCCGCCGCACGATGCGCCTCCCCGACCGCGATGGCTGCCTCGGCCACGGCGTTGATGTCGTAACGGGTCTCGGCGGTCATGGTGCATGGTTTACCAGGCGGGTGCTACAATCCGAGCATATATGCAGGCACGCCGGGCACACGGCTAAGCTGCTCCCATGAGACAGACGCCTGATCAGAAGGGCCTTGCGAACGAGTTCCGGGACGCCGAGAAGACCATCAAGGCTCAGCGCACACGCCGCAAGGAGATCGCCAAAGACCTCGCCGAGGCCCTGGGGCTGTCCGGGGCAGCTCGCCTCCTGGAAATGAGGCGCCAATCGCTCCAGCAGCTTCTTAAAGATGATCGTCCGCGCGGCGTCCCGTCCGAACCCCCGTTGAGACGACTCGTCGAGGCGGGCCTCCTTGAGCCCGGCGAGACGTTGCTGTTGCCGCAAAGGGGCCTGCCACCGTTCGAGGCGCACGTCCTGGAGGACGGGCGGATCCAGTGCGCCGAGGGCACCGAGCCGGTCGCCACGCCCAGTGCCGCGGTCACAGCCCTCACCGGCGGGAGGCACGCCGACGGTTGGACGAGGCTCAAGGCCGCCCGCTCGTGGCGGACGCTGGCGCAGTTGCGGGAAGAGCTTGAGAGGGTCGAGGGGCCGGCCTCTCCCTGACCGCAGGTCCGTCGGAGCGCCACATCGTCCCTGATCAGCACCCTGCCGCAGCCGCCAGAGTGCCCCTGAGACGCCCCTGGAGGCTCCAGGACGGCCGAAGCCCCGGAATAGGGGACCAGTTTACCGAGATATGGTGCAGGGCCTCCTGCGGGCTGTTCTGGGCTGGGAATCACGCTTTGGGGACGGGCGGGACCGGTCCTGGAAGGGGCAGGCGCAGAGAGAGAAAGAGAGAGAAGGGGGAAGGTGTCCCCCTGCCGAAACCCCTCTGAACAGGGAGTTTCGGCAAGGCAGTAACACCGCGTATTTATTGCGTGTTGCTCCTGCGAAACGTCACCTGCGTCGATCAAGGCGTCCTGTTGCGACTCTCCGGACGACTGCCAAGGCCCCTGTCGCATCGCACACATGTTTGATTCCCTCATCTCTAGGCGGCTTTGCACAGGGACGGTTGGGGGTCGGATTCTTGTTCAGCGCCGCCGTTTCTTGTGCAGGGATCGCCTGTGATCCCAGGTGGCCGCGCAAGAAAGCGCGAGAGTAGTTCGTGCCCTCCGCTGCACTCCCAACCCCAGACACCTGGCTGGACATCGTGACCGGGACCGCCGCAATCCTCGGAGGGAGCGCAGTAGTGGTGGGCGGTGTCCTCGCTTGTCTCTTCGGGCGCCGCGCCAGCGTCTCAGTGTCGGCCGAGGTGCATGAAACACCCAGCGGCTTTGTCATTGCCGCTCGCCCTACGGTCAAGGCCGTTGGGATCTTCCGTGTGAGTTTCGGTGAGACGAAAGGTACGACCGTTCGCCTGACGGAGTCATATATCGATCAAGACAGCCACCTGCAAGAGGGTCAGTATTGGGAACTCGACAGTGCCTTTGGCCAGCAATACGTAGACCCCGGTGAGGAACTGCCGACCAGCGTCGTGTTCCAGCCGGTGAATCCCGCTGAATCAGTTATCGGGTGGTTTGTGTTTCTTCGGATCTCGGCCCCGACAAGGCTCGGCCGACTCCGTACCGCGTGGTGGGCTGATCAAGTCTTTGTCGCTCGTCCGTCCCAGGGGTCTCTATCCTCATGATGTGCGAGAGGAGAGCTGATCATGGCCAAGGGAGACAAGTACGGACAGCGGGGCGGCAAAGTCGGAAAAGGCTCTGGTACACAGGTTCCACCGCGGCCCAATATCGCCCCGGCCACTCCAGCGGGTGGAACACCGCCTCCGCGTCCGAGTTCCCCGCCTAAGAAGTAGACGCCTTACTAGGCCGAAGCAGCGAAGCTTGGCAGTTCCAGCCCCATCTCATAGGGCTGGGGCAGGACCGGGCCAGCGGGGGTCAGCGGACGGACGAGTGGTGGACTTTCTTTGGATCGTGCCCGCGTCGAGTACACAACGCGCCTTCAAGCGCGGCATCTACGCGCCGCACTTTGGGCGGGGGACAGAGGAGCTTCGAGCGGGATGAGAAGCAGTCATCGCGACGGCCTGCTTCCGGCGGGAGGGTGGGGGCTTTCCCGGTCCCAGCATGTCCAGCACGAGCGCCGCGGAGCTCCACACTGGGTAGCCCAGTACCAGGCCGAGCACTGGCGTCGGCTCGGCGTCGAAGTCCACGTCCATGAACTGCTCCAGGCACATGTCGCGTAGCGCGTTCAGCAGCTCCGTCGTCCTCGCGGCTTCGTCCGGGTGGCCCGCGAGGTAGGACCGCCAGTCCTCGGCCAGGGCATCGAGGTCGAACAGGTCCCCGAGCGTGCCACGGTGCGAGAGCGTGATGTCCACTTTGATCGCCCCCGGCGCGCTGTAATACCCGTTCTCCTCGCTTTCCTCGACCCGGACAGCCAGGCCCAGCCGCTCGGCTTCGCTGGCAAGCGCCGCGGCCCTGTCACGGGCCTGTGTCGGCGTGGTGTCCCACCAGGAGGAGTCGTCGCCGAGGAGGTACACGTTCCCGAGAGGCTTGTGTTCGTCGAACACCTGCTTGACGATCATCTCCCCCTCGACGTTCTTGTTGGTCCCGTCTAGGACCTGCTTGACGAACGTCTTGCCGTTGAGTTTCTTGCCAGGTGCCTTCTCGAACACGCTGAACCCCCCGCAGAGTGCCAGGTTCACGTCGTTCACGAGCGGCGAGGCGAACGCAGGGGTGATCCGTCGGTAGCGGTAGTCACGGGTGCGCTGAGGCACACCGTCAATAACAACCACAGTCCGCCTGTTCCCGTTCTTGAAGTCTTGGTGGCGGAACGAAATCTCTGGGTCCTCCCAGTCCTCGTCCCGCAGCCATCCTTTGTTCCTGGCCATTTCTTACGCCCTCCGGGCCGGACGGACTTTCCGGTACACCCATACTTCTACATCGGTCGACCTTTCCACCTCTCTGTTCTTGCCATCCCTCAGCCCGCCCCTATCTGTCAGCAGGTCCGTGCCGCCGTCTCGTCTACGCAACGAACGAACGTGTTCTTTCGGTCGCCTCGTCGGGCGCGTGCGCTCAGGCGTGCCGCGAAACAATCCGCCGGTAAGCCCGCTGGGCAACCATGAGTCCGATGACTGCGACGCATGCAGTCCAAACAACACCTAGCAGGAATCGGACTCCGCTCGCGATTTGGCTCACGGCCAAAAAAAGACCGGTGCGTGGCGGACTGACTGCGGCTTGACGCGCCAACATCTGCACGAGTTCATCGCGCTCGACCAGGGCCACGTCGTTGTCGTCTGCCAGTTCTACCGCCGCCGGGGTGAACAATAAATTCGTGATGACTACAGCCTCGCTCGCCCCGTAGTGGGCCTTTGCCCCGACGACCTCGTAGACGGCCTCGATCCCGACACAGGAGTCCCAGCGCTTCGCCTGGACGACGGTGCGCGTCCCGTCACGTTCGAGGACGAGATCGGCTCCGAAGTCCCCGGTCGTCCGCGTCGTCGAAACGCGGTAGCCGAGTGCGCGGAAGAGCGTCGCGAGGCGTTGCTCGAACTGTTCGCCGCTCATCGTGTCGATTTCGTTGATGCCCGAGACACGTCGCGCCTCGATGCGGGTATATCGAACGACCCCGAGGAGGCCAAGCACGGCCAGAACTAAGGAAACAACGCAGGCCTCGCTCAGGACGTGGCGATGCGCGCTCGTTTCGGCCACGTGTGCGAGGCCGAGCTCGATCCCGGCAATGAGCAAGAGCACGAGGAGCGGATACGAGCGCGTCATCGCGTCGAGCGCCTCGCCGAGTAACCGGGCCACTCTCATCGGGCCGAGCGTAAAAGCCCGCTGTGACACCCCGGCGCCAGCATTTCGCCGAGTGAGAACTATTGAGCTGCCAAGCCAAGAAGATTGGGCGCTCTTGGGGATCGATCCCAAGACGTGCTATGCCGACGCGCACCGGGCTTATCTGCGCTTGGCACAGCGCCACCACCCGGATCGGGGAGGCTCGGCGGAGAGTTTCCGCCAGGTCGTCGATGCATGGGAGCGAATCTCGGCCTTAATCGCGTACCAAGCCTCCAACCCGACGGCGCAAACGAACGAGTGCGAAGAGGAGTTCGACGAGACGCTCGACCCGGATGTACCCGACTGGGGTGCCCAGGGTGGAGCCGATGTTGATGCGACAGCTCCATTGTTTGAGCGGTTTGTTCGAAGGCTCGGGCGAGCAGTCTTCCTCAGTGGGCGATTCCCGGAGCGCGAGTGGTCAACGGTCGCTACGTTGGCCGCCAGCACGTGTCTCGCTCTCGTCGTTCACGCCGACGTTCACCCCGCATGGTTGGCATATTCGTTGGCCTCGCTCGTTCTCACCCTCGCCGTCGGGCGCATCGTTGCCCTTCCGAGCCGGCTCGGCTCGGCCCGGCTCCTGGCGTTCAGGTCGCCCTGCGACGGACCAGCCACACGGTGACGGTGATGAACAGCACCGACAGCCCAAGCAGCCAGCCAGCCTCCATCCACTGGAACGCCCAGAACCGGGTGGCAGGCTGGTAGCTCGTCACCTGGATGTAGCCGTGTTGGATCAGGTACTGCCACGCGGCGAGGGCGTGCAGGTTCGGGCCCCCACCTTCTTTCCCGGCGACCTGTGCTGGTGCGCCACCGAGGACCTGATAAAGCGCTTTCTGGCTGACCGTCTGGCCGCTTTTCGTCCAGTTCTGGCTCACAATCCAAACGGAACTCGGCACGTTCAGTGACCTGGTCACGATTGGAGCAAAGTAGTGCGCTCGCAACCAAGCCCCGGTCAGGATGGCAAGTCCCGCGTACGCGACCAGGGTGGCGACGATCGCGGGCACGACCTTGCGGATCAGCATGCCGGCCAGGACGCCGATCGCGAAGGCAGCCAGCGTCCATGCGCCGAATGCGACCCCGCGCAAGTCGAACAGGCTCGGAGCAAGCGAGGTCAACTCGGAGAGGTCCCGGGCCTGGTTGCTCGCGCCGAAGTACGGCTGGTAGTACCAGGAGAAGAGCACGCTGATGGCGCCGGCTGCAGCAGTTACCGCGACCGCGAGCCCCGCCAATTTGGCGAGCGTCCAACGCCAACGCCCGAAGCCCTGTGTCCAGGCGTAACGGTAGGTACCGGTCTCCATCTCGCGGGCCAGCACCGGCGCGCCGATGAACGCACCGATCAGTGCGGGCACTAACTGCAATATCCAGCCATTCGTCAGAAAGCCACCCACGCTATTGAAACCACTCGTCAGCTGGAGGCAGGCATCTGAGCCCGCGGGGTGGCAGGCGAGTTCGGTCGCGTAGGCGTGGTGAAGCTGCAGGCCGACCATCCACGTGTACGTCCCGATCGCGGCCAATGCCACAACCAAGCCGGTCAGTGCGACGCGGTGCTGGCGCCAGGTGACCCAGGCCATTCGTCGCCACGGCAGCGGCCGCAGGTTCGCGTGCTCGTCCGAGTGAGCGGGCACGGCGAGCGCGGTCAGTGTGGTCATTTCGACACTTGCGATCGTTCGGCGTCCGGGGTGCGGGCCGGACCGGGCAGCGCCGAGGCGCCGGGCTCGCGCAAGTAGGCAAGGGCCAGCTCTTCGAGGGTGAGCGAGTGCGCCTCCCATCCCACTGGCACCGTATGGGAGGTGTCGTCGCAGCGGACAACTAGGTGCGCTTGTGACGCGGCACGGCTGGCGCGCACGACGCTCCACTGTTGCGCATACCGCTCCCACTCTGAAGCTGGGCCGGTGAGCACGCGATGGCACGCGAGGAGATCATCGACCTCGCCCGCCATCTGGATGCTTCCGCGCGAAACGAGCACGAGATAGTCGGCAACTCGTTCGAGCTCGGCGAGGACGTGCGACGAGAGCACGACCGAGACGCCGTCGTCCGCGACCGCCGTCATCACCGTCGCCATGAAGTCGTGCCGGGCGAGCGGATCAAGCATCGCCATCGGTTCGTCGAGCACGAGGAGCAGCGGCCTGCGTGCCAATGCCAGCGTCAAGGCGAGCTGGGCCTGCTGGCCGCCTGACATCTTCCCTGCCTTCTGGCGCAATGGGATGCCGAACTCGCCCAGGCGCTTCTTCGCGTAGTTCTCGTCAAAGCGGCGGTTGAGGTTGCGGGTCACGTGGAGCAGGTCGGCAGCCGAGAGGTTCTTGTAGAGCGGCGTGTCCTGGGCTACGAACGCGATCCCATCCAGCGCGGGCAGCGAACCGGCAGGGTGTCCGCCGAGCACCGTGAGCTCACCGGTCGTCGGCGTGGCAAGCCCAACCGCGAGATTCAGCAAGGTTGTCTTTCCGGCACCGTTCGGGCCGACGAGCGCGACCACGTGCCCATCTGGGATAGCCAAGGTGCAGTCGTGCAGTGCTCTCGTCGAGCCATAGGACTTGCCGAGGGCGTGGGTCTCGATGACGTTCATGCGACGCCCTCCGCTTCGCGTCGTGCCGCGCCGCTCCGGTCAGCCGTGCCCCCGCGACGCTCACGAAAATCCCGCAGCACGTTCGCAACGAGCGCCGCGATCCCGTCCTCGTCGAGTCCCGCCGCGTCGGCGGCCGCCACCCAGGAGACGAGGGAGCGGCGCAGATCGGTGAGCTCGGGCAGCGCCACCTGGCCGAGCGTCGCCACGATGAACGTCCCCTGTCCGGGCCGTCCCACCGTGAGGCCCTTTGTCTCCAGCTCCTTGTAGGCCTTCAGCACCGTGTTCGGGTTGATCACCAGCTCCGCGACCACGTCACGGACCTTCGGGAGCTGATCGCCGGGCACGAGATAGCCGAGCCGGAGCGCATGCTCGACCTGGTGCACGAGCTGCAGGTACGTCGGCACGCCAGAGCCAGCGTCGAGGCGGAACTCGATCGGCGAGACTCCCCGCGAAGCCGCGGTCGTCCTGTCCGCTTTATCTAACGTCATAAGACAACACTACAGCAGAATGAGCGGCTGTCAACCGCGCCCCTTCGCCATCCCAAGGCCGTGGATTCGCAGTGCGTCGGGTTTGGCAGCGTGCCGATCGAATCATCTGTGCGCCGCGCGACGCGTGTCCTAAGTCACGTCGCGGGCACGTATCAGACGGTTATTTCGCCCAGTCACGCCCGGCCTCGACTGTGGGCCCCGTTCGTTCGCCAGGTGCGTGTGGGCGAGATGTCGTCGCGATAAACGACCCGCAAGTCTTTTGTCCACTGAGCACCCGCGAGAGGATGAGCTCGCACTCCTCGCCCTCGCTCCTCTGGTCGAGCCAGCCGTAGGTGAGAGGCAAGTTGATCCACGAGGAGCCGGAGAACTCCGGAGCCCGGAGCTGGGGGAGGACAAACGTCTTCCGCTCGACGCGCTCGTCGGTGCTCCACACGACGTTGCCTCGCCGCACCCAACCCCTGAGTTTCTCGCCGCGTTCGACCAGCGGCAGCCAGCCGACGGGGTCACAGGTCGGGCATTGGCATGCGACTTGGTCTGTGCCACCTTTCGCCGCCGCTTCTACACCGTCCGGTATGTCTCGCGGTGTCGCCCGAATCGCGGGCACCGCTAGTCCGTCTCGGTCCGGGGCCGGCGTCGCCGGTCCGGGTCCGCCCGTTCGATGACGCGCTTGCGGACCTTCGGGTCCTCGACGAACAACCCGACGAGGGAGCGGAGGATGGCCGATATCGTCACGTCCGCTTCCGCGGCCGCGACCTTCACCCGGCGGAAGACGTCGTCCTCGACCGAGGCGTGAATCTCTCTGGGCATGTCCCTAGCCTACCACGCCAAGACGCCAGTAAGTAAATGCCGCCCATTATGGCGTCTTGTCGGTATAATAGAGGGAGGCACAGGGCCGAACGAACGGAAGGGCGGGCAAGCACGTGCGGTGCAGGTCAGAGGCGAGCAACTTTGGACGAGCCCGGTTGAATCTCGACCGCTACGCGCACCTCCAGTTGGGCCGCCAGCACGGGTTAAGGAGCACCGAGCGGTATGTGCTGTTGTCGTTGTTATCGCTCGCTGACTACCGGAGCGCGGAGTGGCGTGGCACGAAGAACGAACTCGCGCAGGAGATCGGCGAGAGCCGGGGGAAGACCTCCTCGGCCCTCGAACGGCTTGAGAAGTCTCGTCTCGTGGAGGTTCTCGACGAATTCGGTCCGAACAGCCCTGGGCGACTTCTCGTTCTCGTCTACGACCTTCTCGTGACCGACCCGGTGGCCGAAGTCAGGAAACGGCTCGAAGCTCATCGTTCTGCTTTCACTTGTACCTCCCATTTGTCCCTTACTGCCTCTCTCCCGCGTGACGACGCGTTTACCCAGGTCACAGGCTTAGACTCGCGTGCTGCGACGCGAGTCCAGCGCGAATCCAGCGCGAGTCCAGCGCGAGTCCAGCGCGAGTCGAAAAGGGTTGAACGCTCGGCGCATCAAGGGGAGGAGTTGCCCGATGAGCTCAGCTGCCCGTTCCCCGGCTGCGGCGAGCTTGTCGTGGACGGCGAGTGCTTTTTCGGGCACGAGTCCGTCCTTACAACTGGCGCTGACGGACGACTGACGCGAGTCCCGCGCACGTGGCAAGCGGCTGAACCCTCCACGTATCCAACCGCCGAGTTGCCCAAGGAGTTCAGCTGCTCTTTCCCCGGCTGCCCCGGACTTGTCGTGAGAGGCCGGTGCTTTCTCGGGCACCAGTCCGTCATGACAACTCGCGGCGAAGGGCAACCCACACGGGACGTACTCGCTGACCGCGGGGAAGGCGACAGAGAGCCGTCGCCCGCAGAAAGGCAGGCGATGTACGACACGTACGTGGACTTTGAGGACGAGGAGGGAAACGAGACATTCGGGATGTCATCGCCCAAGTCGGCCCCCTCCGAGGCGGCGTAGTCGCATGAAGCAACCCAGAGTTCGACCGCCGAGTGCACGAGTGCTCAACATGGCATCACACGAGCTTGATCCGGAGCCGATCTTCGGGTCTCTCACCACCGACGAACTCGCACCGCCCCCGGCGGACATCAGCGACGCTCCGATGACACCCAACGAAAACGGGACGAGAGCGGCGTCGTTGGACATGATGTCGTTCAGAACCCCGCGCGAAATCAAGTACCGCATGAAGGTCTTGGCCGCGACGCTCGAAGTTCCGGTCCAGGTTCTCTGCACGCGCGCCTTCGTTAAGTTCCTCGCTGACGCAAAGTCCGGGTCGGACAGTCCGCCACTCAACTGACAGGGGTGGAGAACTCTCCACCTGCGCTCGTCACGCCGACCTCCTCCTCGCGTGTCACCTAACCGCCCCCTCGCGTTCGTCGAGCCTGAGCCGCCGGAAGGCCATCGCGACGTAGCTGGTCTCGCGCTCCACACCGACCACGGTGAAGCCCTCCTCGGTGCAGGCGAGCAAAGTCGTGCCGCTGCCGCAGAACGGGTCGAGGACCAGGCCGCAGGGCGGGACGACTTGACGAACGGGTCGGACAAGGAGGCGGGACGAACGGGTTTACGACGGGAGAAAACGTGAAGGACGCGGGAGAGGGGCTAGGCGGGAAGAAGGAACCAGAAGAGGTGAGACGACAGGTGGGAAGGCGCTCCGCGCCGCCGAGGATGGGAGATTGGCCTACGCCTTTTCCGTCCCAAACCCTTCCCCCCATCTCTCGGCCCACCCTCAGGGAGGAGAGTTTTCCTCCCTGAGGAAATGATGACCGTGAGTTGGAGACGAGGCCACTACGTGATGTCTGCTTCTTCTAGAATAGAGGCGACAATCATCCAAGCAACGTCCAGGAGTTCGTCACGGGAGAGACCTTCGCTAAACCCCGATGTCGAAATAACCCTCTCCCATTCCTCGTCTGTCAATTCGCGACCAGCTTCCATCTCAAAGTCGCCGCGGCGCATGCGAAGGACCATCGTTTCATCCTCGTCTAGCAACTTACAGATAAGCCGAACCGCTTCGTCTTCAGTCGGCGTAGCCATTGCCTTACTACCTCCTATATCATGGTTCCCGGTACATCCGGGCCACCCTTTGTTAAGGACTAATTCATTTCACCCGGACGAAGACGTCGCCGAGGCGACCTGGCCCCTTGGCGAAGACTTCATTGAACCGGTCGAGGTCGGGGCCGAGATAGAAGATTGACGACCCGAACGTCGCGCCGTTCTTCTTCGGAGTGCCCTCGCTGGGTACGAACTTCAACCGCCCGGTGACATGACAGCGGGGCACGTCCCGGAGCAGTGAGGCCCATTTCGTGTCCGTGCTCGACCGGACGAGCAGCAGTGCCTCGGTGACGCGGCCCGAGGCGAACTCGTCGAGGAGCTTGCGAACAAACTTCTCGGCGTCGTGGAACGTGGGGTTTACGAAGACCTTGCCGGACCAGCTCTGCGCGAGCGCATCGTCTTCTTTAGTGAGATGTCGAAGTGCCGGAACCCAAGGGTGCTCGTGGGAGTTTGAACAAGGGTCAAGGTCTATCTCGCCAAAGAGTTCAATGACGCGGTCGAGGACGCAGGCCGGCGTGTACCACTCCTGAGACGTGAACGGCGGGTCGGTGACCACTGCATCAACGGAGGCGGCAGGAAGCGTGGGGAGCCAGTGCCGCGAGTCAGCCCGGACGAGCCTGGAGTGCGCGGCAGTGGTCAGGGCTTCTGGCGGGGTCGTCATCGAGAGACCCCGGCCATTAAGGACTTGTCCCAGTCCTCCCCGTCGCCGAAGACGGTGTCGTCGGGCCGGAGCTCGCCGAGGTCTTCGGTGCGGGCCTCTCCGTCGAAGCCGTCCAGTCCGAGGCGACGGACCGCAATCGCGAAGTAGCTGGGCTCGCGCTCAATCCCGATTCCGGAGAAGCCCTCGTCTGCGCAGGCGAGCAAAGTTGTGCCGCTGCCGCAGAACGGGTCGAGGACGAGGCCTCCCGGTGGGACGACGAGACGGAGCAGCCACCGCATAAGCGCCTGGGGCTTCACGGTGGGGTGCGTGTTCCCCTCGCCCCTGTCGCGCTTCGACGCCTTGGCTACGTAGAAGAACCTGCTGGCCCCGCCCTTCACGCTGGCCACTTGGTCGAGAAGCGCCGCGGCTTCCTCGTCAAGTACGACATTGGCGGGCCAACGGCCCACTGAGTTTCCTGGTGTCCAACCGTTGTGCTCATAGCCCTTAGCAAAACCGCTTGTTCCTTTCGCGCCTCCCCCAAAAGCATCTATTGCTGCGATACGGCACGCGTCAACGTTGAGTGCGCCCGTGCGATATCGCAAGACGTTCTCGGCGAGCGTGCCGACGAGGGGCTTGCGGGCCAGGACGATAGGTTCGTGGGAGGGCTTAAGCGCCGTGGACCAGCCCGCCCACTCTGCGGCCTCGGAAGTGGCAGGGGCGGTGACCGGGACCTCGGCGGTCTTGCTGCCAGCGCCAAAGTTCCCGCCTCGCATGCCCGTGTTCGTCCTGACCGACCCGACGACCCTGCGCTTGGCACCCGCCGCTTTGTCGATGGCCTTTGATACGTCCAACGACTTGGGGAAACCCTGCGAGTGAACCCAGGCGTGCTCGTCCCTGATTTCGAATCCAGCGTCCTCCAATCCACACGTCAGTCGGTGGTGAGTACGCGTGCTACCCATTGCAACGAGGTGGGAACCGGGTTTGAGTACGCGTAGGCACTCTGCGCCCCACTTCTCGCACCAAGCCTGGAAGTCATGAGCGGAACCGTGCGTGTCCCACTCCTTACCCTGGAACGAAAGCGCGTATGGAGGGTCGGTGACCACGGCGTCGACGGAATCGGCAGGAAGCGTGGGGAGCCAGAGCAGCGAGTCGGCACGGACGAGCGTGACGGACGCGGCAGTGGTCATGGTTTCTGGCGGGGTCGTCATCGAGAGACCCCGGTGAGCTTGCAGACGCAGTGCCGAATCTCGATTCCAAAGACCGCCAGCTCGTCGCCGAACAGCGAAAGGTCGTCCCCCATGTCGAGGGCGGCTCCGGCGGGACAAGCCGCGATGTCCTCACTGAGGGCGAGAGCTTGGTCGACGGTGAGTCCTGTATAAAGGAAGTTCTGGTCAGCGACCACCACTAGGTGGGACAGAGGGTCGACGAAGGCCCTCCACCTCATGCTCCGGGCAACTTCGTGGAGCGTCTCGTCGGTCATCAGCTCCTGAAGCTCGCTGACCCTTGTGGCTCCTTCGCCGCAACAGTCGCACTCAGGATGATTGGGGTTGCTCATTTTGTTTCCGGCTCCTTCACTCACGTTCTGTGGTGACTTTCACCACTCAGCGTGAGCCAAGGTAGCGGCCGAGTGTGACATCGAAATCCTGGTAGAGGCCATAATTCGTACCCCAGGGGTACGCGCCGGACGTTCCTGGTTCGCTTCGACCAGGGGCCGGACCAGTCGAAAATGTTTTTCGCGTACGATCTTGCAACCAGGCAAGATCGGGAGGTTCGACCAAGGAGGCGGGGTTGGCGGACTGGCCGGAAAAGGTGCAGAAGACCCCGGAGACAGGGCCGCGCGAACTCCTGTGGAACCGGAAGGATTTCGGGCACATTGCAGGCGCCCCGTGGAAGCCCTTTGCGAAGGCCGACAGATCCAAGGTCGGCGCGGCCTTCTACCAGCACCTCGTCGTGATCCGGTGCCGCGAACAACTCCCGGTTAGCGGGTTCAAGTCTGTCGCCAAGTTCGAGGAGAGGCTCGGCACCAAAGGGGTCGTGCAGAAGAAGTTCGCCGGTGAAAAGCGGGCCTCCACCGGTGACTACCTCCTCTGGGCCCACCTTCTCGGGCGCCGCGTGATGGTGACCTGGAGAAAGGGCGACGCGCGCGTGATGCTCTTCCCCGAGCACCTCGTCAAGAGCCAAGCGCCCGCGCCCCGATCGCGTCGTCCGAAAGCACCCCCCTCGACAACTAGCTGACGGTCTCCCCGGTTCCGGTCACGAACCCTGGCGTTTACGTTCGGGCCGTCGAGTCGAGCAAGAACAGGACCGAGAACTCGACGAAGCACTCGGGGTCGGGCGCGGCCATAGGCCGTTGACAGCCCGCGAGGCACCGCCTGATCAGTGAGAGACCCAGCCGCCATGATCGGCTAATGCGACACGACCGCGTCGAGCGAGAGGCGGAGCGACGTGTCGACGAGGCCGCGGTTCGAGCGCTTGCCGAGTACCGGGAAAGGTCAGAACGCGAACGTTCTTAACGTTGTTCATTGCTGCTCGTGCCACCCGGACCCTTGATTTGTTGCATCAATTGGGTCCCAAGCAAACGTGTGTAGGCGGGTGGTACGGCTTCGCTCAACTCGTGAAGCGTTATGTCCCAGTCAATTTCCATGCACTCTTTTTGAATCTTGAGTGGCACCCTGTACTCTCCGACATTGCACACCGTGCGCCCCCGCGGACGATTCGTGCTGCCCGGAAACTTGCGTTCCGTGAAGCGCTCATGGGCACAGGGCAGAGCCTGGAGCGGGAAGCTGGACTCAAATAAGCGGTGGCGCCTTACTGGAACACCGAACGAGGTGCCACAGAGCTGTATCGGATGAAGCAAGGGCGCTCCCGGCACATTCTCCATAATCCACGGCAGGCCTGTTTGCTGGAGAAGGGCGCGCGTTTGGGGGATGAGGTTTGGCCATCTGGGCTTAGCCCCTGGTCGCGCATTCCGGTAAACCGTGAACTCTTGACACGGCGGCGAAGCGTGTATGGCCGCGTAGGGGAATGACGTCGCAAGTCTGCCTACGCCGGAACGCCTTGATGTGAGATAGCTGTCCAGCCAGGCCAAGGCGTCGGCCCGGAAGAATGTGAACGGATAATGCGGTTGTTCTTCTACGTCTACGCCGATGATGTCAAAGCCAGCCAGGTGGTAACCCCAGGCAGCGCCCCCGGCACCACAGAAAAGGTCAAGGAGAAGCGGGGGTGTAAGCGAGTTCGGACTCGTGAAGGAAAACCGGGGAGAGCGCTTGTGCTTTACTGCTGGGTGCACGCCGGCGCGGGGAACGCGACGGCGGGAAGTTACGGAGCGGGAGGGCATGCATGAAGCAGAGACGTCTGTGGCGTCTTTCGGCTTCTTCGCAGTCCTTTCGGGTCCCACTATAGGAAGATACCGAGATCGGGTCCGCGACCGCGAAATCGCCTCTGCGACCGGTGGTGGCCCAGTTTGAACTGGGGACCTTGATCCACCAGTTGACTCCTTGGCGCTGCGACGGGAACACCCCCGGACCAGTTTCAAAGCCGTCGGAGTCGAGGGCCACAACGCCGAAGGCGGCGCATCAGCCAAGAAGGCCCGACCGAAGCCGCTAAGTCGTCGTCAACGATCTCCGACTGGCCGGTCGAGCCCAGGCTGGACGAGACCATCAATAAGTGATGAAGTGACACTGGCCGTGTAAGTGGGAGAAGGGATCCGCCGATGGTGTGGAAGGTAGTAACCATCGTTCTTGCCGTCGCCTTGGCCGCGACAATCGGACTCGGGGAATGGCAGCTCAATCGTCAGTGGAACCGAACTGTGAATAGCGAGGCCCAGATAGTCGTCCTCGTTCGCCAGAATCAGGTCGCGGAGAGCCGCAGCATTTCTGCAGTCCAGTCTCAGGAGGAGAAGGCGCTAGGGGCCGTGTCGGGAGCGACAGTGGGCGGGCTCCTAAGGGTCATCGGAACTTCGGCGATCGGTAACGACACACTGACCGGAGCTATCAGCAACTTGCAGCAGTCTGTCTCATGCCTCGAAACGGACATCACGGACATCGAGAATCAGTCGTCCACCTACCTGCTCTGCCACTGATCTCAATGGCCGGATCGGGTGCTGGTTTGAACACCGCAACCGTCTCCGACCGGAGGACGCCGGTGGTGGATTCAGCGAGGGGTGGGGACTTCTAACCGGCCACCAGTGGGGACTTTCTTATGGCCACGGACACCGCGGGACGCGTGGTGTCAGGTGACGGCTGGCGATTTAGCAGGGCGGATCGCCATCGGTGTCCGCGACTTAGACACGGCGCGGTGGGGCGAGTTCGAGTGGTTGCGCAACTCGCGTCTTACGACTCGCGAGAGCGGCGGCGGTCCCAGCGGGAAGGGTCAGGCAGAGTGACACGGGAAAGATGACCGCGAAGACGATCGCGGCCGCGAGGAGGACCGGCCAGGCTGCTCCGGGTACGCGCCGCCCTTCGCACGCGACGAACGCGACCGCGCCGATAACGAGTGCGATGGCGACGAGCGCCCAGAAAATCGCCACGGCTGCGACGAGAGCTGCGAGTCCGCCGAGAATGAACAGCGTCCCGAGCGGGTGCCGTCGTCGGCCGAGCGCCCACACGAGCAGCGCCCCCGCGGCGCCCGCCTCGGCGAGCTTGCGACGCGTTGGGCCGAGCTGGTCAGCGATTCCCCGTTTGTATCCGTCCTCATAAGCGCGGGCCTCGCGCCTCCACAGCGTTAGGTCATCGGCTGTGAAGTCACCGCCGGGCTGCGTGGGAATGGTCATCGTCCCTGCTCCTCGTTATCGACGTTGACGGTACTCCGCGGGTGTTCGCGAGGTCTCCAGAGGCAGCGCAAGGGACCTCGATCCCGACGAGCCGCACGGCGCGGATCCGGTCGAGCTCGCGAAGGGCGCCGCGGAGACCCTCAACCGCGGTCATTCGGTCGCATTGACTGCCCGGCGCAAAACGACCGTTTCCAGCACAGAGGCTCTGACCAGGGATGATGAGCGCAAGTCGTGGTCAGCGACGTGTGCGAATGCACAGAAAGCCGTGCGTCAATCATCGGGCGGAAGGGGCCGGTGAGGCGCCCTTTTCGTACAGTTGTTCCCATGGGTGACCTCATCGGATACGCAAGAGTTTCAACTCTGGACCAGGACCCGGCCTTGCAGCTCGACGCACTCTCCGCTGCCGGCTGCGTCAAGGTATTCACCGACAAAGCCTCGGGCGCTCTGACCTCTCGTCCCCAGTTCGACGCGATGTTGGACTTCGTGAGGAAGGGCGACACAGTTTGTGTTTGGAGGCTCGACAGGCTCGGGAGGAATCTCAAGCATCTCCTTTCGGTGGTCGAGGACCTTGAGCGTCGAGGAGTCGGGTTCCGGTCGCTCACCGAATCCATCGAGACCGAGTCGCCGAGCGGCAGGCTCGTTCTCCACATCTTCATGTGCCTCAGTGAGTTTGAACGCACCCTCATATCTGAGCGCACACGGGCCGGATTGCAGGCTGCGGTAGCCAGGGGTCGCAAGGGTGGCAGGCCCACGGTGATGACCGCCTCGTCGCTCGACATCGCCCGAATGCTGCGGAAGAGTGGCAAGTCCTACCGCGAGATTGGTTCGGCATTAAAAATCGGAGCGAGCACGGTGCGCGAACACCTGGCAAAGGCGGGGTGAGGGAAGGAACTCCCGCGCTTCAGCTTGGTTGGCGCATGACAGAGTGCGGTGTTGGCCATCCTCGCCGGTGACGAGCTCACCCGAGAGTGCGCGTATCACCCCGGATCCGGGCGGTCCTCTCCTCGGATCCGCCAGGTCACGTGTCCGTCGTCATGCGTGCCAGACGGCCGACGCGACTAGGGCGTCCCTCGCGCGGCGGGATGGGACGCTTTCGCGCTGGGGGACGTCCCACGGGTCATTGAAATGCGCCAGTACTAGAACGTCTGCGGTGGCAGACACATCAGCGTGGGCTTACTCTTCGGAGGTTCGGCAGGTGAGACGCTCGGTGTTGGATCACTCCTACCGCTTCTCGGGCTGGAATCCAACTACCTGCTCGTAAATCGACGGATCGCTCAGGTCCTCAACGAGTTTGTCAACCCAAGCTCGGGTATAGCCGTAGCCCCTCAACAGTCGGTCCCAACGGCAATAGCGATCGTCTGTCGCCTCGGGTTCCGCTGATGCAGTTGCTGGTCGCACGCCGTAGAACTTCCACGCCCGTTGATGCGTGTCGGATGTGAACCGAAACGGAAGCCGTTCCTTCACGAGGTTGACGACCTCACTTGGGCGCAGCAGGTCGTCGGAGACGACCGGTACCCTTCTGGGCTTGGTGACTACGGCGAGTTGCTCAAGAGCTTTCTCTATCTCTGCCGTCACTTCTCCAGGCCGGATGAACCGCACCACGGCGTCAGCGGAGCGCTCCCGATTCGCAGCGACGGGGACGAAGAAGATCGGCAATGCGTACTCAGAGCTCCGAAGTATCTCGTCATCCACCTCCTCTCGATGCCGACGCAGATACGCCTGAACATCAACGGGAAGCTGCGCCTGCGCCGAGCGAAGAGAGCGCAGCGAGTCGGGTCCGCGGAACCCGGAAAGCTGAAGTGGCACAGTGAGCCGATTGCCGAGAGCAGCTTCGTCGCCGAACTCGGCGACGAGCAGGTTCTCGAAGTTGAGGAGCATTGCCTGCGCTTCGGCAGTGACCTCGGTATCCAGGGCCGGCAGGTAACGGTGCGCAATCTGGTGACGGAGACCTAGGAAGAAGTCGAGGTTGACTCGGATTGCACGCGCTCGTCTGTCCTCGCCGCTAACGGCTTTGAGGGCCAATTCCCCGGTGTCGAGCACTTTTGCGCGATCGTCTATGAGCACCTGCTTGCCGTCGGGCTCACGAACGTAATAGTCCATGCCGTCACGCTCAAGAATCGCTTGGAACAACGAATTCCACGCGATGACCATCAGCACGATGAACGTCTCGGTGCGAAAGCCAGCTACTGGATCGTTGTAGACACGCACTGCGGCAAGCGCCGACTCTCGCGCCTTGGCTACGAGTCGGAACTCCTCAGCGAGATCACCGGCATCGGTTGAGGGAATGCCATTGACCCGAAGTAGTCCTTCGAGACGACGGATCCGCTCGGTCTGCTCAGAGTGTCGCTCTGTCTCGACTCCGAGCCATCGACGCACGTAAGCGGTAAAGCGCTTGCCATGGCTTGTACCGTCGTTCCAGTAAGCGAGCTCAAGTTGGGATTTTGCCTCACCGGCGAGCCAGCGGGCGTACATCTCCTCGGCGAGACGCCGGTGCTCCTCGTCGTCCCCTTTGCCTAACGGCCGTTGTCCGATGCCCACAGGGTGAACCTGCCTTGTTCGGTCGAATGCACGCAACGCGAGCCTAAGAGGCCGCGCGGATAGGCGCTTGAAAGGGACCATCCACCGGTCGCCGTGAAGGCCCAACTGGACTGTCGGGTGCTTACCCCACCCGACGACCAGCGGAGGTCTCCACCATCATGCGCGCGCTC
>Ga0326727_10011077_pt1 | contig 21163 bp, 15 predicted proteins | sample MB2enrmetagenome_FD_207643 | JGI IMG/M metagenome (GOLD analysis project Ga0326727, IMG submission 207643) | Lab enriched peat soil microbial communities from McLean, Ithaca, NY, United States - MB29MY | ecosystem: Environmental > Terrestrial > Soil > Wetlands > Peat | place: USA: New York...
ACGTGCACATGGCGCTCCAGTCCGCTGATTCCGAAGCCGATGTACAACGCCGCCGCTGCCGCATAGAAAATGAGGGAAGCAAAGAGAAGGTTGCTTTCCGACAGCAGGTGGCCGGACTTGACCACATTCAGGAATCCCATAAAGAAGAGGAAGACCGCAGCCAGGATCACGGTCGCCACCAGCGCCGTGCCTTTCCTGGCGGGCGGTTGCGGTTCTGCGGCGTTCAATTGTGTCGTAGATATTGCCATTCGCTTTCCTCCACTGTTATGCACCGCCAGCCCCGCCGCGCGGGGCCGGCGGTCCCGGGGGCTACAACAATTCCGTCTCGATCTCCTTCGCTATCCGCTGAAAATGTTCCTCGAAGGCTTCGCGCTTTTTGTTCGAAGCGGCCCCCAGCCAGAGCACCAGACGGCCTTCCTTGTCTTGCACGGCCACGGCCCAGTAGCGCTGATGGAGAACCCAAAAGGACAAAATCAGGCCCGCCGCCAACAGTAAGCAGCCGGCCCAAACCGCCCATTGGCCGGGCTCGTGCGAGACCTGGAGGCCCGTAAAGGGCGCCAGATCCAGCGATGCGAGAAACCGGTAGGGCACCTGGGTAACAGGATTGCCTTGCGCATCGTAGGGTCCGGTCAGGGTGAGGTCGCCCGGGGCCGCTTCTTCGGTGCGGAACAGGAATACCGGCTGCGTATTGCCGTTCCTGGTCACTTCCAGCTTGATGGCGGCATTGTTTAAGTCCTTCGACCGCTGATACAGGTCGTTATCCATCGGAAACGCATCGGAGATGAACTTGACCATCGTGACGCTGGCGCCGTCACGGAGCTGGACGGTCTGATTGACCGCTAACTTGAAGGCCTCCGGAGTCGCCGAGTCCTCCGGTCTGAGTACGGCCAGTCGCGTCTTCCGCAGTTCCGAGCTGGTGCCGTAGCCGGACTGATAAAACCGCACGCCGCGGTACACCAACGGGTCGTTCACGGCGATTTCCTTGTGCTCAACCTCGCGTCCGTTTTCCAATACGGTCAGTTTTGACCACCAGCGCTTGGGCATCATGGAGAACTGTCCGGTGTAATTCTCCTGGCCGGCCTCGTCGCAGCGGAGCGCGAAGGGCAGGCGGCGCACGGTGTTGTCGCGCAGCTCGATCTGGCTGATGGCGGGCTCGCCGGGGACGAGCGCGACGTATCCCTTGTAACCCCATATGCTGTCGGTGACGCCGCCGAGCATGATCAACAACAGGCTGGCGTGGACCACGTACACGGCCAGCACCGCGCAGCGGCTCTTTTCGGCATAGAGCGCAACTTCCTCCCGCTCGACCATGCGTTCAGGCTTCAGTCCGTGCCGCTTCCACACGCGCTCGGCCGCCGCCAACGCTTGTGCCGCGTCGGTTACCGGGAGGGACTTGCGCAGCGGAAGAACAGCGCGGAAGGCGGCGTCGGTTCGCCGGTACGGTTGCGAGTAAAACTTCCAGGCGTTCGGCCAGCGCTCGACGGAAGCGCAAATGATGCTGATCGCCAGCAGCGCCAGCAGTGCCAGGTACCACCAGACGTGGTACACGTCGGTAAGGCCGGTGCCGTCCAGGATGCGCAACACCTGCGGAGAATAGGCCCGCTCCATGTCCTCCGGGCTGGTAAGCGGCCGTTGCAGAATGACCGTTCCGGCAGCGGAAACGATGCCGACAATGAGCAGGATTATGATGCCAGTGCGAACCGCGCCAATGGTCTGGTATAGGCGCTGCGCCCGACCGGGATTTGCCCCCATGCTTCCCCAACCTCCCTTATCCGAGCCGCAAGCCACGGGCAGCAAGCGAAACAACCCCCATTTTGCGGGGTCGAAGCTGGCTGCTGAGTGCGCTAGTCAGGTACTTGTCCAATTGTACACGGCCACGGTTGGCGCTTTCGGGCAGGCGGACGGCAGCAGGGCCCGTCGTTTTCCGCCGCCCTCTTGCTAGAGGTGTTCCAGGTGCCGGAAGTGATCGGTGCGGAGGTACATCACCACAAATAAAGTCAGGTTGTAGCCGACGTGGATCAGAAATCCAGGGGCTACCGAGCCGGTCCAGGCGCGGGCGATGGTCAGCGCCAAGCCGACGAGGAACATCAGCAATACCGCGCTCCAGGCCCAACCATACTGGTAGCCGTGCACAAAGGCGAAGACTACGGCTGTGCCTGGAATGGCCACTGCCGTTCCCCAACGTTTGAGCACCGGGTACAGAAATCCGCGGAAGAACAGCTCCTCCATGAAAGGTGCAACCAGGATTCCGAACACGGCCATCAGCTGGATGGCGGCCACCGTCTTAAAGAGACGGTCGAAAGGCACTTGCTGCGGCATGGGGAGCAGCTGCTGGAGGAGACCAAGGCCCATTGCCAAAGCAGTGCCCGCTAACGGGTACTTAATCGCGCCGGCCAAGGGCCGGGGCCAAAACCACTTGATCCCACGCCAGAACGGAAGATGATAGAGGCGAGTGACCAGCAGATACATGAGCAGGAAGGTGATTCCATAACCCACGATCTGTGCCGGCACCAATACCCACACGTCGGCGGCCAGCGCCTTAAGGTCCTTTCCGCTTCCCCGGGCGCGGATGAAGTAGAACGCAGCCATGGCGAGGACGCTGGAAAGAACAGCCGTGACCGCGATGAGCAGAATATCCGACCAGTTCCAAGGCGGGGACTCCGGTCCGCGCAAATCGAGCGAGGTGACGGTATCGCGCACCACGCCGTTCCCGGTGTATCCGGCTTCGGCGCCGGGCGCCGGGGAATAGGGCGTGTCCGCGGGAGGCGGATTGTCGGAGTCAGGAGCCATAGGCTAACCCGATTGTACCAATCCCGCCGCCGTATCAACCCAAACTACAAGAATCGCATCAGGATATAGGACGGCGATTGCCGGGAGAACACGGGTGGGGACAATGGACGGGCCGAACCGCACTGCTGCCTCGTGGCTATGCCGAGGAGAAGAATATGCCCCCTGAGTGCAAACATCTGGATCAGATCCAGGTCACCGAATCCAATGAACTTGTATGCCAAGAGTGCGTGGCTGCCGGCGATTCGTGGGTCCATCTGCGCATGTGTCTTTTTTGCGGCCATGTGGGTTGCTGCGATTCCTCAAAGAACAAGCATGCCACCCACCATTTCCAAAACACGCAGCATGCGCTCATGCGTTCGATTGAGCCGGGTGAAACCTGGGTTTGGTGTTACGTGGATCGCTTTTCGCCCGGGGAATTACAGGAACCGGCAGCGTAGGACAAGGAGTCAGGAGTTAGGAGTTAGAATTGCGGCTCTCGACTTCTAACTCCTAACTCCTGATTACTGCTTTTAGCGCCTGGCCGGTGTAGGACTTCTTGCAGCGGGCCACATGTTCGGGGGTGCCCTGGCATACCAGGCGGCCGCCGTTTTCGCCGCCTTCGGGACCTAAATCGATAATCCAGTCGGCATTGCGGATGACATCGAGATTATGCTCGATGATGATGACGGTGTTCCCCAGATCGCTGAGTCGGTGCAGCACGTCCAACAGTTGCTTGACGTCGTCGAAATGCAGCCCGGTGGTGGGCTCGTCCAGCAGATAAAGGGTGCGCCCGGTCTGGCGCTTGCTCAATTCGCGCGCCAGCTTCATGCGTTGGGCTTCGCCGCCGGAGAGCGTGGTGGCCGACTGGCCCAGATGAATGTATCCCAGTCCGACATCCACCAGGGTTTGCAGCTTCTGTTTGGCGGCGGGAATGTTTTCCAGGACGGCGAGGGCGTCAGTCACGGGCGTAGCCAGAAGATCGGCGATGGAGTACCCCTTATAACTCACGGCCAGAGTCTCGCGGTTATAACGCTTGCCGCCGCAAACCTCGCACTCCACATACACATCGGGCAGAAAATTCATTTCGATGCGGCGCTGTCCCTCGCCCTGGCAGGCTTCACAACGCCCGCCCGCCACGTTGAAGGAAAAGCGTCCGGCCTTGTACCCGCGCTCGCGCGACTCCGGCAGCATGGCATAGAGATCGCGGATCACCGTGAACACGCCGCTGTAGGTGGCGGGGTTGGAACGCGGCGTGCGCCCGATGGGAGCCTGATCGATTTCAATGACCTTGTCGATATTTTCGGCGCCGGCAATAGTCCGGTGCGCGCCCGGCGTCTCCCGCGAACGGTACAGCTTTTGGGCCAGAGCCCGGTACAGAATGTCGTTGACCAGCGTCGATTTTCCCGAGCCGGAGACTCCGGTCACCACCGTGATCACACCCAGCGGAAAGAGCACGTCGAGGTTCTTTAGATTGTTTTCGCGGGCGCCCAGCACGGTGATATTACTGCCGTTGACCGGGCGCGGCTGCGGGCGGGCGGCGATGTGCATCTCGCCGGAAATGTATTTTCCGGTAAGCGACTCGGGGGCGCGGGCGATGTCATCCGGCGTGCCCGTGGCCACTACGTAGCCGCCGTGGCGCCCGGCGCCGGGGCCGAGGTCGATGACGTAATCGGCGCGGCGAATGGTTTCTTCGTCGTGTTCCACCACCAGCACGGTATTGCCCAGGTCGCGCAGCGAAGTCAGGGCGCGCAGCAGGCGGTCGTTATCGCGATGGTGCAAGCCGATGGAGGGTTCGTCGAGGACATAGAGCACGCCGCGTAGTTTGGACCCGATCTGCGTGGCCAGGCGAATGCGCTGGCCTTCGCCGCCGCTGAGCGTGGCTCCCGAACGGTCCAGCGAAATGTAGCCCAGGCCGACGTCATTCAGAAAACGGAGGCGCTCGGCAATTTCCTTGACGATGCGGCCGGCGATTTTGTCCTCGCGTCCGGTCAGGCGAATGCGCGCCACGGCCTCCACCGCCCGCGCCACCGGCAGCGCCGTGAAATCCGCGATGCTCATGCCGTTCACCTTGACCGCCAGGCTTTCCGCCCGCAGGCGCCGGCCGTGGCAGGCCGGACACTGGGTGGCCGACATGTAGTTGAGCAGCCACTCGCGATAGGTGTCTGACGTGGCCTCTTCCATGGTCTGCTTGTGAAACGCGAGAACGCCATGGAATCCGGTCTTGGGCGCTTCTCTGGCCGGCGGCCCATTCAGCAACAGGTCCTGCCATTTCTGCGGCAATTGCTCGAACGGCGTATTGAGGTCGAAACCGTAGTAGTCGGCCGCCAGTTTGGCCATGTGGCGCAGATAGGTCGAACCCGAGCCCGGGCCGAGGCCGCCGTCAAAGAGCGGTTTGGACCAGTCCACAACGATCTTGGCCGGATCGAAATCGTACTTGCTGCCCAGTCCGTTACAGTCGGGACAGGCGCCGTACACGCTATTGAAAGAAAACGAGCGTGGCTCGAGCAGCGGTACGTCGATGCCGCAATCGGGGCAGGCCAGTTTGGAAGAGTAGAGATGTTCTTCGCCGCCGACGATGGCCACACTGACCAGCCCATTGGCCAGCTTCATGGCCAACGCCACCGACTGTTCCAAACGCTTTTCGATGCCTGGCTTCACCAGCAGCCGGTCCACAACCACTTCTATGCTGTGGTTCCGGCGCTTGTCGAGACGGATGTCCTCGTCCAGGCTGCGCAACTCCCCGTCAATTCGCGCCCGGGTGAAGCCCTGTTGGGACAGCTTTTCCAGTTCCTTCTTGAACTCCCCTTTGCGTCCGCGCACCATGGGCGCCAGCACCATCACCCGCTCTTCCGGCCGCAGTTCCATGGCCCGCTGCGCGATCTGGCCGGCTGATTGGCGGGCAATCTCATGTCCGCACTGCGGGCAGTGCGGCAATCCGATCGAAGAGTACAGCAGCCGCAGGTAATCGTAAATTTCGGTGATGGTGCCGACCGTCGAGCGCGGGCTGCGGCTGGTGGTCTTTTGTTCGATGGAAATGGCCGGAGAAAGACCGTCGATGGCGTCCACGTCCGGACGTTCCAACTGGTCCAGGAACTGGCGGGCATAGGCGGAAAGCGTCTCCACGTAACGCCGCTGCCCTTCGGCATAGATGGTGTCGAAGGCGAGCGAGGATTTGCCCGAGCCGCTCAGCCCGGTCACCACCGTCAAGGTATTTCGCGGAATCTCGACGTCGATGTTCTTCAGGTTGTGCTGGCGCGCCCCGCGCACCGTGATCCGGGTAATGGACATGGCCTGGGTACAAGGCCTTTCGTGCCGTCGACAGGATGTACAGAACTGTTCGAGGATAGAAAAGCACAAGTTTACTCCTGTATCTTAGGAGTCAACAGTAGCGACAGTCAAACGCGGTATAGAATTAGGGCCGGAATCACCGGATGCGGGGCATAACATCCCGCATCTGAAAGTACCGGTGGCATATTGGCCACCGAAGCGGAGCGAACCTTGAGCGGCTTGTTAATGGGGTTGGTCGTATTCTTCACGGTGTTGTTGGCGTTGGCCTTTGGGGTTGGGCTTTCTTACACGGCGGCGAATGCCATATTTCGCGCTATGAGCCAAAAGTCAGAGCGACCGGCAACCTCACTGACGACTGCTGCCGAAGCAGGCGGCAGCCACTAGCGGAACGAATTCTTGCCTCCAATTCACGCGCGGCCATGGCCGCGCGTTTTCTTTGGAACGGCCGTTGGCCGCCGACCGGACTGGCACGGCCGCAGCTCCGGATTTGGTAAAACGACCGATTTGATAGCCGGCCTGTAAAACCTTTACACAATTTTTACAAAGTAGTAAGCTCTGTCCGGTTCTTCAGGCGGATTCGCCAAATCTCGCATCTGCGGTTTTGGGGTTGCCGATGATGAAACACTATCTTTCTGAAATCAAACATCTTAATCGCCGCAGCTACGTGCTGACCATTTGCTCAGGGCTGGGAACCTTCGTGGCCGTCGGTGTGATTGACCGGATCTTTGCCCGAATTGGACTGCCGGCGGAAGCGACCATCATCGACAACATACTCCTGGGCCTGGCGGTGGCGGTGTTGGTCTTTGTCCTCGAAGTACAACACCTCTTAGCCGAACACAAAAGGAAGCTCAAGGTAGTGCTGCAAATGAACCATCATATTCGCAACGCCTTGCAGACGATCATGTACGAAAACAGCATGAACCCCGATCGCACCGCCGCCGAAAGGGTTGCGAAAGCCACGGCTCGAATCGAATGGGCCCTGCGGGAGATTCGCACTTTCGAAACTGAGGTCCTGGAGATGCCGCAGCATTTGAATCTTGGGGATGGCGCCTTAAAACAGAAGTCAGCGACTAACCGCTGATGCCCAGATAGCGGTCGGTCCAGGCTTTGAGCAACTGGCGGCCGGTGGCGTTCTCGTCGAAGCGCACGCCGATGTGGCCGTCCTTCACCCAGCGCACGGAAGCTGGAATACGCACCGGGCAGGTGCTGGGCAGGGAAAGCTCCACTTCCACCGCCAAACCGATGGGCAGCCGGGGGGCGATGTCGATAGACATGCCGCCGCTGCTGATTTCCTCGCCCTTGGCCACGTGCTTTCGCCCTTCGGCATAAACCGTCACAATGGTAATCAGCGGGACACGTACATAACGGCGGATTTCGCGCACCACAAAAAGGTAAGTACTGCGGAGAATACGCAGGGTGCGCTCCTCCTCCACGGGCTCGTCGATGATGGCATTGATCCCATAACGCGAAAACCGCAGTGCCTGGGTCATGCTGGCGGCCAGACCGTAAATGACCATCTGAAAATTCGCCGGCCCGCTGCGCGCTATTTCCAGCACGCGCGCAGCGCCGTCGTTCAGACACAGGACACAGCCGGCGTAGGGATCCAGATGCATACGCTCCACTTCGTCGCAGCGCAGGGGCAGGGTATCGACGCCATACTCATGAAAACAATGGGTCAGGACTTCCCGGGCAGGTGCGTCAAGCCCCACCAGCGCAACGCAGGCACTCTTCCGCGCGAGGTTTTGGCTGGCGCTCATGGGTTTGGGGCCATTCTCAGGCAGAAACATTCTGCGGCTGTTGCCTCGGCTTGGCAAGCACTTTCCTGCGATTCAATTCCTGTAAAATAGATGCTTATGTTTGAAGTCAGCGTGGAAGAGACATTTGCCGCCGGACATGCGTTGCGCGGTTACCGCGGCAAGTGCGAGAACCCGCACGGGCACAACTACAAAGTGCGCGTTACCCTGGCCGGCGAAGAGCTGGACTCGCTCGGGCTCCTTTACGATTTCAAGGACCTGAAGGCCGTCATGAACGAGGTGATCGATCGTTTCGACCATCAGTTTCTGAACGATATTGAGCCTTTCCGGCAGCAGAATCCGTCGGCCGAGAATATGGCCAGATACTTTTATCAGGAAATCGGCCAGCGGCTGCGTGCTATGAGCGACGGCCGGATTCTGGTCAAGCGGGTGAAGTTGTGGGAGACTGATACCACCACCGCCACCTATTTTGAGTAAGGCCGGCTCGCGTCAAGCGATCGCATTCCCATGCAGATCACCGAAATCTATCGTTCGCTGCAAGGAGAGTCCTCGTACGCCGGTCTGCCCTGCATTTTTGTCCGGCTCACCGGCTGCAATCTTCGCTGCTCCTGGTGCGACAGCGAATACAGCTTTACCGGCGGACAGCGGTTGAATCAGGACGAAGTGATGGCCCGGGTCCGGGCGCTCACCATAACCTCGGCGAGCGGCGAGACTGCGGGATCTGGCGCGGCGGCGAAACTGGTGGAAATTACCGGCGGCGAGCCGCTGTTGCAGGAGTCCGAGGTGACTCCGCTGATGGAAAGCCTGCTGGCGGAACGCTACCGGGTACTCCTGGAAACCAGCGGCGAGCGCCCGCTGGAACGGGTTCCCGCGGCGGTGATCAAGATTGTTGACGTGAAGTGTCCCGGCTCCGCGGAAGGGGGTACATTCCGGATGGAGAACCTGCGCGCCCTTAATCCCCACGACGAGGTAAAGTTCGTGCTCTCCGGACGCGCGGACTACGAGTTTGCCCGCCAGTTTGTGCGCGAGCAGCAGTTAGGCGGAGTGGCCGCCGTCATTTTTTCTCCGGCTTTTGCCAAAAGCGCGCAGGGCGCCCGCGACACCTCGCACTGCCTGCTGGATCCGCGGGAACTCGCCGAATGGATACTGGCCGACGGCTTACCCGTGCGCCTGGGGCTGCAAATTCATAAATTTATTTGGGACCCGGCGCAAAAAGGCGTGTGAGGCAAAGAGGCTCACAGTCTTCATGAACAGACAAACGAACGCAGAGGACGCCAAGGACGCAAAGGAGGGAAGCCGAACCCCTCAGCCGCAGATCAACGCTGATGAACGCAGGTCAAGAATCCCGCTTCAGTTTGATCAGCGTTTGTCTGCGTTAATCTGCGGCTAAAGGGTTTACTGTTCCTCTGCGTCCTCTGCGTTCGTTTTGGATTTTAGGGCGCGCTAAAATAATGTCTTGGAATCAATGACAACGGCTGCTCCAAAACGAAGTGATGTCCGTGCGGTGGTTCTGCTTAGCGGAGGAATGGATTCCTGCGTCTGCGCGGCCTTGGCGGTGCGCGATTGCGATGCGGCGGCGCTGCATGTGGCTTACGGCCAGCGCACCGAGGCTCGCGAGCAGTGCGCCTTCCAGGCCATTTGCGACCGGCTCGGAATTCGTGACCGGCTCATCGTGCACAATCCGGTATTCCGTGCCATTGGCGGTTCGGCGCTGACCGACGAGGACATTGCGGTCCCGGAGGCGGGAGAAGGCATCGGTCAACAGATTCCGGTCACCTACGTGCCGTTCCGCAACGCGCATTTTCTGGCCACGGCGGTAAGTTGGGCCGAGGTGCTGGGCGCCGGTCTGGTTTACATTGGCGCCGTGGAGCAGGACAGCTCCGGTTATCCCGATTGCCGGCCCGCGTTTTACCGCGCTTACAATGAGGCTATCCGCGCCGGTACGCGCGCGGGCACAATTCAGGTGGTAACGCCGTTGATTGGCATGCGCAAGGCGGAAATTGTGCGCCTTGGCCTTGAACTGGGCGCGCCCTTCGATTTAACGTGGTCGTGTTACAGCCGTGAAGACAGCGCTTGCGGGGTATGCGAAAGTTGTGTGTTACGCCAACGAGCCTTTGCGGCCGCGGGCGCGATCGATCCCATACCGTATGCGGAGAAGGCGGCTTTGCGGCCTTTAAATTCGTAAGCATTTCTATTTGATTGGGGAGAGACGAGCAATGAAAACCAAAATGCTCATCGCCGTTCTGGCCATCATGGCCACGTGGTGCGCGGTTCCGGCTTGGGCGCAGTATGCTACGGTCAAAGGCAGAGTCCTCGATAAGGACGGCAGCGCGCTGGGGGGCGCAACCGTCCAGTTCTTGAGCGAGGATACGGGCCGCAAATTCCCCCTGAAGACGGATAATCGAGGCGATTATTTTTCGAACATTATTCCCATCGGCAACTATGACATCAGCGTCATAAAAGACGGTACGGTCCTGTCGGAAATCAAAGGAGCTCATATCGCGTCGGCGCAGGCCGATGCCCGGGAGAACATCCACAACTTCAATCTCGGCGTCGCCCCGGAAGGCGGCACGGCCCTGCCCAATAAGGAAGCGGAGAAACAGGCCGCGGAGATTAAGGCGCAGAACGCCAAGGAAGAGCAGACCGTAAAGAATCTGAATGAAACCATCAAAGCCGCGCACGAGGCTGAGGATAAAGGAGCGTTTGACGATGCCATCCGCATGCTCACGCAGGCCACGCTAGCGGATTCCACGCGCGACGTAGTGTGGGGACAACTCGGGTTCGCGTATCTGGGCGCAAGCAAGAAAGCCCAGACCGCGGGGGACAAGGCCACAGCAACCTCCGACCTGCAGCAGGCCGTGACGGCCCTGAAGAAAGCCATCGATCTCAAATCTTCCAGTGCCCCCTACCACTCCCTGCTGGCTCAGGCCTATTCCAAGCTGGGAAAACTGCCGGAGACCAAGGAGGAATATGAGATCGCCGCGCAAGACGATCCCTCCAAAGCCGCCAGTTACTATTTCGGCATCGGCGCGGCCATGACGAATGCCGGACATACCGACGAAGCCAATGCGGCGTTCGACAAGACGATTGCCGCCGATCCGAAATACTCCGAGGCTTACTATCAGAAGGCCGTGAATCTGCTGGGCACCGCGAAGCTGGACGAAAAAACCGGCATGGCGATCGCGCCGCCTGAGGTCAATACCGATCTTCAGAAATACCTGGAGCTTGCGCCCAACGGACCGAATGCCCAGGCCGCTAAGGATATTCTTGCCACCCTGGGGACCAAGGTTCAAACCGACATTGGCTCCAAGCCGAAGGGGAAGAAAAAACAGTAGCTAGTGGCCAGGAGTAAGTAGTTAGGAGTCAGGAGCTAGAAGTCAGGCGGCGACAATCCTGCTTCTAACTCCTAACTCCTGTTACTCATAGCGTAGCGCTTCAATGGGGTCGAGGCGGGAGGCGCGGATAGCGGGAACGAGACCGCTGATCAAGCCCACCGCCGTAAGAATGAGGGTGGCGATGACCAGCGTGGCCGGATCGATGAGCAGTCGGATGTCGCCGGCTTCGGCGTGTTGGGCCAGCGCGCTATAGAACGTGATCCGGCCCGCCGAAAGGGCGATCGCGTACGCGATGATAACGCCCAGAATTCCCCCCATAAAGCTGATGATCAGCGCCTCGGCCAGGAATTGAAAAAGGATGTCCCGGCTGCGCGAACCGAGCGCCTTCAGCATGCCGACCTCCCGGGTACGCTGCATCACCGAGACCAGCATGATGTTCATCAGCCCGACTCCGCCGATACCCAGGGTAAGCGAGCCGATAAAAGTAAGCAGGATCTTGAGGCCGAAGGTGATGATCTGAAACTGGTGCAACTGGTCCATGAAGTTGTATATGCGAACCGCGCGGCGATCGGCGGGATCGAACTTGTGCTGGATCGCCATCACCTGGCGCACCGAATTTTCCACTCCCAGATAATCGTTCACCTCGAAGCTGAGCCACATGGTCTCTATGTAGTGCGTATTTCGCAACTCGCTCATGGTGCTGAACGGGATATAAATCATGCGGTTGATATCGTTGTCGCCCTCTTGCATCTTGGGGCCTAAAATGCCAATCACTTCGAAAGCGATGCCGTCGATGCGAATGCTCTCGCCCAAGGCGTTGCGGCCGGAGAAGAGCTTTTCCTTGGCCTCGGAGCCGAGCACGGCCACCCGGGCGCGTTGCGCCTCTTCCTCGGGTCCGAAGAAGCGGCCGTCGTCCGGTTCGAGCACGCGGATGGAAACGACATTCGCGTAATCCCCACTGACGGGGAAGTTGAACGATCGGGTTTCAAACTGGATATTGCAGGTTTTGTCGATTTCCGGGGTGATGCGGGTGATTTGCGGGACGTTCGTGGTCAGCAGGTCCACATCGTCCATGGTGAACTGTACGGGGGCTCCCGCCTTCTGGCCGCCGGCCTGCATCGAGGTTCGTCCGGGGACCACTACTATGGTCTTGGTCCCGAAACTGGCGAAGATGTTGGCGATGGCCGCGCCGAACCCGTTGCCATAGGCGAGCAGAAGCACTACGGTGGCAATGCCCCAGGCCATGCCCAGCATGGTCAGCGCGGCGCTGCGGCGGTTGTGCCGCAACGCCACCCAGCTTTCCCGTAGTAGATCGCGCAGCATCGCCTTATTCCTGTCTGAGCGCTTCCACCGGTTCCAGCCTTGCGGCCTTACGCGCGGGATAGAGGCCAGCGGCGATCCCCGCGAGCATTAAACTGCCGATGGCCAATGCCGCCGTGGCGGGTACCAGCCGGGGCGGATCGAAACCTTCCGGACCTTTAACCCCGCTCATGGCCGCCATCAAAGCGCTGGCAAAGCCCATGCCAATCAAGCCGCTGACCAGCGTCAGCAAGACTCCTTCCAGCAAAAACTGTAAAAGAATGTGGCGATTCGTTGCGCCCAGAGATTTTCGCAAGCCGATCTCCCGGGTGCGCTCGCCTACCGAAACCAGCATGATGTTGATGACGCCAATCGCACCCAAAGCCAGCGTCACCATGCCTACGCCGCCCAGGAACATATCCATGGCGTCAAAGATCATGCCAATCAGTTCCGATTCCTTGATGGTGTCCCAGAGCTCGAAGGCATTGTCGTCGTGGTAATCGAAGCGGTGGTTGCGAGCGATGATTTTGCGGACCTCCATCTCCGCCTGCACATGCTCGGAGCGCAGGCGCGGCTGGTAGTTAATGAAGGAGATGGCGCCCCGTTCGTTTTCGCCCTTGATCGGGAAGTCCATGTTCATGACCGAATACGGGATGTAGCCGCGCATGTTGGTGGAGTTGTTGTCACCGCGGCCCACCCGCTGCATGGTTCCGACCACGGCAAAGCGTATGTCGTTCAGCACGATGCTGGCCCCCACCGCCGGCCGTCCAGGGAAGAGGTTCCTGCGCAGTTCGTCGCCCAGCACGATAACGCTGCGCTTTTCGCTCTCGTCCATCGCGTCAAGCCAGCGTCCCTGGTCCACGGGTAGATAGCGGATCTGGCCGAACTGGGGCTCCACGCCGGTGATCTGACCGTTGGCGCTGGCGAATTCGCTCACCGCCCGCACATCATCCCGGGTCAGCACCGGCGAGGCATTGCGCACGTGCGGTGCGGTGGTGCGGATATCGAGATAGTCCTGATAGGTGAGCAGGTACCTGCGGGCCGAACTCATGTTGCCTTCCACTACCGGCGCCCGCCCGGGAAAGGCGAACATGATATCCTTGCCGAACTCTTCCATCTGCCGCAGATTGCCGGAACGGAAGCCTTCCCCGAGTCCCACCAGCAACAGCAACGAGCCGACGCCCCAGGCAATGCCGAACATGGTCAGGAAAGAACGCAGCTTATGCGCCCATAAGGTGGCGAAGATCTGCCCGAGGATGTCAACCAGCATCTGCATAAGCGATATCCATTATTACCTGAATACGAAACGGAGCTGGAAAAGTTCCAGCCGTTTACTATCTTGATGCGCAGGGACGGCTCTTCCGCGCCAAAAACCGCCGCGCAAAACGATTTTGGCGTTGGTGTTTGAGGCCGTGTTTTCATGCGGTTGCTGTACAGGAAATACCGTAGGCGGCCGCAGGGGAACTTCTGGGGGGAAGGTCGGCCGTTACTTGGCAGCACCGACTTCCGTAACCGCGCAAAAACCAAATCTCCTTGATTGAACGGTGAATGAAACGTAAAAAGTTAGCTAACTACTGGGCCCGTGTTTCAAAGGAGTCGGAGCATGAAGGTGAAGTTTTGTATGACTTGGGTTGCCGTTTGCATATTTGCCTCAACCGTGTCATGGGCGAATGAAGCCCCAACGGCCGACGCGAACATCAGGCCCGCGGTGCGCGCCAGCGCCAAACTGCCATTGAGCTTCGAGCCGGCGGGGACACCGGGGCACTTCCTGGCGCGCAGCAGTGGATACGCCATGTCCATTGGCGCCACCGAATCCTTTGTGGCGGTAACCGGCGCCGGTTCCGGCTCCGTGCCCACGCTCCATTTCGCTTTCGAGCGGTCGAATGCGGCGGCGTCCCTCGAGGCGCTGGAGCCGTTGCCGGGCATCACCAATTACTACGTGGGGAAAAACCCGAAAAACTGGCGCCTGGGCGTTAGGAACTATGCCAAGCTGCGCGCCAAAGACGTCTATCCCGGCGTGGATGTTGTCTATTACGGCGACCAGCGCCGTTTGGAATTCGACTTCGTAGTAGCGCCCAATGCGAATCCCGGTCGCATCGCGCTGACCTTCTCCGGGATGGACAAACTCTACGTTGATACCGATGGGGACCTGGTAGCGGAAGTGAATGGCCGCCCTGTCCATTTGGCCAGGCCATTCGCCTATCAGAGGATTGCCGGGGAACAGAAGCCGGTGAGCTTGGCTTACACCTTGGTCAACAAAAATCAGGCCCGGCTGCAGATCGGTGATTACGACAAGAACCTGGAATTGGTGATCGATCCGACGCTGTCCTACTCTACGTATCTGGGCGGCTCCCAGGGTGACACCGCGAACGGGATCGCGCTGGACACATCCGGGAACGCCTACATCACGGGACAGACTTGCTCGATTGGCACGGATGCGAATCCGATATTGTTTCCAGCTCCGAACCCTAATCCCAGCGGGACCACCGTCAAGGGAGTTTCTTCGGCGTGTAACGCCTACGTCACTAAGCTAAACCCGGCCGGAACCGCCATCATTTTCACCACTTTCATCTCAGGATCAGCTCCGTACCCCGCCAATGCCTTTGCTACGGGCAATGGAATCGCCTTGGATGACACTTCGCTCAATCCGAGTCCAGTGCCCAATGGGTACCCGAACGTATATATGGTCGGCACCACAAGCTTCCAGGATATGCCACTGGTGGGGCTTACTCCGGCGGGCACCGATCGCGCTTCTACCTATAACGGCGGTGATAGCGACGCCTTCATTGCGATCCTTGACTCGACCACCGGCGTCTTAATCCGCAGCAGTTATCTTGGCGGAAGTCTTGCCGATGCCGGTTACGCGATTGCCGTGGATCCGGAACAGAACGTAATCGTAGCCGGCCAGACGAACTCCTTCAACTTTCCCGGGTACAACGGATTCGAGCCTATAACAGAAGCGTACGTGGCGTTCGTGACCAAGCTCGATTTCGGATTGCACATTGCGGCGCCGATTTTTTATGGGGCATCGCCGATGACCCCCAGAGCGGCCTCTCTAACCGATTCCTGCGCAACCGCTACCCCTTGCCCGGCAGTGGCGGACCCGACTAAGGCTTATTACTTCTTCTCCGCCGTATATGGGGGGCAGTTAGTGGCGCCCCCGCCAACATGGAATTACACATCAACCGCTGGGGTTCCGACGGGGGTGATTACCACAATTACGCCGTTCTGCCCATCCGTTACACCACCCGTGGATTATCCTTCACTGAGAGTTGTCTCCGTGGAGGCTGGAGATGCAGCAGGAATAAACTGGGGGAATTGCTCAAGTTATCAACTGGGCAGTGGCATACCGGATTTGGGCGGGGTCCAATGGGAGGTGATTGGTGTATCTCCTTTTCCGGAACCGAATTACGCCACGACGGAAGCATACGGGGTGGCGTTGGACCCGGGCGGCGACGTATTCCTGGCAGGCGGCTCGAGCACGGCTGAGCTTCATCCTTCGCTTCCTGGCCCCGCATATGCTCCCGGGGGGTTCGACTGGCTGGGGACCCCGCCGTGGATCGCCGATACCCACTATCTGGGCACTGGCGCGTGGATCATAAAGATTCTCGGTCATGACACTTCCATGGGCGCCCGAGATGCCGGCACGCCGGTTTACTTGACGGCGTTGGGAACAGAACCGACCGACATTACCCAGGCCGTCAATGCTGCCAGAGCAATCGCGGTGGATAGCCAAGGCCGTGCCTATGTCGTGGGAACCGCGGCGGGCGGTATCTTTACGACTACAGGATCCCTGAATCCGAGTCCCATCGGCGGCACGGACGCTTTCATTCTGCGGATGAACACCGCCGGCTCCGGAGTTGAGTACGGTACCTACCTTGGCGGCAGTGGAAACGATCAAGGACTGGCCGTGGCGGTCAATGCCGGAGGGTGGGCCTATGTCGCCGGCAGTACTCAGTCGACGGATATTCCCGCGCTCAATCAAATCGTTAACGCAAGCAACAATACGCTCGCTCAGCTTAGTGGCAAGCAAGACGCTTACCTGGCCATGATGAGTCCGGATGGAACGGATTTGAATATGTCCGCCTATCTCGGCGGCTCCAGTGACGACCAGGCAAACGCCGTGGCACTCAGTAAGAGTGGCAACGGAAATATCTACTTGGCAGGCAATACTACTTCGGAGGACTTTCCGTTGAGCCCCCTGCCTACGCCCGCCACCGCGGTGCCAGGCATAAGCGCGTATGCGGGGAATGGCGATGCATTTGTAACCATGATCCTGGGGTCAAGCTTCCCAACGGTTTCTGTTACCCCGACGAGCCTCCAGTTCCCCAACCAGGTGGTTGGGTTCTCTTCTTCTACAACGCTTCCTGTGACAGTTCAAAGCACCGGGCAAGCTATACTCCATTTCACCGGTTCCATAACCGCTACGGGAGATTTCTCCCAGACAAACAATTGCGGAACGCAGCTGACGCCAAAAGGGGGCACCGACGACCACTGCACAATCACCGTGACCTTCACTCCCAGTAACGTGGGCACGCGTTCCGGTGTGTTGACAGTGGTTGACGACGCCACGGATAGTCCCCAGACCATTGGCCTGCAGGGTACCGGGGTCAAGGTGCAGGAGTCGGTTTCACCGGGCACGCTGACGTTCGCCAGCCAAGTGCTGGGGACCACCAGCACTGCGCAAACGGTCACGCTGACCAACACGGACTCTGCCCAGACCCTGATCGTGAGCAGCGTAGTCGTCTGCAACACGAATAACGTTTGTACCGCCACCACCGATTACAACGTAAGTTCGAATGGCTGCAATCAACTGCTGACGCCCGGAAAGTCCTGTACGATCGGCGTTACCTTCACCCCAACGGCTCCAGGTTCGCGTCTGGCTACGCTGATGATCAATGGCAACGGCGCTAACTTTCCTGCCAGTGTGCAATTGACGGGTACGGGCAACGGCTCTGGATCAGTTGGCTCGCCGGGGGGGACGGGGACAGCCACGCCCACCTTCACCGTGACCAGCACGACCACGAGCCTAACTGTGGCTCAAGGGCAGTCCGGAAGCCTCCAGCTCACCTTGACGCCGGCAAACGGATTCACCCAGACGGTGGCGTTGACCTGCTCGGTTCAAGCTCCGGCAACTTGTTCGGTTTCTCCCACTACGGCGACGTTGCCCGCAACAACAGCCCCAACCGTGACCGTGACGATTCCCGCGGCTCCCAGTCAATCGCAACTCCAGCCCCGGGGAGCCAACCACGCGCCGGCATGGCCTTGGGGAACTTTGCCGTTCTGTGTGGCCTGCATAGCCGTGTTTGGCCGCCGGCAACTCCGGCTGTTGCTGCTTTCCCTGACCCTGTGCCTGGCACTGATCTCGGTGGGCTGCGGAGCGAAAGTTTCCAGCACCTCCTCGACAACTCTGGCGCCTGGCACCTATAACCTCATGATTACGGCAACATACACTCCCTCGAGCAGCTCCGGTAGTTCCATAACCCAGACCCTTACCGTTCCGCTGCAAGTGACCTCGAATTAGCGGTCTTGGCCAGTCTGAAAAAAGGGGCGGCAACTGCCGCCCCTTTTTTCGCGTGCCGGTTCTTTTGGCGGCAAGACTTGTATCGAGAAGCAAGTGCGAAAATCGCGGATAATCCCGTTAGCACCAAGTCGTTCTGGCAGACCGAATTACAAGGGCGGCTCACTGCTGAACCGGATTTGCGATCATTAAATCTTTCTTAGAATGCCCAAAAATCTGTAAAAAGCCGGCTTCTATTCTTCTCCCTTCCTGATCGCCGCCTCCGCGAATTTGCTCATGCAGTGGCTAAGAATCTCGCACCCATAACGGCAAGGTCACAAGGACGATTCGCCGGCCAGCAGTGCCGGAATGCCAGGTAGTAATATCGTAGGGAAAGAATGCAAATCCGTCTTTCCAGTTACGGCAATGCGTCCCGGGAAGCTTCGCCGGTCAGCCGGCTGCTGGCGGAGTTCGCTCACGATTTCCGGGATGGCGTGGATATCAATCTCGGGGTGGGATACGTCAACGAGCAAACCATCCCCGTGTCCTACCTGAGGGAAGCCATGGAGGCCGTTGCGCGCGACGGCAACAAGTACCGGCAGGCCTTCAATTACGGCAGTCCGGCGGGTTCGGCAAATCTGATCGACTCTCTTCGCCGCTTCCTGCTCCGCATGAAAATCGGGCAACTGGATGAGGCGACTTTGGGGCGCAAGCGGCTGGCGATCGGCGCTTGTGGCGCCACCAGTATTCTCGATGCCCTGGCCCAGGTGTTGCCGCCGGGTATTGTCGTCGCGTCGGATCCGATGTATTACATTTACGCGGACGCGCTCCAACGGAAGGGGTTCGAAATTCTGGCGGTTCCCGAGGACGAGGAAGGCATCGATCCGGCCATCCTGGACCGCAAGCTGCGCGCGCTGGGCGCCGGGGCCGAGCGGATCTCGTGCTTTTACGTGGTGACCGTGAACAATCCCTCGGGGACGGTTTTGTCGAACCGGCGCCGGAAGGAGCTGTTCGAGGTTGCGGCCGCCTGGTCGCGGCGGCAAGACCGATTGATTCCCATCTTCTACGACCTGGCCTATGAGTTGCTGTTGCATGACCCGCAGGCGGAGCCGTTTGCCTCGGTTCTGCCGCAGGACGATCTGGGCATCGTGTACGAGATTGGCACGCTCTCCAAGGTGCTGGCGCCGGCTTTGCGCATCGGGTACCTGCTGGGACCGGACGGCCCCTTCCTGAATGCCATGGTGGAAAGGACTGCCGATGCCGGATTCAGCGCGCCCCTGTTCGTCCAGGAGATGGCCAGTTATTTCCTGGATCATTGCATCGCCGAACAGATGCGGACCGTGAATGCCGGGTATCGCCAGAAAGCGGTGGCGGTGAAGGATGGCATAGACCGCACCATCGGGCCGTGCTTGGAAGAGCTGCGCGGCGGCAGCGCCGGCTTCTATTACTATCTGACGTTTCGCGACGTCGAGACTTGTCCGGATTCGCCGTTCTTCAAGTTCCTGACGCGCACCACCGGCGACCCGGCCGTGGATGGCCCGCCCCAGCAGCGGCAGCCGCGCGTGATCTACATACCCGGCAACTATTGCGTGCACCCGAAGGGCGATCTGGCCGAACGCGGCCGGCGGCAGTTGCGGCTGTCGTATGGCTTCGAAAGCGTGCCGCCCATCCTGCGCGCCCTGGAGCTGATGCGGGAGGCGGTGGAGTATGCCATGTAGATTGTCCGTGCAAACTATGCGATTCAATCGTAAATTTTGCACATGTGGATTTCGGGCCTTGCCGGCGAGCGAGCTCGATTAATCTACGAGGTCGTCTCAAAGCCCGCTAGGCGTTAGCTCCGCTGTCATTACTGGGCTTCGGCACCCAACAGCGTGGCGCGGGTTTTCTCAATCCGAAAGCCCGCTACGGGCTCGAAGTTGCCACCTTTTGAGCGATAAAGCGCGAACAGGTAGTCTGGCGATGTCCGCCAACCAATGGTTCCATGACCGAGCCGTGCAAGGAGTGTCTGCCCATCCAGGATCACGGGGAAGATAATGGCCTGCGTATTGAAGCCGACGTAGCTCGACTTCGCCTGACTGCCAAATGTTGGCAATTGATCCTCTACTCTTCCGGCAAATGCAAAAGCTTTCAGCCTGGCAATATCGGCCTCGATCTGAGAAGTAAGGGGGGCTCCCAATTGAGCCTTCGGATCGGCGTCATACCGGACGGCGAGCTGTTTCGCGGTTGAGGCAGCCTCATCGCAATTGATGCCGCCGCAAAACCGTTCGGCGACTTTGAAACCGGCAGAGAAACGGGCCACGACATGGCATTCTGTTCCCCAAGAGCCCTTGGCATAAGGCGTGATGCTGAAAGTGGATTCCAAGTCTTTGCTGTTGTCATCGACAACGAAGGCAGGCTTGCCCCCAACCGTGCCAAGCCATGCATGGGTAGTCCAGCACATGTTCGTGCCATCATTTTTTACTATGACCGGTGGAGGCTCAGCGGTCTGGGCTCTTCCGGCGACCACCGAAAAAAAGGTGAAATAGCTACAGATTGCGGTTCCCTCTATGGACTCCATTGCGTAAAGCGAAGTCTGCCCGAGCCGATGCAGGGTGAGGGCTCCTGGCGGAAAGTCCTCCAGTTTCTTTAGCAGGTCGAGCAGATCGGGGGATGCATGGAACTCATCGCGCACTTTGCTGATAACCGAATGCGAGTCGCTCTCCCAGCCTGTGTCCGGGTTCAGAAAGCTGTCTTGTTGAGCTCGCAACACGGTTTCCAATGGTTTCCAAGGGCCTATTCCGGCCAGACTTCCCCTTTGGTCGAGTAAGTGTTGAGCCAATGCTTGACACATTGGCCCTGCATTGGACGCCTGATTCTCCGCCAAGGTTGAGAATTGGGCATGAGCTGGGCACGCGGTTTCAAAAAGGCAGGCAGTCAGCAGGGCCAGCCATATCGTTCTGTGCATGAGTTGAGGCACCTTCCTGCAAAGCAAAGACGCTCTTAATCTACAGGATTTTGCAAATTTCGACGGACGCAGCATCGTAGTTTCCAAGAAGAGGCCCACGAAGCAAGCGAAAGAACAATTGATCTATCTTGTGCTATCGGTGTGCGGATACGTCAGGAGAATCCCTGAGATTAAGCGCGGGACTGGCGTCCCACACAGATTCTGCCGTCCCTACGGGACTTGGCCATGCTTGTCAACCTACCCAGGATTCCGGCGTGGGGGGGGGCCAGAAAGG
>Ga0326727_10011079_pt1 | contig 21160 bp, 10 predicted proteins | sample MB2enrmetagenome_FD_207643 | JGI IMG/M metagenome (GOLD analysis project Ga0326727, IMG submission 207643) | Lab enriched peat soil microbial communities from McLean, Ithaca, NY, United States - MB29MY | ecosystem: Environmental > Terrestrial > Soil > Wetlands > Peat | place: USA: New York...
GGAGGCGGAATTCCGCGCCGCCCTCTCCCTTGCACCGCAGAAATTCGAGACGCGCAATCGTCTGGGGACGCTCTACCTGGAGGCGGGGCGGGTGGAGGAAGCGGAAGAGCAATTTCGCCTCTCGCTCGAGACCCAGCCGAACGACTCGGGCTACTGCGGTCTGGGAGAAATCTGCCTGCGCCGGGGTGACCGTGTTGCGGCGGAGCGCGCTTTCCACAGTGCTGCCTCCCTGAATCCCGACAACGGCCAAGCCCACTTCAAGTTAGGCGCGCTGTATCTCGCCCAGGGGCGAAGGGCGGAGGCGCTGAAGGAGTATCAGGCGGGCCTGAAGAGCGACCCGGACAACCGGGAGGCGCTTGCGGCGGTGGGTCTGCTGAGTCCCCGGGTTGGCGCCAAGTGACGCTCAAAGTGCCGGGTGCCTGCGGGGGACTTCTGCTGGGGCCGAGGGGCGCTTTGCAGTGAACTGACTCACTACAGAAGATTTTTGATTTTCAGGAACAAAACGTGAGATAATCGGAGCCTTGAAATTTCCCTTGACCATACGGCGCGGGGCTGGTACGTTAAAGCCCAGAGAGGAAACCCTATGCGAACATTGCGTCAACTGCTTTCAGTCTATGCATTGTCCCTTGCGATTCTACTGCTGGGAGCCACACCTCTCCTGGCGAAGTGCGCACATCTCAAATTGCATGTCAATCCCAAACAAGCGTACGTCTTTATTGATGACGTGCCGCTAGGATGGGGAAGCGGCCTTTTCTGGGCCACCCCGGGCGAGCATACGCTAGCTGTTTACAACTATGGGTACAAACCGTATACCACGAAGTTCACGGCAGAGAGCGGAAAAACCAGCACCATGACTGTGGCGCTGGAGGCTATTCCTGGGACTGTTCCAGGCCCTTGGGGGCGGATAGAACTCAAGGGTCCGGGAGGGGCCGCCGTGCTATTGAATGGGACTACGCCGGACTTCTTTGTCGGCAATGTGGGTGAATTCAACAGCACGAACCGGCGGCTGTTGGTGCCCCCCGGAGATCATCAGCTCACCGTTCTTGGTTGTTGCTGGGGGACGATCTATTCCGGGCCGATAAGTGTCGGCGAAAACCAGCGAACGATTTTGCCCCTGATCAACCCGGGAGGGAAAAACGCCGGCGACTGGCCACAGGGCAAGTCTCTGGGTTCCCTGCCGCGCTTCACGGCAGCGTTTAACAGCGACACCGTGGCCGTGGCCAGGCCCAGCGCGCAGATAGCGAGCAGCTCAGTCCAAGTCGATTGTGGCGGGTCGGCTCAGCTCAAGTGGTCCAGCAGCGAAGCCCCGCGCGTCGAGCTCAGCGGGGTCGGCGCAGTGGCCGCCTCGGGCGAGCAAACGGTGCAACCCACGCAGACCACCACCTACAAGTTAAGCGCCACCGGGCCGGGAGGCACGGTTAACTCCGACGTCACGGTCAATGTGAATTCGAACATTCAAGCTTCCCTGAGCGTGACCCCGGCAGAGATTCGTTACCACAAGGTGGGTGACCAGGTCGAGGAGCAAGGGAGCGCTTCGGTCGCTTGGTCCGCCCTGGGGGCTGACACCGCCTCGCTCGATCCGTTCGGTTCGGTGTCGCCTACCGGTAGCCGCAGCGTCCAACCGAACCCCCACAAGACCGACGTGGGACCGGTCGACGAAACCATGACTTACACGCTCCACGGTTCCAATGCCTGCGGAGGTTCGGAGACGCGGACCGCAAGCTTGCACATCGTGGGGTCGATTGATCCGGGTCGAGAAGCGGCGGCGGAAGTTCTGCAAGTCAAGCTTCCGGGCAACAGCGTGTACTTTCCCTTTGACCTCCCCAAGAAGGCGAGACCCAAGGGCGGGCTGGTCGCGAGCCAGCAGCAGGTGCTCGAGCAACTCGTGAACAACTTCAAGCAATACCTCCAGTTCAGCCCGGATGCAAAGCTCACCCTCGAGGGCCATGCGGATAGGCGCGGATCGGTCCCCTACAACATAGCGCTCTCCCAGCGGCGCGCCGACCGCGTCCGGAGCTTCCTGGAGGATCAGGGGATTAACCCCTCCAGCCTCCAGACGAAGGCTTTCGGAAAGGGCGCCAACCTCGACACCGCCACTGTGAAGCAGTTGGCCGAACAGATCCCCGACCTTACGCCGGAGGACAGGGCGAAGGTTTACCGCCGCCTCTCGACTTTCGTACTGGCCAACAATCGTCGGGTGGATATTGTTCTCAGCACTACGGGGAAGAAGTCGCTGCAGTACTATCCGTATAAGGCAGCGGACTTGAAGGAGCTTCTGAGAGAGCCTGCAAGGGCCAAGGCCGAAGTAAAGAAGTAGTTACTTGTCGGGGGGCGCGCGTGGTGAGTCGCTGGCACGCGCGCTCTCCCTTCCCACCAGGGCAAGCGCGACGGGGCGAGGCAGAGGCGCCCGCTGCGTGTGAGTTGTTGCGTTTTTTCCTCCCCGAAGGTGTTCCTTGTGCTCACACTTGGAGCCAGAAGGGGGGTGTCCACACCGATTTGACAGCCCCGCCTATAGGCAGCCTTCCAAGCAGCAACACCGAGACCACCGGGCGTTGGAGCCACAACCCAAATTCCCGATTTGAAATTCCAGAAGCCACGGCAAGTGGAAGCTAATGGGTGGCCGGGGAGGGTGGGTTCTGCTTAGGCGTGGAGTTGGGCCCGGCGAAGAACTCCTGGTCAACGACCATAGGGTACTTGTCGATGAGGTGTTGGACGATCTCCGTCGCCTTTGACTCGCGAAGTTGTGTCTCCAGGGCCGGCCTGACTTCCTCGAACGGCTTGGTGCGCTTGTTCTCGACTTGAATAATCTCCAAACCGGCCGGAGTCTCCAAAATGTTACTCACTTGACCCGGCTCGAGCGCGTGGGCGGCATGGACGACGGGGGGAACAAACTTGTCACCCTGCACAATACCCATATCCCCGCCGGAGGCGGCGGTCTCCGGGTCCTCCGAGTACTGCTTTGCCATCTGCGCGAAATCAGCCCCCGCCAGGATTCGCTGGCGGATGTCCTCGAGCTTCTGGCGCGCTTGCGGCTCGGGAAGCGCGGGGTGACCCAAGGCCTCGGGTTTCAACGGCGCGTTCTCCGTCGCGATGAGAATGTGCCGAATACGAACCTCTTCAGACTCCGTTTTGTCTTTCTGGTAGAGCTCCTGAAGTTCCTGGTCGCTCACCTTAATATCCTGCATGTAATGTTCTCGGGCGGCGACGGAAAGGACGCCTTCACGGGCGATCTCGATGGCCTCCACCACCTCAGGCTGCTCTGCGAGTTTCAGCCGGATGGCCTCAGCGGAGAGCACCTTCATAGCGATGATGTATTGAGGCAAGTAACGCTTTCCCGGGCCACCGTAGAAGACTTTGTATTGGGGGGGCAGAGCCTGAATGAACTGGTCAATCTGAGCGGCGGTCATCTTCTCGTCGCCGATGGTCAGCACAACGCGCGCGCCGGGTGCGGCCTCAGGCGTGTTGGGCAGGGAGGCCTGCTGCCCGCAGGCGGCGAATTCCGGCGCGCCAAAGAGTACGAGCGCAGTGGCAATCAACAGGAAAAGGGCAAACGAGCGTCTGTTCAAGGTTCCCTCTCAGTTCCAGAAATTATGCGGGAAAGGTGTCTCGCAAGCGTCCTCGGGGCGGACGAATCGAATCTAGGGGTTCGCAGGAGGTGCGGGACCCGGGGTCACCAGCGCGGCTACAGTCAGCTTAATGTAGAGGTCGTCGGGTTCCGTCTTGAATACGATATCTTGCGTAAACGACTGCTCACCGACGAGTCCGAGCTTCGATGGATCAAACTCGAATTCCAGGGCGCCTGATTCCCCCGGCTGATATTCCATCTGCTTCGTCTTCAGGACCAGACAGTCACCACCGTGCAAATCGGTCAAGGTGACGACGTGGTTGCTTACGTTCTTGAACGGGAACCGAGCTACTTGAACCTCGTTACCCTTGACAATGCCGAGACTGCACCACGTGAACTCGAATCTCAGGTCCTTTGAATACACAACACTTAAACGGGGAGGCACCTTCGGAGCCTTTGGCGCCATCCCCAAAGGCGTCTGCTGGGCGGCGTTGGCACTAGGTTTTGCAAGCTCCATGCACCATTGCCGACCGATCAGTCGCCACAGACTAGTCTTCTGTACAAGGATTGGGCCTGGCGCGGCGGAAGCAAGGATGGGGACCTGGACCACTACCGATGCCGTGCGCCCGCCCGCCTCGATCTTGATGGAATCAATCTGGTATCCCGCCAATGGCTTCTTTTCCTCATTGCGGAAGATTGGCTTCGATTCTTTGGTGAGGTATTTCTCGGCCTTCCGCCAATCGCCTTGCTGGAGGGCGCTGTAGCACTGCTCCACCCTGGAGCGCAGGGCATCTTCGCTCGATGAAGCCGCGCGAACAGGGCCTCCCCCGATGAGCACACACAACGCGGCGCACAACCAAGTAACCCGGAGGCAACTCTTGATTTTCCTTTTATTTTCCGTGATCTGCAACATAGTGAACTTAGCGTGGGAGTAGCGTCCCCGCCCTTGCACACCTCAGGGCAAGGCCTATTGGTACCAACCGCCCGCCCGTGCTTTGCACTCGAGGGACGGTGCGTCCAGCCCTACCGCAAGGGAACCCCCCGTTCCCAGCTTGACAGGAACAAGGGAGCACGAGACTGTTACTAAGGGCGGAGAGTCGCAGCTCGGGTAACCCCCGCCTCTCTCCACGCGCCCCGCCACCGGCTTTCTTCACCACTCAGCGCGCTCGAGGGGCACTCCTGATTGGTGGGCAGGAGTGTGTCTGCGTCTTGCGAAAAACCGAAACACCGGCCTCCGAGACGTTGTTCTGGAGCTGGAAGGCCGGTTGTCAGGCGCCACGTGGAAGGAGCTCCCGTTGCCTTGAAGACTCAGTCGCTCTCTCCCTGAACTCCCAGGGCTGCCCACCATCAAGTTGTGCTGAGACAGGTGGCGCCCCAGAGGCTTACGACTTCAGGCAGGGAGGCATCCCCGCTACGTGCGGGGATGCCTCTCGCATGCCTACTAACTACTATACGCTCGCTGCCGTCGAGATGTTACTGTGGCAGTAAGCTTCAGTGATGAACGATGCCCATCAACTCCTTGAGTAAGTGCCTCTCAATGTTAATCGGAGCAACCGCACCCTCACCCAGCCCATCGCCAGCAGGACTACGATGGTAGAACGCCGGATCCGGCAGGACCTCAGGTACGTAACCCAAGATTGTATGGGGACCACTGGTGCCCAAGTTCGGGTAGTTGTCGTAAATCTCGGCAAAGCCGTGAGCATTTTGGAACCCGCAAACGGCAATGGCGTAACCCTGCTTGTTCACGAATGGCACAGTTGAATATTTACTGGTCGCGGCGGCCACGTCAAACTGAATCTGCCCACCGGCGGATACAGTCCGTGGGTCAGTGTAGTACGTAGTGGCGCTTTCGTCCGACGGGTAGAAGTAGAAGGTGCAGGAACCCGACTGTGGTGTGGCAGTCCCCTTGGCTTCGTCAGGATAGAGATAGCCACCGTACGGGCCCGGCAACGCAAACGGATCCCAGGTAGTATTCGAGATGACTATCCCGGTCCCGAAGGTGGTAAACGCTCCAGCGCTAGTGGCCGCGCTCGACCCAAACGTATTGATGTAGGGGAACAGCAGTTTGGTGACACAGTCGAACAAGTACGCCACCGTGACGGTAGGAGTCTCCGGTAGTGAGAACCACGGCATGTCCCCGTTCGGCGGCGGCGTGGTGACTGTGTTGGGATAGTTGTCAGTCAGCTGCACCGTTAGCGTGATCGAGTTGGGGGTAGTGCCTGGCTGTATCGGACCAGTCGACCAGAGCTTGAAACCAAAATCGGCAAATTCAATCGCCTGCACATTGGTAGTCAGCACCGGATACCAGAATGCCACCGTAGGTCCATAGGGTGCTGTGGCGGAGGTGTCAATGCCGGGACCAATGGTTAGTTGGCCGTTTGCGCAGTAATTCGACGCGCTGGGGTTAGTGCCGTTGCACGGTATCGGAAGCCCGGCGACCACCCCAACAGAACCGGTCGGTGTTCCCGTCGGCAAGCCCGACAAAGTGATGAGAATGTTCGAGCCATTCGTGGGATACGTAGGACTGGTCATCCCAGCATGGCTGCTGCTATCGTTGTTCTCGAGGCTGTACTCATCCGACAAGCTCGTCAGCGCATCGTTCCAATTTTCGGTGAGCCTGATGGAAAAGTCATTGTTGTAAATGGTGCCCTCAACGTCGTGGACCCCGATGCAGGTCAAGATATACTCAGGGCCGCTGTCCCTGCCCGGAGTATACCCTATGGTTAAAGCTGGGCCATCCACCGAGCCGAGTCCCTCGATGATACTCCCGGTTGTTGTGGCAAGCGTTAGAGACTGGTTGCCAAATTTGTAGAAGGCAGTGATTGTACCCGTGAGCCCGGTGCCAACCGCCACGCCTTGGGACTTAACGCGCACTGCGACGTTGATCGCATCGGCGTGCCCGGGGGTGCCGGCAATAGGTATCGGTGATGTATTGTTGAAGGTCAACTGGACCACTTTCCCGGCACTTGCGCCGGTACCGGTGGCCACTATGGGCGTTGAAATAGCGGCGCAAATAGCCGTGTAATCGGGGCCTGAACAAGAGAAGCCAATCGCGTATATCTTTCCATAATACGCAATGGGCAAGTTATAGAGAATGGTAAAGCCGGAACTGCTCTCGATCGTGCCGGTGCTGGTGGTGGTCAGAGTGATCGTGCCCACAGCCTCGGCATCGCCCTCGGTCCGGATGGTGTTTTGGTTGCTCGAAGCTCCCCAAACAGTACCTTGAGCGAACAGGCTCGGCGCCATTGCGCAGAGGCCGAAAACCAAAAGCAAACTTACGAACAACAAGTTTCTCTTCGTCATCTTATTTCCCTCTCCTTTTTTGTGGGGCGGGCGCATTTAGGTTCGCCGACCCCGATTGAGTGAAAGAACCAAGTTGAACCATGGGACTGCAACGACCGTAGCATTACGCCCGCTATCTTGTCAACAACTTTCTGAGGCCGGCGAATTTAAACTCGCCCACCCCGATTGACTCAGAAAGCCGCGTGAAACTGTAGGACCGCCGCGACCGTAGCATTACGCCCACTTTCTCGTCCGCAACTTTCCTCGCCGCCGTGCTGGCCCGCCTGAGCATGCGAGCAAGAATCGCTCCGTGCTTGCTTTCCACCCCTGTTCCCGCTCCGCATCGCTCCCGCTTCGCCACCCTGCTGCGTGTTAACTACCTCAACCAAACTTGATAATGATGGAGGAAAACTTAGCATCAACAAAATGGGCTGTCAAGGATTTTTTTCGGTTTTTTTTGGGGGGGGGCGCTGTGGGCCGCTCCCCCAGCTATCCCCCCAGGGGTAGTGGTTGGAGACCAGCTTGGAGCCGCTCTACGGCGCCAGCCGGTAGAGCATGCGCGGGAAGGGGATGGTTTCACGCACGTGTTCGAGGCCGCAGACCCAGGCGACCACGCGTTCGATGCCCATGCCGAAGCCGGAATGCGGCACGCTGCCATAACGCCGCAAATCGAGATACCACTCGAAGGCCTGGCGAGGCAGGTTCGCCTCCTCGAGGCGTTTCAGGAGCAGGTCGTAATCGGCAAGGCGCTCGCCACCGCCGATGATTTCGCCGTAACCCTCCGGGGCGAGCATATCCACGCAAAGCGCCACTTCCGGGCGTTGCGGGTCAGGGGCCATATAGAAGGCCTTCACCTGGCTGGGATAACGATGGACGAGCACGGGCCGCTCGAAGTTCTCGGAGATGATGGTCTCGTCGGCGCCGCCGAAATCCCCTCCCCAGCGTATCTCGCTACCCTTCTGCTGGAGCAGCTTCACGGCATCGTCGTAGCTCAAGCGCGGAAAAGGCCGCTTGACCTTCTCCAGCTTTGCCACGTTGCGCTCCAGCGTTTCGAGCTCGGGACGGCGGCTCTCCAGAACGCGCTCCACCACGCAGGCCACCAGATCTTCCCCCAGCGCCATCGTGTCCTCGAGGCGGGCGAAGGCCACTTCCGGCTCGACCATCCAAAACTCCGTCAGGTGGCGGCGAGTCTTGGACTTTTCCGCTCGGAAGGTAGGCCCAAAGCAGTAGGTCTTGCCCACCGCCATGGCCGCCGCCTCGTTGTAAAGCTGGCCGGACTGCGTGAGGTAAGCCTTATCGTCGAAGTAGTTCACTTCGAAGAGCGTGGTGGTGCCCTCGCAGGCCGAGGGCGTGAAGATGGGTGTGTCCACCAAGGTGAAGCCGCGCCCGTCGAAGAAATCGCGCACCGCTTTGATGATCTCGTGCCGCACGCCCAGGATGGCGCGCTGGCGCAGGGAGCGCAGCCAGAGGTGACGATGGTCCATCAGGAACTCGACACCGTGCTCTTTGAGGGTAATGGGATAAGGGCTCTCGAGCGGGATCAACTGCTCGGTCTCGAGGTTGGTCACATCCAACTCGAAGCCGCCCGGAGCGCGTTTATCCGCGCGGACCTTGCCGGTGACACGCAGGGAGGATTCCTGGGTCAGGTGGCGTGCGCGCTCGAAGACCTCCGGCGGAACCGCACCCTTCACCACCACACCCTGAAGCAGGCCCGTGCCGTCGCGGAAAAGCGGAAACAGAAGCTTGCCGCTTTCCCGCAGGTTATAGAGCCACCCCTGGACAATAACCTCCTGGCCAACGTAATCGGAAACTTTTCGAATCTCAACTGTGGGGATCAAGGGACCTCCTCGAACCTATCCATCACCTCACGGAGCTTCGCCAGGGCGCCGGGCTCATGGCGCTCGCCATTCAACTCGAAAAAGATGGGAAACTGTCCACCCGCCGAACGGAAGTCGCGGACGGTCTGCGCCCAATCGATCTCCCCCTCAAACGGCAGAAGGTGCTCATCCTTTTGGCCATGGTTGTCGTGAACGTGGACGGCGGCGGTCCGCTCGTGCAGCGTCCGGAAAGCCGGTTGAACGCCGCCTGCCATGTGCGCGTGCCCTGTATCAAAGCAGACTTTCAATTCCAGGCGTGTGTAGTTCAAGAACATCAGCATGCGCTCGGGGGAGCTCAAATCACTGGGAATATTCTCCAGCAGAAGCTGGGCGCCCCGCTCTTTGGCGAAGATATTCAGATGTTCAATGGAGGTGAAGGCGGCATCGAACTTGCTCACCTGATACTCTTCATTGGGAAGACCCAGATGAAGGACGAGGTAACGAAAGGGGAGGATCTCGGCTACTTCGAGGGCGCGCTTGATCTCATCCATGGAGGCGATTCGCGCTCGGCGCTCCAGGTAGGCAACGGAAATCAGCAGCCCTCCCGACCGCCCCCAATCCGAGTCGGTAAAAAAGGGAGCGTGAAGAGAATGAAGAGTCACGCCGTGGTCGCTGAACCACTGCGCCACATCTCGGATCTGGTTCGGATCGTGATAGTCCAGATGCTGGCGGGCGGCCATGATTTCGAATTCGCGGGGGCCCGCAGCCAGTATCTTGTCCAGGATATGAGCATTGAGCCTTTCCTCCACAAACAGCGAGGTGGAGAGACCATAGTTCATCAATATCCGACCGCCTTTCCGTGAGCCCGCGGGTCAGCCGCGCCGAATTTCCATCCCGAGAGAGGATCGATTTCGGTCGCCTCGCAGTCCCCCATCGTATCGCGAAAATCAATTGCATAGCCAGCTTCCTGCAATTTCCGGATGGTGTCCTCCGAAAACCCGACCCGCTCGAGGATCAGCCGGTCAGGCATCCACTGGTGGTGGAAGCGCGGAAAACACACTGCTCCGAGGACATCCATCTTAAAGACCAGGACGTTCAAGAGCACCTGGAGAACTGTGTTGATGATCGTGCCTCCGCCTGGGGAGCCGAGAACGAGCCGGAGCTTACCGTCCTGAAGGACCAGGGTTGGGGTCATACTCGAGAGGGGCCGTTTGTGGGGAGCGATGGCGTTCGCAGCGCCTTGCACGAGGCCGTACAGGTTAGGCTCGCCCGGCTTCGAGGCAAAGTCGTCCATTTCATCATTCAAGAGGAATCCCCCGCCTTCCACCGTGACTCCGCTCCCATAGCCATTATTGAGGGTATAGGTATTCGCCACCGCATTCCCCTCAGCGTCCACCACGGAGTAATGAGTGGTCTGGGCGCCTTCAAAAGCCTGCGGATTGCCTGCCTGGATGGGAGCATCCGGCTTGGAGTGCAGAATCTCCGCGCGCAGCTTCGCCGCATACGCTTGACTCGTAAGGCGGGCAACCGGCACCGAGACGAAGTCAGCATCCCCCAGGTAAGCCGCACGGTCGGCGTAAGCGTGACGCATGGCCTCGGCGATGAGATGCATGGACTCAAATGAATCCGGCAGCCCCAGGTCCAGGGGCTCGAGGATATTGAGCATTTCAATCAAGGCCACCCCTCCGGAACTCGGCGGGGGAACGCCCAAAACTTCATAACCGCGAAAATGACCTCGCAGTGGGGCGCGCAGCACCGGCTGATAATGGGCGAGGTCCTGCTGGGTGATGAGGCCGCGGTACTTTTCCATGGTGGCGACGATAGCCTGCGCCACGCTGCCCGCATAGAATCCCTTCGTCCCCCCACGCGCGACAGCCTCGAGCGTTCGAGCCAGTTCCGGCTGCTTGAAAACTTCGCCCGGCTCGTAAAGGCGTCCGTCGCGGAGGAAAATCCGGCGGGAAGCATCGAACTTCGAGAGGAGGTTCCGGTCCTGGCGGAGCGATTCGCTGAATTCGTAGCTGACCGAAAAGCCATGCTTGGCGAGACGTATGGCGGGCGCCAGCACCCGGGCCAACCCCAGCCTCCCATACTTCTGCTCGGCCAGCGCCAGACCGGCCACCGTGCCGGGAACCCCGGCCGATAAAGCGCCGACCCTGCTGGCCTCCGGGAGGAGTTCTCCATTGGAATTGACGTACATGTTTCGGGAAGCGGCCGCCGGGGCCGCCTCTCGGTAGTCCACGACTACGGCTTCGCCGCTCGCCAGCCGGATCAACATGAATCCGCCCCCGCCGACATTCCCTGCCGCAGGGTAAGTGACCGCGAGGGCAAACCCAACCGCCACCGCAGCGTCCACGGCGTTGCCGCCCGCGCGCAGGATTTGGACCCCCACTTCGGATGCCAAAGCTTCGCTCGAGGCCACCATCCCATGCCGCGCCGCCACAGGAGTGAAGGAATAGGATGAGAGTGTGAAAGTCAAAAGAATAAGGGGCAGGAAGAGCTTCCTTTGCCAACTGAAATACACAGTGCCTCGGCTGCAAATGCCGGACCGTGCGCATGAGCGTTGGCCGCTCATGAATCTTCGTGAACGCGTTGGGTGGAAGGGCGTCAAGCACCTTACTCTAGGGGAAAGCACCGAGAGGCGTCAAGCTGGAACGGGCGTCGTTCTTCTTGACACCGCACTTCTGGCCATGCTATAGGTACTAGCTTCTGCACATACAATATTGGGCGGCGCATGCCAGCGCATGTGCTGCGGCGTTGCGGGACAAAATGGGGCGCAGTCGTATTCGTCCTTTCCGTACCAGCTACGAGTTACCGGTGTGAGACAGGGCCCCTTTAGGGGTGCTTTTCAGCTCGCTGGAAACAGGCATCTCTTAATCTCGGCGTAACAATTCGCGCATATACTACGAAGGCAGTCACAGCGACCGAGTCGCCTCGGTCAAATTACCACAGGCAGAATCCGACTAAAATAAGGAGGGATAAAAACGTGCAAAAAAGTCTCTTGAGACTCGCGGCCAGCATAACGCTGGGTTTCGCCTTGATAGGTTTGCCCGCTGCTTTGCGGGCACAATCCACTTTGGGGACGATTCTGGGCACCGTGACGGACAGCAGTGGCGCAGTTGTCCCCAACTGCGACGTCAAGATCACACTCAACGAAGAAGGTACTTTGCGGACCCTGAAGACAGACGCTAGTGGAGACTATGAGGGGGTCAACTCCAAGCCGGGTCACTACACCGTCGAGGTCAGCGCGGCCGGGTTCCAGACCTCCAAGGTCGAGAACCTGGAGCTGTTGGCGCGGCAGACGCTGCGCGTGGATGTGACCCTACAGGTAGGGCAGATGGCGCAAACGGTGGAAGTGAAGTCAACCAGTGCCGGCGTCATCAATACGGAAACGGAAACCATTGCCTCTACCGTCGATTCTGTGCAAATTACCAACCTCCCCACCAACTACCGGGCTTCGGGCAACGGGAACAGTCCCTATTATTTGCTCGAGATCCTGCCCGGGATGCAATCGGACCAGAACGGCAACCTCTCCGTTCAAGGCGGCTTGCAGTCACAATCCCAGTTTTCGGTGGACGGGATCTCGACCACGAATATGACGGGCAACTCCCCCCTGCACAACGCCTTTCCTTCCGCTGAATCGATTTCCGAAATCAAGCTCCAAGGTGTAGGGGCGCCGGCGGAATTCGGCGATCCCGGCGACGTGACCACGGTCTCCAAGGGCGGTACGAACGCCCTGCACGGAAACCTGTTTTGGTACCACCAGAATGCCGCCCTCAATGCCATCCCCTTCGGAGCAGTTACAAAGCCCTCGGAGATCGCCAACGATTTCGGCGGCAGCGTGGGTGGTCCGGTGGTGATCCCGCATCTCTACAATGGCAAGAACAAGACCTTCTTCTTCGGCGACTATGAAGGTTTCCGGTTGCCGCGCAGCAGCGTGATCCAGAACACCGTTCCCACCCAGGCCATGCGCAGCGGCGATGAGTCTTACATGTGCTCGTCAGGTTTCGCCGCGGGTGTCTGCAAGGATCGCGACAAGAATGGCAACGTGATCGACCAGATCTACAATCCTTACACCGGGCTGCCGTATGCGGGGGACGTAATTACTTCCCCGATCAACCCGGCTTCCACCAGCTTTCTCACGCTCTATCCCATGCCCAACGTTGGAAATGCCTTCACCTCCGCCAACTACCGCACGAATCTTCCGGCTAATCTGACGTCCAATGGGTTTGACGTCCGGGGCGACCAGTACTTCGGTCAGAAGCTCTCCCTCTTCGGACGGTTCAGCTACAAGAACATTCCCTCGCTATCGCCCACGGAACTGACGCTTCCCTCCAGTACGAATTACGAGCACGTGCGCATGCTCGTCGCCTCGGCGACGTATACGATCAAGCCCACGCTGCTGGACGAGTTCCGATTCGGGTACACCGATGACCATTCGGGACAGACGAATCCTTTCAACGGCAAATCCTTCACCACCGGTCTCGGGTTTCAAAACATCAACGACTTGTGGTGGAATGGCCTCACCGACCTCGAGTTTACGGGCTTGACGCAAGCTCTCAATGTCGACCGAATGAATTCGGATTCGCAGTCGCTCGCCATCGAGTTTGCGGACAACTTGAGCTGGATCAAGGGCCGCCATACCCTCAAGTTCGGAACGGACGTGCAGAAAATCCGCGGCGTGACCCCTCTGGGCTTCTTTGGCGCCGACAACTATGGCGGTTTCGCGTTCACCGGCGCGTTCACCGGCGACGACTTCTCCGATTTCCTGCTCGGCCTCCCCGGCATATCGTACTTGGACAACGTCAAGCTCGACAACGATGGCCGAAACTACATCTGGTCTCTATTCGCCCAGGATAGCTTTCGCGTCACCCCAAGCCTGACCCTCGAATACGGTCTGCGTTGGGAGTATCACCCCGGCTACACCGACGCCAGTGGCCAGATTGGAAACTTCGACAACAGCGTGCTCGGCTCGGGCGCGGTTGTCTACCCCGATGGCGCTTCCAGCCTCCTGGCGACCTCGTTCCTACAATCGTTCGACGCCTGCCCGACCTCGGGCCTCCCCGGGCTGGCGAGCGATCCCGCTGCGATCAACGGCGCCCCTTGCACCCCCGTGAAGACCGCATCTCAGGCGGGTATCCCCGAGGGGCTCCGGACGACGTCGAAACGCTTCATGCCGCGCTTTGGTTTCGCTTACAAGCCCTTCCGCAACGACAAGACTGTGGTGCGCGGCGGCATCGGCGCTTACGAGGCCTCGACCCTGGGATCCGTGTACTACTCGCTCACCGGAACTCTCCAGGCGTATACGAACGAATACTACAATTCGCTGACGGGCGGCGTCCCCGCCTTCACCTGGCCCCAAACGGCCCCCGCCACGGTGGCTACCGGCGTGCCTCAATACGGCACCGCTTACTTCGGGACCGCCAACTCCATCCAATGGAAGGAACCCTACTCCGTCCAGTGGAATCTCTCCGTAGAGCGCGACCTCGGGCGGGGAGTGGGGCTGCGTCTCTCTTACATCGGCACGAAGACGACCAATCTCGTCTGGGCGCCTAACTATAACCAATCGCTTCCCAACACAACCACTCCCTACCCGCTGCAACCCCTCAGCAGCCGGCCCTTCCCCAATTGGGGCATTGTGAACGTGCGGGCATCCGGCGCCACCGCTTACTATAATGGGGCGCAAGTCGAGCTCACCCGCCGGATGGGAACGGGGTTGACCCTCGACAGCACCTATACGTGGTCCCGTAACTTGGCGGACAACCAAGGGCCTTCGAGCAACGGAGGGCTGTGCGGAGAAACAGCTTGCAACCGATCAATCGACTTTTACGATCGTCGCAGCGAGTACGGCAACACCTATGCCCCCTTCACCCATCGCTGGATCTCCACGGTGGTCTACCAGCTTCCCGTTGGGACAGGGCAACGCTTTGCCAACACCCCCAACAAATTCCTGAATGGTGTGATTGGAGGATGGCAAACAAACAACATTTTCACGATTCAATCCGGACCTTGGCTCACGCCCTACTTCTCGAGTGGGGATCCCTCCGGAACGGGCTCCGCGTATTTCGGGCGCAGCCAATTTCCCGACCGCGCCGGCCCCGCTTACCCTGGCACGCAGAATTCCGGCGAATGGTTCCTTGGCTCGGGCTTCGCGTGCCCCAGCGGAAATTGCTACGTAGGTACAACCGCGCCTGGAGCGCCCCCTCCCATCGGCCGCTTCGGCAACGCGGGGGTGGGTATTCTCCAGGGTCCGGGCACCATCAACTGGGACTTCGGGATCTCCAAATACTTCAAGCTCACCGAGGGCGCCAAGTTGAGGGTCGAGGTTTCCTTTGTCAATGTTATGAACCATATCAACCTGGGCAATCCGGATATGAAGATTACTGATACCAATAACCCCGCCCAAGGACTGTGCGGCTTCGGTTGCATCACCTCGGCGCAGGGCCTCTACCAGTTCGCCGGCGCCCGACAAGGACAGGTGGGAATGCGCATCGACTTCTAGGCAGAAGCCGCAGCTCACCGACAGCGCGGACGGGATTAACAATGGGAGCAGGAGACCGCAGTCTCCTGCTCCTTTTTTTGGCTCAGTTCTTAGGCTCGACGCGGCTTTTCATGTCTTTGCGGATCAAGTCCGGATTATCAAGGGGCTCGCCCGGCTTGGCCTGGAGGCCCGGTTCCTTCACTTTGGCCGGGTCGAAAATCCGCGTATCGGAAGGCAAGGCGGTGTAGGGGGTGAAGTCCGGAGTATTTGTAAACATGTCGGAGAGGTCCGTAGCTGCGGCGTCGTATTGATTGATGAAGGGCATGCCAAGAATCAAATCGAAAGTCTTGAGAATGCTCGCCATGCTGGTATGGATGTGTGAGACGCCCGGCTTGGCATAAGGGCTGATCGCCAGCAACAGGCTGCGGTGAGCGTCCACGTGATCCTGGCCGCTCTGCGCGTCGTCCTCGGTAACGAAGATGGCCATGTCGTTCCAGAAGGGGCTGTGAGAGAACAACTCCACCAGCTTACCCAGCGCCAAGTCGTTATCCGCCACGTAGGAAGCATGATAGGCGAATCCATCCTCAGGGCGCGGGTCGGCGGTATGATCGTTAGGAAGCCATATGTAGATGAACTGTGGAAGAGGCTTCTTGCCGCTTGCGAACTCATCGAATTCCTTCTTGAACTGGGCGAAGCGATACTGGTCTGAGATATTGGTATTGAAGGTTGGGTAGTCCCGCGAGGTGTTATCGAACAGGACTTTTGGCATCGGCGCATTCACGGATTGCCGCGCGCCGGTGGGATACTCTCCCGTGCTTTCGTCATCGCCGGGCAATTCCAGTCCTTCGCCATAATTGCGGAAGGTAAGATGAGCGCGGGCCAGGTTTTCCCACAGCGAACCGTTTTCCAGGTAAGTTTCGGGAATGGTCGAGGAGGCGCCCAGGTCGAGGCGTCCCGGGGCGTCTTGATCGGGGACGAAATCAAGCTTGCCGCCGTAGCCGGCGGGCCAAGCCGATTCCAGGAGTTCATTCGGGTAATTACCCACCAGCCAGTGATGGCCGTCCACGGAGACGTCCGAATCTACGTAGAAGTTGTCGCCGAAGGCAAAGCGCTTAGCCAGGGCATGTTCGTTGGGCGTGACTTGCACGTGCTCCAGTGTAGGCTCGTGCTCTTCGTCGACGGTGGCGTCAATCCCCCAGCGGGCCAACGTGGCGTCGCGTTCGGCGTCGGCGCCCTCCAGATCGCCCAACACTTCGTCAAAGGTCCGGTTCTCTTTGGTGATGAAAACCACATGGTGGATCTTCGAGCTGGGCGAGCCGGTGAGGGGAACAGGAAAGTCCGGGGAGCGCTGGGGTGCTGGTGCTTGTCTCTGCGCCATGAAACCCGGGACAAAACCGTTGTTCCTCATCACTTGGAGCGTAAGGGGGCGCAACTGGTAATCTTTCGGGATGGTCAGGATCGAAATGGTCCCTTTGGTGATGTCACCAATGTAAGTCCCCTCCGGACCGGGCTGAAAATCTTTTCCCCCGTTGGGGCCTGCGCCAAAGCCCTTTCCATTGGCCACAAAGAGGGTTTTGCCGTCGGCACTCACGGCCACGCGTGCCGGGAACCAACCAGCGGGAATGAAACCCAGGAATTCCATGGAGTCGGTTTCAACCACGGCCACAGCGTTGATGCCTGCGCACGCGATGAACAAGCGCTTCTCATTGGGACTGAGTGCCATGCCGAAGGGCAGGACGCCGCGCAAACCCTTGACTCCGCCCGCGGGCGTGATCAGGGCATTCTCCTCCACCTTCCCGCTGCGGGCGTCAATCACACTGATGCTGTCCTGGGTGGCGTTGGAGACAAAGATCTTCTTTTTGCCGGCCACCACGGCTCCCGGGCTGCTTCCGCCCACGATCGCGCCACCAATAGAAAGCCCGGTTCGTATCGTGTCAATCACCGTGGGCCTGGCAGGATCTCTCACATCGATCACGTAAAGCGAATTGGATTCCGGAGCGTTCGGATCCCCCAAACCGGCAATCTGCTTGCCTTCCACGGCAGCGCCCTCTTCGGCCTCCCTCGAGGGGTATCCAAACGCCGGGAAGGTGATGCCAGTATCTCGCGGGTTCTTGGCATCGTAACCCGGCACCAGCGTGTAACTGAACGTTCCAACATTGGATACGTATACCCTCTTCTCATCCGGCGAGAGCGCCAGCCCAAAGGGCATTCGGCCCACGGCGATGCTGGCCATCATCTGCTTGCTATTGATATCGAAAACTACCAGGCGGAAATGCGCGAGATCCAGGACATAGAGGGTTTTGCCGTCGCGCCCCAGCAGGAGTTCTCCAGTAAGACTGTGGTTGTAGGTTTTGCCCTGAAACTCACCATCCAGGCTAAGAGAGCCCAGCCGCTGGTGCGTTACCAGGTCAAAGATCCCAACCTTCCCGTTGTTGCCTTCGGACAGGTAGAGCGTGCGATTGTCGGGCGCAATGCCGGCGCCCAGGAGAACGCTCTGCGGATCGGCATCTGAAGATTTGAAGCCGGGGGGAATCTGGGCCACATGGGGAGCAAGCCCGAACAGGTCCGTCACTATGCTTGCTGAAAGAGGATTTGTGCCGCTGTTCACAGTGACAAGCGTTTTGCCGTCCGGACTGAGCGCCAAGCCATAGGGATGGGGCGCCACCTTCACTTGCTTGCCGAAAGGCGTAATAAGCCGCCCGTTAGGGAGAACAGTCACACGTCTGGGATCAATCTTCACCGGTAAGCGGCCGGCAGGAGCTTGCAGCAGCTTAGATTTGGAGGTCCGGCCAGCCTCTGCGGGAAGACTCGAGCGTACTGGCGCGAGCACAACGGAAGCCAGGAACAGTGCAATGAGAAAGCGACGTGGCATGGGCGGCATCCCTTGAATTGTATTTGGTGAGATGAACTCGACGTGTCCTGACTGACAAATTGCAATGCCTTGGTTCATCGCACTCCCCGGCGCTCAGCGGAGTTAACCATCGCCGCAGCACCCTCAGAGGTTGTGACTTTTTCAGATGGCTTCACGGGTGGCGCATACATTGTTCTTTATGTATGCGCCCCAACCCGCTGGTACGGGGAAACTTACGTGGCGCATACATAAAAGGCAATGTATGCGCCACCCATTGAACCCGAAAAAAGTCACAAACTCTCAGCATGACGCACCGCGGGCGGCTCACCATTGCCGCTTTTCCACTCTGGGCCGGTCCGCCCTGCTCATCTGCTTGGTCTCAATGGCAGGGTGCTCGAGCCCGCGAAGCTCCTCGATGTTCTCACAAACTTTGCGCACAGCATCGGCGATATCGTCCACATCCCTGCGGCTGCCGAGGAAAATATGATGGGGCAGCCAGACGGATTCCTCATAGGCGGCCCGTTCGGAGACGGGACAATTATAGAGGCTGCGCAAGTCGATCGGGCTCTGCCTGCCCCAAGACAGCGCCGGATAATCCGCCGCCTTGACAGGGAACAGAGCGCTCTTGTACACCGGCTCGTAAAACAAGCCATCGCAGGGAATGCCTTCCATCTCGAGAGCTCCCAGGAACGCCGGGCGCGGAATCCCCTCGAAGTGTTCCGGAAGATACTTAAAGACGTATTGATAGGCCGCCACGCGGGTGATCCGAGGATCTCGTTTCAATAAGGCAAGCCCTGGCGTCCCCGCGATGCGGCTCCCAAAGTACTCCATGTTTCGCTGCCGGGTGGAGGCCTGCCGCGCCAAGCGCTCGAGCTGGACTTCGAGGAGGGCCGCCTGGAATTCCGTCATGCGGTAGTTGAATCCGATGATGCGGTGAGCGAATTTATCGGTCTCACTGGCGCGTCCGCAGTTGACGTAAGATTCCGCCCGCTCCAAAAACTCCAGCTTGCTGGTAATCACCGCGCCGCCTTCGCCCGCAGTCATCAGCTTGCTCGACTGAAAGCTGAAGCAACCCATGTCTCCGGTCGCCCCGGCGCCCTTCTTTTTCCACTCGCCTCCGTGCGCATGGGCGCAATCCTCGATCACCAGCAGATGGTGCTGCCGGGCGAGACGCCCGATGGCATCGAGGTCCGCAAAGCTCATGGCCAGGTGCACTGGCAGAATGACTCGAGTCTTGTTGGTCATCGCCTTCTCAATCAAACGGGCGTCGAGGCAGTAGGTCGAGGGGTCGATATCCACGAAAACGGGAACGGCATTGAGTTGAAGCACCGGGCCTACGGTTCCCTCCCAAGTGTACGCAGGAACGATGACTTCGTCCCCCGGCTGGAGTCCCACCGCCTTCAAGGCGACCTCGATGGCGACCGTCCCGTTGGCTACCGCCAGACCGTACTTGGCGCGGTGGAATTCCGCGAAGCGTTGCGCGAAGGCTTTCGCGTGCTCATTGGGGAAGGGATAACCACCCCAGTTGCGGCTCTTGAGAACCTGTTGAATGGCCCGTTCTTCCTTGCGGTCGTAAACCGGCCAGGGAGCAAAGGGCTTGGTGCGAGCGGGTTTCCCACCCGCGATGGCAAGCTTTCCCATTTTTAGACCTCCAAGTGAGATTTACTATACAGAGCGACGCGGAAATCGTAACGCAGGCTCTAGGACCCCCTCACCCGGCCCGCCCCGGCTGAAGAAAACGCCGGCGGCGGCCACCCTCTCAAGGGGGAGAGGGACGAATGGAGAAACGCTACGACGGATCTATTCGACGCGAACCACGTTCGAGTAGGCCGATTCCCCGGCATCGTTCAGCACGCGGAGCCGGTAGGAGACGAGGGCGGCACGACCGGACTGCGAATCGGTGAACTCCGTCGCCGTAGCCGGGAGAGTCTTGATCCTTTGCCAGCCTCCGTCACCGATGCGGCGCTCCACCGCAGTCTCGGTGGGATTCCCGCCATGAACCGCCCAGGCCAGCCTCACTCCCTCCATCCCACGCTGCGCGCGCAGCGAACTCGGAGCCTCCGGCAGCACACTCCAATCGAAATAGCTCGCGTCCGCAATCGCCAGAATGCTGTCGCGAACCGGCACCGACTCGAGCACGTTGGTGGTACCTTTCTTCCATTCGAGGGGCCTGATCTCACCGGAGACTACGTCAATCAAAGCGGGGTGCTCGATCCCGGTATTTTCCAAAGTAAGACTCTCATAAAATGGGGGGAAGACATTTCCCGGCTCGCTGTGGGCGCCCAGCCAGTAGGCAACGATCGCCTTGCCGTTCTTCCCGCGAAAGCCGTAAGCAAAGAAGGGAAAACCGGACACCCGACGCAAGGCGGGAATGCCGGGACCTTCGGTCGTGATGGAAGGGTCGAAAACGGTATCCGAAAAAAGCGTGTTGGTGTTTTGCAGGGCAAAGAACCCCGGGCGCGGCGTGAAATCCTGCGGAAGATTGCGCAGCCCGTGAATCAGTCCGAAATCGTCGTATTCGTTTCCGTCGGTGGCTGAGGTCAGTAGCCAAACGAAGGTCTTCACCCCGGCGGCCCAGTTATACACCAACATGCGCGGAATGTACTTGGCCTGCACGGACTCGTCCGAGCCCTTCCAGGAGGGAATGGAATTGAATTCGTCATCCCAGAAGGGGATGTCCGAACGGATGCCCGGAGTGTGCCGCACCAGTTCGCGCAGTTTCGCCGGAGACTCCGTGCCGTACGCGCCATAGTCCATGGATTCGGGGTTGAGGTTCTGGCCGTAACCCGGGTAGGTGTGATAGGCAAAAACGTCGATGCCGGAGGCGCAATCGCAGGCCTGGAGCGCGCGTTGGGCGAAGTCACGGTTGGGATCGGCCTGAGCCCCGTAAATCAGCTTCGCCTCCGCATCCGTCTCGTGCACCGCCTTGACCACCGCCTTCAGCAGATTCCCGTATTCTTCCGGGTTCCCCCAGGGATTCCAATAGCCAATGTCTTGTTCGTTCCAGAGGGCCCAGTAGTGGATCCGTCCCCGGAAATGATTCACCATGAAGCGCACGTACCGCGTGAACGCCTCGATCTGCTCCGGCGTGCGGGGCGGCCAGAAGATGGAATAAAGGCTCCGGTCATCATTGTGAAAGGAGCCGGGCTTGGGCAGGATGGAGTCAG
>Ga0326727_10011080_pt1 | contig 21159 bp, 18 predicted proteins | sample MB2enrmetagenome_FD_207643 | JGI IMG/M metagenome (GOLD analysis project Ga0326727, IMG submission 207643) | Lab enriched peat soil microbial communities from McLean, Ithaca, NY, United States - MB29MY | ecosystem: Environmental > Terrestrial > Soil > Wetlands > Peat | place: USA: New York...
CTGGCAAATCCCAACTTCGCCGAAGTTGGACCCGGTGTTTGTAACCTGAATGCGAAGGCTAGGCCAAACAGCCACCCAGAGAGCCCACGTAGGAGGTCGATCAGCTCTCAACTTCGGAATTCAGGTTGAAAACGAATAACCTCGTCGGCGTTTATCGGCCGCGAGTGTTGGATCTGTTGTTTCCCGACAGGCCCTAAGGGCGATACTGGTGCGCTGACCGACGTACTCGTCGGTCCTGCGCGGACGTGGACGTCCGCCCTACAGGTCTGCGCAAAGTGAGAGGCGCTGAGGCTTGACGGCCCGCTCCTATTTCTTGAGCAGCTTGTATTCGAACGGCTTCAGGATGATGGAAGCGGGCGCCGGGGCGTTTTCGAGCAGATCGAAATAGCCGGGACCGGGCCGGATGGCGACGCTCTCGTCCTCGTGGTTCAGCACGAAGTAGTACTGGCTTTGCCCCTTGCTGCGCCGCGTTACTTCGATGTCGCGGGGGATGCCGGTGAGCAGCGGCTTTAGCCCGTACTCGGCGGCGTAGCGGCGCATGAGGTGGCGGGCCGCCTCGAGGTTGAAGAACGACGCATAGTAGACCGCCGTGCCCTTGCCATACTTGTTCTCGGTGACGGCGGGGCTGCCTTTCATATAGTCGCGGTCCCACGTGGCGATGGGCGTGGCGTGGGTGGCCTTCAGAACGTCGGCGAAGACGTTGACCGGGACTTCGGTCGAATCCTCGAAACGGATGGAGTTCTTCTTGTGCGAGGGCGGCTGGTAGCACTGGATATCGGTCACCTCGACTCCGAACAAGTCGGTCACCAGAATCGGCTTGAGAAGGTCGGTCATGGCGTTGGCGCGGTTCTTGACGGCGCTGTGCGCGGAGAGGATGAACGTTCCGCCCTGTTCGACGAACTTGCGGATCTTCTGGGCGAGCTCGTAATCCATCAGGATCAGGTGGGGGCCGAAGACGATTTTGTAACGGCTGAAATCGGCATGGGGGCCGATGAAGTCGATGTTGTGCTTGGCTTCGGAGGCGGCCTGGAACAGGTCGTCGTACTCGGCGCTCAGGTCGACTTCCTTGGTGAAGTACTGATAGTCGAAGACCCACTCGTCGTCGAAGTCCTTGACGACCGCGATGTCGGAAACCAGGCGGGAGCCGAGAATCTCCTTGCCGATCCGGCGGATTTCGTTGCCCTCCTGCTTGAACTCCTGGTAGCGGGCGCGGGGAACGTTGTCCTGATCGAGCACGCCGGCCCAGTATTCCTCGGCCCCCTTGCGGGCGGTGCGCCAGCGGAAGTGCAACACGCCGTCGGCGCCGTGGGCGATGGATTGAAAGGCCCACAAGCTCATTTCGCCGGGGCGCGGCGTGCGCTGCAGGTAGGTCTGGCCGCCGGGGCCGGTCTGTTGCTCCATGATCATGAGGCGGTCGCGGAAGCCGCGGGCCATGGTGAGCCGTGCTCCGGTGGGGTACTGGGGCTTGTCCAGGAAGCAGGGGTAATTATCGAAAGCGAATAAGTCGAGGTCGCGGGCCATCCCGTAGTAGTCGATGTTCTTGAAGAAGCCGTTGTGGGTGAGGAAGTCGTTGGGGCGTAGGCGGCGCAGGATCTCGGCCTGGTCGTGCTGGTAGGAGGCCACCGAATCGGAGATGAAACGCTTGTAGTCCAGCACGAGCGCGGGGTTGTGATAGGCGGGGGCGGGGAAGGGCGGTTCGATCTGGCCCCAGTTGTCGTACCACTGGCTCCAGACGGCCGTGCCCCAGCGATCGTTGAGGGTGTGGATCTCGCCGTACTTGGCCTTCAACCAGTCGCGGAAGGCGAGGCGGCAACTGTCGCTGAAACACTCGTCCATGTGGCAGTTGAACTCGTTGTCGATCTGCCAGCCAATGACGTTGGAATTGTTTTTGAAGTGCTCGGCCATCTCCTCGACGATGCGCTTGCTGAGGCGGCGGTAGATGGGCGAGTTGTAGCAGTACTGGCGGCGGGTCTGGTCGTCGACGGCGCGGCCATCGGGATAGACCGCCAGCACCTCGGGATATCTTCCGGTCAGCCATTTGGGCGGAGCGGCGGTGGGAGTGCCCAGGATGGTCTTGATGCCGTGGCGGGCCAAGACGGCAATGGCGTGGTCGAAGAGGCTGAAGTCGAAGGTGCCCTCTTGGGGCTCCATGAGGTACCAGGCGAATTCGCCCATGCGCACCACGTTGACGCCGGCATCGGCCATCAGGCGCGCATCCCGGTCCCAGTAGCTTTCGGGCCACTGCTCGGGGTAATAGGCGACGCCGAACAGGAAGTTGTTGTAGCGTTCGGCGGCGCAAGCGGTGGCGACGAAGCACAGAGCGAGGAAAAAGCGCCGCATAGGAGGATTGTAGTCTATCGCTTTTCGATGCGGACTTCCAGGGGCGCGCGGAGCCGGGCCGCGAAGTCGTTCAGGTAGCGGTCCCAATCGTCGCGGGTTTGAAAGTCGCCGCTTTCGGTCCAGCCGAAGCCGGCGTAATAGACGGAGGGCGACGCGGGGTCGATCTTCGCGAGCACCAGGAAGTTGCGGTCGTCCTGGGTGAAATCGGCGATTGAGGCGGGATCGGCGATCACGCCCTGGCCGAGCTTGCCGACGCCGCTCTCGACCGTTTCCCAGGTGCGCAGAATGCCTTGGGCGCGATCGGTGCGGAGCTGGGAGTCCTTCCACTTTCGGATGCCGATGGCGTGGGCGAGGGCGGCCGGGTTGCCCTGGAAGCTGTAACGGCTCTCGAAGCGGTCGAGGTTCTCTCCGGCGTCGAGCGAGATGCGCTTCTTCTCGGTTACGCGGACGCCGGCGGCGGTCCAGGCGTCGTAGGTGAGCTCGAACAGCAGGCGGATGGGGCCGCTAGCAAAGACGCGGGAATCCCGGAAATTGGCGGATGTGTAGAGCTTGCCGCCGGCCCAGATTCCGGAGCCGCCGCAGCCGCGGGTCTGGCCAGCCGAATAGAAATCGCCGCCCTCTCCATGATCGTGGTGATAGTCGCCGACCAAGTACCAGTTATTGACGACCAGCCTGCGGACGCGCTTGCTCCAGACGTCGACGGCGCTGCTCACGAGCGGCTCGCGCGGAAAGGTTTCCAGTTCCGTGCCGTACATGCGATGCGCGATGCGGTCGTTTTCCCAGGCGAAATCGTCGCGGCGCTCGCGGACGAAGCGGCCGTAGGTTTTGTAGTCCTCGAGGCGGGGGATTTGCCGCTCGCCGACGCTCAGCAGGAAGGTGCGGGTCTGGCGGGGCGCGAAGCCGGCCTGAAAGAGCAACTGGTCGAAGACGCCGTTGTCGTTCGAATCGACCGCCTGCACGAGCAACTCCTGGCCGGAGACCTGGTCGCGGACGTGCACTTTGCGAACGTCGTCCACGGCGAGCAGTTGGCGGAGTTGTGCGGCCTGGAGCACGATGGTCTCGCTGGGCCGCGCCAGGGCGATGGGATTGCGCACGGTGACGGTGACGCCCGGCGGGGCGGCCTGGACGGGCCAGGCGGATGCCAATCCCAGGAAGATCGAAAGCGGGAGCAGAGGCTGAGGCATGGCAGCCTTCCCACTTTAACCCAAGCCGTCCCAAGGATTCCGCGGCGTCACGGGGTTTGAGAGAATAGGGGCATGTTTGGCCGCTGGATTCTGGTTGGCGCGTTGCTGGGCGCGTTGCCTGCTTTCTGCCAGATGGGCGGCCAGCCGCGAGTACGCAGGACCGGCGTCAATTCGGCGCAAGACAATCCCGCCGCGCAGAACAAGGACCTGCTGCCGAGCTTCACCGGGACTATACGCGGAATCGATTCCAAGGGCCTCACGCTGGAGGTGACGGGCGAGAACCTGCTGGAGTTCCGCTGCTCGAAGAGGACCAAGTACGCCGATGGCGATAAGACGCTGAAATCCTCGGACTTCAAGCCTGGCGACAAAGTCGCGATCGATGCCCGGCGAGAGCTGGATGGTTCGCTGGACGCGGTGAAGGTCCGAGTGGATCACCCGCAGCCGCCGCCCGAGTAGGCCGGCTGGGATGTATACTGGAGCAACACCGCTCCTATCGCGGTGAGGCGGACTACAGTCCGCGCGGGATCTCAGTCCCGGCTGGCTTTTACTGCACGCCAAAGGACCTTCTATGACCTTCGACGCAACTGCGCTCGCGGATTGGCAGATCGCGGAGGCAGCCGAAAAGGGATTGCCCACTCCGTCGGAGTGGCGGGACCGGCTGGGGCTCGAGAACAGCGAAGTAATCCCCATGGGCCGGGTGGCCAAGCTCAACTTTCTGGAGATTATCGAGCGGCTGAAGGACCGGCCGGACGGGAAATACATCGAAGTAACGGCCATCACACCGACGCCGCTGGGAGAGGGCAAGAGCACCACGGCGCTGGGGTTGATCGAGGGCCTGGGAAAGCGCGGGCTGCACGTGGGCGGGTGCCTGCGCCAGCCATCCGGCGGCCCGACGATGAACATCAAAGGGACGGCGGCGGGGGGCGGAAACGCGCTGCTGATCCCCATGACCGAGTTCTCGATGGGGCTCACGGGCGATATCAACGACGTCATGAACGCGCACAACCTGGCGATGGTGGCGCTGACGGGCCGCATGCAGCACGAGCGGAACTACAGCGACGAACAACTGCGCCGGCTGACGGGAATGCGGCGGCTGGACATCGACCCGTGCCAGGTGGAGATGGGGTGGGTGATCGACTTCTGCGCGCAGGCGCTGCGGAGCGTGATCATCGGGATGGGGGCGCGGTCGGACGGCTACATGATGCAATCGAAGTTCGGGATCGCGGTCAGCTCGGAGCTGATGGCGATTTTGGCGATCGTGCGCGACCTGGCGGACCTGCGCAAACGGCTGGGCGAAATCACGATGGCCTACGACAAGCGGGGCAATCCGATCACGACCGGGGACCTGGAGGTGGCGGGGGCGATGTGCGCCTGGATGCGCAACGCGATCAATCCGACGCTGTGCAGCACGGCCGAGTATCAGCCGGTAATGGTTCACGCGGGGCCGTTCGCGAACATCGCGGTGGGGCAGAGCTCGATTATCGGGGACCGGGTGGGCCTGAAGCTGTTCGACTACCACGTGACGGAGAGCGGATTCGCGGCCGACATCGGATTCGAGAAATTCTGGAACGTGAAGTGCAGGCTGAGCGGACTGCAGCCGCACGTTTCGGTGCTGACGACGACCATACGGTCGCTGAAGATGCACGGCGGCGGATCGAAGGTGGTGGCCGGGCTGGCTCTGCCCGAGGAGTACCGGCGCGAGAACCTGAAGCTGGTGGAGGCGGGGCTGGCCAACCTGCTGCACCACATCGGGGTGATCCGGAAGTCCGGGATCAACCCGGTGGTCTGCATCAACCGTTTCACGACCGACACGGCGGGCGAGATCCAGTTGGTTCGCAGGGCGGCCGAGAAGGCGGGCGCGCGCTGCGCCCTTTCCGACCACTGGGGCAAGGGAGGCGAAGGCGCCCTGGAACTGGCCGACGCGGTCACCGACGCCGCGAGGGACAAGGTGGAGTTCCGGTACCTGTACCCGATGGAGATGAAACTGCGCGACAGGGTCGAACTGATCGCCAAAGAGGTTTACGGCGCGGGCGGCGTGGCCTGGGCGCCGGAGGCGGAGTCGAAGCTGAGAAGCCTGGAGTCCGACGCGCGGTATGATGAGTACTCGACGATGATGGTGAAGACGCACTTGAGCCTGAGCCACGATCCGGCGCTCAAGGGCGCCCCGAAGAATTGGATTCTCCCGATCCGGGACGTGCTGGTGTACTCCGGCGCGAAATTCTTGTGCCCGTGCGCGGGCTCGATCAGCCTGATGCCGGGCACGGCCTCCAACCCCGGTTTCCGCCGCGTGGACGTGGACGTCCAGACGGGGAAGGTGACCGGCCTGTTCTGAAAGGAGCCGCCCTATGTTGCTTCGAACAGCGTATGTGTTCCAGGATTTGAGCGACGCTTCGGTGGAAGCGATCACGGGCATTTCGGCCGAAGAGCGCCATGCCGCCGGGACGTTCCTTTTCCGGGCCAACGACCCGGCCGCCGATTTCTACATCCTGGCGGAAGGCCGAGTGCGGCTGAGCGTGAGCCGGGGCGGAGCGCTGGCGCACACGGTCAGCGAGCCAGGCGACTCGATAGGGTGGTCCAGCGTGGCCGGCTCGGAGGCTTACACCGCGTCGGCCGAGTGCACCGCGCCGACCACGGTGATCCGGATCGCGAGCCAGAAGCTGATGGGCATCCTGGAAGCCGACCCGGCCAGCGGGTTCCATTTCTTCCGGCGGCTGGCGGGGCAGATCGGCAGCCGGCTGGTGGAGAGTTACGGCGCCACGCTTTCCATGCAAGGCCAAAAGGGAACCGGCTCCTACGGCTAGCCGGAGCGGCATGGCGGAGAACTACCTCAGACGGGCTCTGGCGCAAGGCGAATTCGTGTGCTCGGCGGAGTTGGTGCTGGGCCGCGATCACAGCGCCAGCGAGGCCGAAACGTTCGTGCGGGAGGCCTCCGGGCAACCCGGCGGCATACGGGTTGTCAGCCTGACCGACTTGCCGGGCGGGAACCCCGCGCTGCCGCCCGAGGCCTTCGCGGCCTATGTTCTGGAACACCATCTCACGCCCATCGCGCACGTTACGGGCAAGGATGGCAACCGTTCGCTGATCGAGGGGCGGCTGCATTCGCTGGCTCGGTTGGGAGCGGAGAGCGTGCTGGCCCTGACCGGGGATGCGCAGAAGGACGGCTTCCGGGGTCCTTCCAAACCTGTGCACGACCTGGACTCGGTGCTCATCCTGATGCTGATCCAGGCGCTGCGCGGCGGGCTGGAGTACCAGATCGGGACCCGCGGCGCGCGCACTACGCCGTTCGATTTCTTCCCGGGCGCGGTGGTGAATCCGTTCAAGGTTCGCGAACCGGACCTGATGATGCAGCTCTCCAAGATGCGTTTGAAGATCGCGGCCGGGGCGCAGTTCATCGTCACCCAGGTTGGATTCAACCTGCGGAAGCTGTACGAGCTGAAGCAGTACATGGACCGGGAAGGACTGGGGCACGTGCCGGTGCTGGCCAACGTCTACGTGCCTACGCCCGCCATCGCGCGCATGATGCAGAGCGGCGAGCTGGCCGGGTGCGTGGTGAGCGACGGGTTCTTGCGCCGGATGGAGGGCGAGAAGAAGCCGCAGCGGCTGGAGCGGGCCGCGCTGATGGTGGCGGCCGTCAAGGACCTGGGGTTCGCGGGCGCGCACATCGGAGGGTTCGGCCTGACGCACCGGGACTTCATGACGATACTGGAACGCGCGGCCGGGATCGGCGCCGGATGGCGGGACAAGATGGACGAGCTCGCGTTTCCGTACCCGGGCGAGTTCTACCTGCTGCCGGTAGGCTCCGACGGCCTCAGCGACGCCGCCGGACCGTATCAGGCAGGGCGGCGACCGGCGCGGTGGTGGCTCGGCGAGCGGCTGTCGCGTGGGTTCCATCGCCGGCTCATCGCTCCGGACACATTCGCAGCGCGCTTCCTTGGTGAGCGGCTCAAGGCCGGCGGCGGCAGTGCGAAGAATCTGTGGGCCCGCTTATTGGGCGTTTCGTCGCTGTACAGGAAGGCGACACTGGGATGCCAGAGCTGCGGCGATTGCATACAGGATCATCTGGCCTACGCCGGCTGCTCGATGCGCTGGTGCTATAAGGAGCTGCGCAACGGCCCCTGCGGCGGAGCGCGGGTGGATGGAAGCTGCGAGGCGCGTCCGGAACTGCCGTGCTTGTGGAACCTGGTGTACGAGGCCTCGCTGGCGCTGGGCGAGGACCCGCGGAGATTCGCGCACTTGCTGATTCCGCCGCGCGACTGGTCGCTCGACCGGACGAACGCGCTGGTGAACCGGTTTGCGGGAACCGACAATCTGCCCAAGAGGACGGAGATTCGGGAGGGGACGCATGATCATCATCGGTGAATTGATCAACGCCACGCGCAAGAAGGTGGGCGCGGCTGTCGAGAAGAGGGATGCCGATTTTATTCGGGACCTGGCGCGACGGCAGGCGGAGGCGGGCGCGGACCTGCTGGACGTCAACGGCGGCGTCCCGGGCCGCGAGGCGGAGTCGCTGGAGTGGCTGATCCAGGTGGTGCAGGAAGCGACGGAGCTGCCGCTGGCGATCGATAGTTCCGATCCCGCGGCCGTGCGGCGCGCGATTCCGCTCTGCAAGCGGCGGCCGCTGTTGAATTCGATCCAGGATACGCCGGAGAGTTACGACGCGTTGCTGCCGGTGGTGAAGGAGCACGGGCCGAAGGCGATCGCGCTGTGCATGAGCTCGGCGGGAACGCCCGCGGGCGTGGAGGACCGCCTGGAGACCGCTTCGCGGCTGGTGGAGCGGCTGACGGGCGCGGGAGTGGCGCTGGAGGATATCTTCGTAGACCCTTGCGTGCTGCCCATCAGCACGGGCCAGGAGCACGGCCCAGCGGTAGTGGAGGCCATCGGCTGCATCACGGCGCGGTTTCCCGGAGTGCACACGAGCGTCGGGCTGAGCAACGTTTCCTACGGCGTGCCGGCGCGCAAACTGGTGAACCAGACGTTCCTGATGCTGCTGCTGGCGCGGGGGCTGGACGCCGCCATCCTGGATCCGTGCGACCGGCAACTGATGGCCAACGTGGCCGCCGCCGAGGCGCTACTGGGACGCGACGAGTACTGCGAGAGGTACCTGCGCGCATTCCGGGCGGGCAAACTCGAAGCGCCGGGGGCCTGAAGGCGAGGCGAGGTTAGGCGGCAGGCGGGACAGATTTGGCGGGCCGTGTCCAGCGCTCGACGAACGGCTCGAGCAGCAGCACCCAGATGAAGGCGTAGACGCTCAAATCGGTGCGGATAATGGCCAGGGGGAGCGCCAGCGCGCAGGCGCTAGGCAGGATGCGCAACCGGGATGCGACGCGGTGCGTCAGAGCCACGTCCAGTTCGGGGTCCACCATGTTGTGCTTCACGGCGTAATACCAGTGCCAGTTCAGCATGAGACCGAGCGCGAGCAGATCGCTGAAGTAGATGAGGTGCCCGATGGTCTCGACCGGGAAGTGGATCAGCATGCCGAGGGACAAGGGCAGTACGGCGACGAACAGCAGGAACACGAGATTCAGCCAGATGAGAATGTGGTTGGTGTGACGGATGAAGTGGAAGGTCAGGTGCTGAAGATACCAGAAGGCGCCGGCGAGCAGGAAGGTGCCGAAAAAGCCGACGAACGCAGGCCACATCTCGCCGGCTTTGGCCAGCAGCTCCGCGCGGGAGGCATTGGGGGCGACTGCCGGGATCTTCACCTGAAGGATCATCAGAGCGAGGGCTAAGGCGAAGACGGCGTCACTGAGGGACTGAATCCGCGCCTTGCCAAGAGGTACGTCACCGAGCCGCGAACGGCGCACGTCTGCGGATTTCATAGCGAACCGCGCAGCGACTAGAGTATCAGGTTAGAAGACAAGATGCCAGAGGCGCGTCAAGTCCCGGGCGGGAGGCGGTCATCGCGGCGGGCCGGCGGTGCGATCCTCGATCCTGCCGAGCAGCATGAAGATGAGCAGCAGGAAGGCGGGCCATACCTGGGCGCAGAGCCTTCCCAAGGACGTACTGAGCTGCCAAGCCAGGCGGGGGCTGGCCAGGTAGGCCGCGGTATAGGCGCCGCCGACGAAAAGCAGCACGAGGCCGCCAAAGAACAGATCCGGGCGCTGGCCGGGAGGGACTCGGAAACGCAAGGCGAACATCAGAATGGCGAGGAGCAGCAGCGGATGGGCTTCGTGAATCCCGAGATTGAGCACTTCGGTGGAGAGCGCCTTGGCGATCAGGCCGTAGCGGGAGGGATCGGCGAACTTGGGGAGCACCTGCGAGAACTTCTGCGTGAGCAGAGGATCGGCGGCGGGGGCCAGGACCAGCTTGAACCACGCGGAGAGCACCAATCCTGGAAGCGCGCCGAGCAGCAGATACAGCCACGCAGAGAGGGTCGGCCGGAGGCCGCGGGAGCGCCAACTGGCCAGAGGGTAACAGACCAGCACGCAGGCCAGGAAGGCGATGCCTTCGTTCTTGACGCCGGCGGCGCAGGAGACGAATAGCCCGGCGGCAAGCAGCAACGCGGGCCGGCCGGCCGCTCGCGCCAGAAACACCAGGACCAGCGCGGCGAGGTAGTAGAAGCTCAGGGGCACGTCGGCATACTGGGTGGCGGGCTGGAGCATGTAGGACGTATTCGCGAGCGCGACCAACCCGGCGAGCCAGGCCGCGCTGGTGGATCGCAACAGGGCCAGGGCGGAGACGAGCAGTCCCAGCGTGGAGGCCAGGAACAGGAGCGCGGTGGCGATGGGCGCAAACGGCGTATACGCGCCGGAGACCTTCCACAGCAGCGCGATGAACGAGGATAGCAGCAACGGGTAGTCGGGATGCGTTTCCGAGAGCAGCGGCGAGACGGCGAACTTCCAGGTCTGGCCTGGGCCGGCCAGGAATTTCGCCCGGACGTTCCAGATGGCCCAGGCATCCCATTGGCCGTGCGGGTTGGCCTCGACGGAGGCGAAGAAAGCCAGGAGAACCAGCAGCAGGCCTATCGCGAACGCCAAGCCCAGCGCCCAGTTCCAGGCGAACGCGGGAGACTCGGGCAATCCTGCCCGGAGGGAAGCCACGGGGCGGGCCGTCCGGCCGGCGCGGAAGCTCCAGAAGACCGCCAAGGCCGCGAGCAACACCGCGTAGGGGAGAGCCCCAGCGGCGCCCGGCACGCCCAGGAGCAGAAGCAAGAAGAACAGGGAGGAGTTGATCGCGACGCCCAGCCCAGCGCCTAGCGACACCGCGAGCAGCCAGGCGGCCCAGCGGGGCTTCCACTCGGCGATGGGCGCCATAGACAATAGGATCAGGCAGCCGGCCGCCACGGCCGAGACGATCGCCAGAAGCTCCATCTAGCGGCCCTCCCCGCTGAACAGCACCACGCCCGGGCCGTAGATATTGGCCACACGCAAGCGATGGGCGGCCGCGAACGCCGCGGGATCGACCTCCAGGACAAAGTTGCCCAACACCCAATCGGATCCGCCAGGCTGCTCAGCGCGGACCAGAAGCCGCGGCGCGAGCACATAGCGCGCACCGAAGAACAGCGCCTGGTCCTGCCCAGTTCCCTGCGGCAGGTCGGAGAGGTAGCCGAGGACCATCTCGCGCGGCAGTTCCGCGTCCAGCCGGCGCAAACGGCGGTGCTGCGCCGCAACGGCAAAGGTGTCGCCGGCGATGGCGGCGGCGGATTGGTAGAGACTCAAGGAAGCCAGCAGGGACAGTAACAGCACGGCGCCGACGCCGGCCAGCGCGAAGGCGGAGTAGCGGACCGCCGGCGGCGCGGCGGTCTTTGGCGGCTTGGAACGCTTCTTCGACAAACCACCATCTTACTCGAAGGCCGGATCCCGGGGAACGCCGCCAGCAAGCTGGCGCGGGGTCTTGTAGTATGAAGGAAGATTCCGATGCGGCCTCCATCCCAGGCATGGAGCGAACCCCTGCGCCCCGGCCCTCCGGCCGTGCGGCGATCCCACTACAGAGAACTATCAGGAGAAATCCAGCCATGACCAAGCGTGTAGCCGTCTTGCTCGTCTTTCTGTCGCTCGCATGCGCGCCTTGCGTGCTAGCTCAGGACGATTCCCAGGGAACGTCCTTCTCTCCCGACCAACTGGACAACCTACTGGCGCCCATCGCTCTGTACCCCGACCCGCTGCTGGCGCAAGTGCTGACCGCCTCCACGTTTCCCGACCAGATCGACGAGGCGGCCCGCTTCGTGCGCGCGAACCCGGACCCAAGCTACATCGATAGCCAGCCTTGGGACGTGAGCGTCAAAGCCGTGGCTCACTACCCGGACGTTCTGTACAAAATGGACGGCGACCTGGATTGGACCACCGCGCTCGGACAGGCCTACGTCAACCAGCCCGAGGACGTCATGGCGTCGGTGCAGCGCCTGCGGGAGGAGGCCCGTTCCGCGGGAAACCTGGTCACGACGCCGCAATGGGACGTTGAAGATTCCGGGGGGAACATTGAGATTTGGCCGGCACAGGCTCAGTATATCTACGTGCCGGTCTACGATCCTTCGATCGTGTACTTCGGACGCGGAGGCGTGTATGGAAACGTCATCTCGTTCGGAGCGGGCTTCGCGATCGGGGCCTGGCTGAACTGCGACTTCGACTGGCACGGGCATCGCGTTTACTACACCGGGTGGGAGCACGGGGGAGGATGGATGGCGCGATCCCGCCCGTTCATCCAAGTCAACAGCGTTTACGTCAGCAACAACTACCGGAATGTCGTGGTCAACCGGAACGTGGTGAACGTGAACGTCAACTACGGCGGCCTGAATCGCTACCAGAGCGTTCATCGACAGGTGAATTATGGCAACGTTCGCCCCGGCCGCACGGCGGTGGTCAACAACCAAAACAACCCGAGCAGGGCGACTGTGAACTGGATCTCAGGGAACAATGCGAACATCAATCGCAACATAAACGTCCAGGACACGAGGATCAACGATTATCGTGGGCGCGGGCCCGCACCGGCGCCGAACCCGCCGATACCGGCCCGCACTCAGACAATCCAGCCCACCTACCAGGCTCCGGCCCCGCAGGTGCAGCGGCAGGAACATGGGGCGTTCAGCGGCAACACGGGAGGCTTCGACGAACATGCCGCCAGCCAGCGAGGACAAGCCAGCCGGACGCAGCAATACCAGCCGGCGGCCAGACCTTCGAGTCCGCCGCCATCCTCGGGCGGACGCGGTGGGGCGGCGCCGGCAGATCGGGGGAAGCGGTGATGAATCCGGAGCAGCGAAGGCCCATGGAGGTTCGAACTCAAATGACATCACACGACACGCAACGCCTCGTTCGCGTCGCACTGGCCGTTTGTTTGCTTTTCGCCCTGGGACTGGTCCCCGCCGGTTGGGCGGTCGCCGACCAGGCGCCCAATCCAAAAGAGGCTCCCAAACAGCAGCTTTTTGCGACTCCGGAAGCGGCCGTCCAGGCTCTGGTCGCTGCCACGAAGGCTAAGGACCAGGCAGCGCTCAGCGCGATCTTCGGCCCCGAGCGCGACAAGCTGCTCTCGGGGGATCCAGTCGAGGATAACAACGCGCTGGAGCGTTTCGCCGCCAGGCTCCAGACGTCGGCCACGCTGGAGAAGGCGACCGACGCCAAGGCTACGCTGCTCGTCGGCGCCGACCATTGGCCGTTCCCCATCCCGCTGGTACAGGCAGGGGGCCAGTGGCGCTTCGACACCGCGGCGGGGATCGAGGAGATCCTCAACCGGAGAATCGGGCACAACGAATTGTCGGCGATCATGACTTGCCGCGCGTATGTCCTGGCGCAGTGGGAGTATTTCACCCAAGCCAACAATACGTCGGAGGACGGCCTGGCCGTCTACGCGCAGAGGTTAATCAGCACGCCGGGAAAACGGGATGGATTGTACTGGGACACGGCGGCGGGCGAGGATCCCAGCCCCTTCGGAGCGCTGGTGGCGGAGGCGCGCGCGGAAGGTTACGGGCCGGGGAAACAAGGCGCGGCACAGGGCGAGAAGCCGAAGCGCGCGCCCTATCACGGATACTACTTCAAGATCCTGACGCGGCAGGGCCCGCACGCGCCCGGAGGGAAATTCGACTACATCATCAACGGGCACATGATCGCCGGCTACGCCCTGATCGCTTATCCCGACGCCTGGGGCAGCTCCGGGATCATGACCTTCATGGTCAGCCAGCAGGGCCGCGTGTACGAGAAGAACCTCGGCGCGGACACCGCCAAGCTGGTCGAGAAGATTACCGAGTACGACCCCGACCCAAGCTGGACGCTGGTGAAGCAACAGTAAGGGCGCTCATCCGTTAGCCTCAGGGAAGAAGCCGCCAGTGGCTGCGCGCGACGTCGAAAACGGAAGAGCGGGAGTTGTCGTCGGAGGATTCCTTGTGGTCGACTTCCGCGGCGATCTTGCCGCCCCAGACGCGGATTTCGTGTGGGCTGGCGAGTACGGCGCGATGCCGTGAGATCCAGCCCGGCGGCTCGCCGGTAGTTTCGATGCGGCGGATCTGGAGCGTGTTGGTATCGAGGCGGTAGACCGGCGTTTTCCCGAACCGGCGCGACCCCTGATAACCGAGGCCGCCGATAATGTAGATCGAGTCGCCGATCAGCGTGGCGGTGTGGAAGTCGGTGGGAGGGAAGACATCCTCGGGGTAGCAGAAGATGTCGATGCGGCCGTCGGGGTGGTGCACGAAAACGTCGTTGTAGATGCAGAAATCGCGGTCGTAGGAGTCTTCGTGCTCCCCTCCGATCTGAATCGCGCGGCCATCGGGGAGCAGCGTAAGGGATTGGCCGAAGCGCTGGGCGCACCAGACGGGACAGTCGGCGCAAGTTCCGCCGGCGAGCCGCGCGCCTTCGTACGCGGTGATACCGGCACGAATCATGGCCTTCCAGAACGGCTGGTCCATCAGTTCGGGATTCTGACCGCCCCAACAGGCGGTCGGCGCAACGCGGTAGTCCTCGGGGGTGGCGTCGAAAAGCAAGTCGTCGGGCTGCGGCTCGAGGCCGAGAATCGCGCGGCGGCCTGCGAAGGAGAGGTGGGCGGGATCGGCGCCCGCGTCGAGCAGGCGCAAAGCGATCTCGCGGGTCTGGACGCTGCCAAGCGCGGTGCCGCAAGGGGTCTCACGGTCGACCTCGGCGCCGGCCGCGATCAGCACGTCGACAGCCTCGGCGTTGCCGGCCTCTACGGCTGTCATGAGCGGAGTGATGCAGCAGTCGGCGCCGGACTCGACGCTGATACCGAGTTCAATGAGCCACTTCAGCATCAGGGTGTGATAGCTCTCGATAGCGAGATCGAGCGGCGATGCACCGTCCCTTCCGTTGACGGTAAGGTCGGCGCCGCGGTCGATCAGGTAGCGGGCCTTTTCGAGGTCACCGGTCTTGACGGCAACCAGCCAGGGAGTGCGTTTCCACCAGTCGAGGACCTCGAGTTCCTCGCCGTTTTCGACGAGGGCCTTCACGTCGTGGAGGGTGCCGAGCGCGACGGCGCGATGGAGCGGCGTCCACGCAAGCTGAGTCTCGTCGGCGCCGGCATCGAGGAGCAGTTGGACGGCATCGAAGCGGCCGAGGCGCGACAGCACGCGAAGAGCGGACTCCTTGTAGCTGCTGATGCCGTTCAATGCCACGCCGCGAGCAATGAGTATTCTCAGCATGTCGAGCAGCCGCGGTTCGCGATCGGAATTGCGGCAGAACACGGCATCCATGAGCGCGTTGTAGCCTGTGCTGCTTGTATAGTGGAGGTCCGCGCCGCGATCGAGCACCAAGGCCAGTTTCAGCGGATCGCCGCCTCGCAGGCACATGGCCACGATGTTGTAGTGCAGGCCAGGGACGGGGCCACTCTCGGCGACGGCGCCCCCACGATCGAGGAGCAGATGCACCAACTCCAGAGAGGCGGCCGGGCTATCCAACGCGTACATGAGAGGTGTGCAGCCGGCGCGATCGGTGGCATTGATTTCCGCGCCCTCGCGCAGAAGCTCACGCACGCGTGCGATATTCCCGCGCTTGACCCAGCGGTGCAATTCGAAGGGTAGGGCCATGAATTGGGCGAGGATTTCCGACTTGGATTCACGCCCACCATAGAGTATAGCTGCAAACCGTCTCGTCGGAGCCGCTTCTCGCATTTCTCAGCATCCCGAAGCAACACCACCGGCCCACGGACCCGTCGGAGGGGTTGTTCTTATCACACCAGCCCATGTCTCTAAGACAATCGATTTGCCGCGCTAACGACACCCGGCTGGAGGCGTCGTCAGAAGGGCGTGTGCGTTGTCTTAGAGGCAGGAGGCAGGATGAGACAAATGAACGCAAGGATCAATCGGGCGGGAGGTTTTCGCGGAGCGGTGCTGCTGGTGGGACTGGCGGGCAGCCTGGCGGCGGCCCCCATGCTGCGGCTCAGCTCGAGCACCGTGGGGCCGTACTCGATCGCGACAGGCTCGAACGGTTCCCCGCAGACGGTGGAAGCCTGGAATGCGGGCGACGGCTCGCTATCGCTCCAGGTCTCGTCCTCGGTTGCGTGGGCCGTGCCCACGGTTGGCGCCGCACGGGCTTGCTCGACTCGATTAGGCACGTGCCTGCCGATCCAGGTCGCGTTGCAGACTGCTTCTCTGGCCCAGGGCGCGTACACCGGAACGATCACAGTCGGCGATCCGAACGCCATCGACGCCCCGCAGACCATCACGGTGACCGCGGAGATGGGCGGCAACGTGCCCGACCAACTGGTGCTGTACGCGGCCCCGGGCGGGTCGGCGACGGCCACGATCACCACGAATCAGTACGTCTCCATGTCGGTCGCGACTCAAAATGGGCAGCCCTGGCTGGCGGTGGCGAGCAGTGGCGTGGGTAGCTTCAATTTCGGCGTGACGTACACGATCAGCGCGACGCCGCAATCCGGGACGGCGCCCGGCGATACGCATGGCTCGTTGGGGATCGCCGGCTCGAGCTTTGCGCCGGACAACAAAACCGTGGACGTGCTGCTGCACGTGACCACGTCGCCGATCGCCGCAGCCTCCTCGCCGAGCCTGGCCTTCCATATTGCCCAGCAAACCTCCAAACAGACGCAGACCCTGGCCATTACGAATGCCGGCTCGGGCACGCTGGTGGTTGCAGGCGCGACGGCCGCAACCGCATCGGGTGGAAACTGGCTCTCGGTAGTGAGCAGCGGGACGGCCATATCCGTGACGGCCGATCCCTCGGGGCTGAGCCTGGGAGTTTATCAGGGCTCGATCACAATCGCCACGAACGCGGCGAACGGCACACTGACGATTCCGGTGCAGTTCGAGGTGGAGCCGCAATCGCCCCCGGTGGCCAGCTACCAAGGCACCGTGAACGCCGCCACATTTCTTCCCAGCGACCCGATCGCGCAGGGCGACATTATGGCGCTGTTCGGCGACCAACTGGCCTACGACGGCCCGCAGTCGGCCATGGCCATTCCGCTCGCTACCCAGCTTGGCAATACACAGGTTCTGGTGAACGGGCAGGCCGCGCCGCTGTTTTACAGCTCCTACGGGCAGATCAATTTCCAGATGCCGTTCGAGACGCCGGCGGGCCAGGCGCTGGTGCAGGTGGAGCGCAACGGCCAGGTTGGCAACACGGTTTCCGTGCAGGTGGCCAGCCTGGGAGCGCGCATCCTGCCATTCGGGCAATACGGCGTCATCCAGGACTACAGTCAAGGGAACATGCTGCCTATGCCGAGCACGCCAGGCGTGCCCTCCATGCCGGCCCAACTGGGCGACGTTCTGGTGATCTACGCCATTGGTCTGGGCGCGACGTCGCCCGCGGTCGCGAGCGGCGCGGGGGCGCCCAGCATCGAACCGCTGCCGCAGATCACCACACCGGCGACCGTGCATTTCGGCCCACGCACGATGTTCGACGACGGGATTCCGGCGACCCCAAGCTACGCCGGCCTGACGCCGAGCCTCGTCGGCGTCTACCAGTTGAACGTAACCATCCCAGCCAACGCGCCGACCGGCGACACGGTTCCCCTGTGGCTGGAGCTGGGGACCTCCGAAATCAGCAACACGGTGCTGATCGCGATTAAGTAACGACGGAGCGCGGGCGCGCTGCATGCTCCGGCGCTACCTGGGCGGCATCTACATTTTGTAGCGGCCCAGATCTTCATCGTTGAGTCCTTCCAGCCAGCGCCGCACTTCGTCCTGGTTGACTTTCTCGGAGACCGAGGCAGATTGTTTGGAGCTCTTCAGCACGGCCTCCTCGACGTAGATGGGGCAATCCAGCCGGAGCGCCAGAGCCAGGGCATCGCTGGGCCGCGAATCCACGCTGATGAGATCGCCGTCGCGCTCGATCCAGATCACGGCGTAGAAAGTGTCGTCCTTGAGCTCGCTCACGACCACTTTCCGCATGCCCGCGTTCAAGCCCAGCAGCAGCGTTTTGATCAGGTCGTGGGTCATCGGCCGGGGCGTCGAGACGCGTTCGATCTCGAGGGCGATGGCGTTGGCTTCGTAGACGCCGACCCAGATGGGCAGAATGGCGTTGCCGTTCACGTCCTTCAGGATGACGATGGGCATGTTGCTGACCGGATCCATCATTAAGCCGCGGATCTTCATCTCGACTTCCATAACGTCCCCCTCAGTTCCACTATACGCTTTCCGCCGCGGGCGGCGTGCCGGCGGATTCGGCGCTCTCCCCGGCCAGGGAGTTGGCTCCGGCGCGCGTGACGCGGACCGAAAGGTATTCTCCCAGCGGCGAACCGCCGCGGGGCCCGGCTCGCGTGAAGTTGAGGACGCGGTTTTCCGAGGTGCGGCCGATCCACTGACCGGTAGCCTGGTTGTAGCCCTCGACGAGGACCTCCTGAAAGCTGCCCACCAACTCCGCGTTACGAAGCAGTTGGATAGCCCTTTGCTTCTCCTGCACCATGGTGAGGCGCCGGCCCTTTTCTTCCTCGGGCACCTGGTGGTCCAGGCCAAGCGCCGGCGTGTTGGGCCGGGGGGAGTACTTGAAGCTGAATATCGAATCGTACCCGACCTGGTCGAGCAACGAGAGCGTATCCTGGAAATCGGCCTCGGTCTCGCCCGGGAACCCGGCGATGATGTCGGTGGAGATGGCGATCTTCCGCCGGGCGGCCTGTATCCATTCGATGCGGCGGAGGTAGTCTTCCCGCGTGTAGAGCCGCTGCATGCGCTCGAGCACGCGGCTGGATCCGGATTGCACCGGGAGGTGAATGTGGTTAGCCAGGACCGGGTTCGAGTCGATCGCATCCACGATGCCGAGGACGAAATCGCGCGGGTGCGAAGTGGTGAAGCGGACGCGGCGCAGGCCCGGAACCTCGGCCACGCGGGCCAGCAGCGTGGCGAAGTCCCATCCGGCCGGGGAAGGATCGCGGTAACTGTTCACGTTCTGGCCAAGCAACTGGACTTCCGTGCAGCCCGCGCCCGCCAGCCGCCGCACCTCCTCCATAACGCTCCGGCTGGTCCGGCTGCGCTCGGGCCCGCGGGTGAACGGCACCACGCAATAGGCGCACGATTTGTCGCAGCCTTCGATGATGGTCACATAGGCGCGGTACGGATTGTCGCGGCGTGTCAAGGGGGTCTCGAACGTCTCCCCGGCATCCAGTTCCAGCCCGGTCACCCGCCGGGCGCCCGCTTCGAGCTGCTGGAGCATCCCGGGCAGCCGCGTGTAGCTCGCCGATCCGCACACCAGACTCACGTGCGGCGCTTTCTCGAAGATCCGCAAGCCCTCCTGCTGCGCGACGCACCCCAGCACGGCGAAGCGCTTGTCCCGGCCGGCCTCGCGTTTGAATTGCCGCAAGCGCTGGAATACCTTCTGCTCGGCTTTATCGCGGACGCTGCAGGTGTTGTAGAGCACCAGGTCGGCCTGCCCGGGCTCGAGCACCTGAGAATACCCCTGGGCCAGCAGAATGCCCACGACCTTCTCGGTGTCGTGCACATTCATCTGGCAGCCAAAGGTCTCGATGTAGAAGGTCTTCATGGCAAACCGGCGGGCGGCTGTTCGTTTCCATTATAGACTGGCGGGCTTGGAAATCCCGCGGTCCGGGCTATTTCGGGCGGAAGGTGAAGTCCCAGGTCTGGGCGTCGCCCTTACCGGGCGTGTATTCGACCACGGCGTATTCGCCGGGCTCGAGCGGGGAGGCAGGCCAGATCTTGAAGAGCCAATCGCCAACCTCGTGGCGGAAAGTCTCGAGGTCTTCCTGCTCCTCGGACATCTCCTTGACGACCGGGAGGATGGTCCAGGTCTGCACCAGGCGGCCGCCTTTCCGGGTGGGCTTCAAGCGAACGAACCCGAAGAGCTTCTCCGGTTGCACGCGAATGTAGAACTCGGGCCGGTTGGTCGAGACCACCGTGGCGGCATGCTCGCCATCGATCTCGACGGTAGCCTTCCCGCTCACCATGGGAATTGGGGAGAGCACTTTCAGTACCGAGCGGCCCTTGTTGGTGACACACTTGGTTTCGGCCAGCGGGACGGTCTTCAGCTCCTGGCCGGCCAACAGGTAGACGCCGGCCGCTTCGGGAACCCGCTCGGCCTCCTGGCGTTGCTCCCGCTCGAACTTCTCTTCGTCCGCGAGTTCGGCGGCATCTTTGCGCAGCGTCTCCTCGTGGGCCTCGCGCTCGGCTATGGTGCGTTTGAGGTCCGTCAGACGGAGCGGGACCTCCTCCCACTCGCTGCGCTCGACACTGTAAAAGCGCACGCGATCGCCTTCGACCTGGTATTCCCGCACCAGGTGGAAGGAGCCGTCCGTCAGGTACAACCTGAAGTTGGCGGCCCAGAGCGCGACAGCCGAGAGCAGAAGCGCGATGAAGACGCGAGGCATTCGGCACTCTTAAGGAGCGTGCTCCGGGGCACGGGACATCTCCAGGGCCTGCTCGGCGGAGATGCCCTGGTGCACCAGGCCGTGGATCGCGCGGAGCATGGGCGGCGCCGCCAGCGCCCGGTCCCTCAGCACCACGCCCTGGGCCTTGCCCTGCATCAAGTCGTAGATCATGTCCAGGAGACCGGGAGCAGCGCTCGATCCCTCGCCCAGGCTAGCCAGGAACGGCCGGCCGGTGACGCGGACGAAGTGTTGGTCGGCGGCGCCTTCGGGAATGCAGCGGGCCTGGATGACGTCGGCTCCGAATTCCGCGGCGAGCCGGGCAGTATCGAGCCACCCCTCCCCGAAAACCTCGGCGATGACCGGCATACCCAGGCGCCAGGCGTCCTCGGCCACGCGGCCGAAGCGCTCCAGAGCCGAACTTGGTCCGGAGCCAGGCGCCTCAATGCCCACCAGCACCGCCTCGGCGCCCATTTCGAGCGCGGCTTGCACGCTGAGGAGCTGCTGCGCCCGGCCAGGCCCTGGGTCGATCCGCAGGATCACCGAAAGCCCGGCCAGCTCCTCGGCCACCACCTCCAGGCGCCCGGGAGTGAGCACCACGGCATCCGCGCCGGCACGCGCCAGCAGGCGCACCGTCCCCAGGCAGTCGCCAGCCAGAGGGGCGCAATCCACAATCAGCGCCCGGCCATTGGCAAAAACCCTACGGAGCCGCAGAGACTTGCCTAACGTCATCTCAATTCATGATACGGCGCGGCGGGGACGGAGGGTACAGCCCCTCGCACGCCCCATGGACCGCCCCTAATCCGGCTGTAACAACGGATGTCTGGCTGCGGGCGGCGCTGGGGGATCTTCTATCCCGGAGAAGTGGCGTGCCGGAGACGCCTTCAGGATAGGGAGATCCGAATTCTGGCGTAGCCTACAGGTGGGGACGCCT
>Ga0326727_10011081_pt1 | contig 21158 bp, 12 predicted proteins | sample MB2enrmetagenome_FD_207643 | JGI IMG/M metagenome (GOLD analysis project Ga0326727, IMG submission 207643) | Lab enriched peat soil microbial communities from McLean, Ithaca, NY, United States - MB29MY | ecosystem: Environmental > Terrestrial > Soil > Wetlands > Peat | place: USA: New York...
GGGAAAGGCCGGCATCACGGTCAACAAGAACACCATCCCCTACGACACCAATCCGCCGCTCAAGGCCTCCGGCATTCGCATCGGCACGCCCGCTCTCACCACCCGCGGCATGAAAGAGCCCGAGATGTTGCAGATTGCCGCCTGGATTGAAAAGGCCCTGGCGCGCCGCGGCGACGATGCGGCCCTCGAGCGGATTCGCGGCGAAGTGGCCGAGCTGGCCAACCAGTTCCCGCTCTACGCCTGGCGGCGGGCGCAGTAACCGGAGCGCCAAACGCAGTCGAAGGACCTGCGGTTGTTCTTCTTCTCTCGTATCGCAATCCAATTGCGCCGGATCAATGACAACACGCTCCTGATGGAGCGCATGGCACCAGAAAAGGGGACAGGCCAAGATGCCTGTCCCCTTTTTGTCTTGTGCGCCGGCAGCAAAAAACCGCTCTACACTGTGATTACGATTCGACGTGCAGGCTCGACATTCGCAATCGGCCAAGCCAATCCGAATCGAGGGAGCGTTCTGTCATGGACCAGCCGGAAATCCTCGAAGCCTTCCTCTGCGGCCGCGTTCTCGTCCTGGTCGGAGACATCACGGCACAGGACGTGGATGCTATCGTGAACGCTGCCAACAGCACGCTTCTGGGCGGAGGCGGCGTGGACGGCGCTATCCACAAAAGAGGCGGACCACGGATTCTTGAGGAGTGCAAGGAAATCCGCCGCACACGCTATCCTCAAGGGTTGCCGACAGGCGAAGCTGTGCTGACCACCGGCGGCCTTCTGCCGGCGCGCCACGTGATTCACACTGTTGGGCCGATCAGGGAGACGGGCCAGGAGCCTGACGCCCAGATGCTCGCCTCCTGTTATCGCAAATCCCTAGCACTGGCCGCGAGACACGGCTTTCGTTCGATTGCCTTCCCCGCGATTTCCACCGGCGTTTACGGCTATCCACGGCACCTGGCGGCGTCTGTCGTGTCGGAGACCATTGAATCCGCGCTGGCCATCGATACGATAGTCAAAGAAGCGCGTCTCGTCTTCTATCAGGCGGACGATGCACGAGTATTTCTTGAAAACCAGCGATTCACGACGAACTGATTGGCTGAAATCGCATCTTTTGCTGTCTGCTGTCCTGGCGGAGCTGGAAACAAAGGATGCATATCCGTCTGGCAAGACGGTAGAATTGCGACAAAGCCCGGAGCAGATGCGCGTGCAGATTGAACTCTGGCGAATGCTCCCCTCCAAACTTAAGTCTGCGAGGCTCTGCAATGTACTTTCTCTCTCTTCGCACTCCTGGCGCAATTGCTCCCGGAAAGGTTCTCGCCACAATCGCCATGGCACTTTTCGCTCTCCCCGCCCTCTCGGCCGCTCCCGCGCCCATCGTACTCACCGGCACTGACCGCCGTCCCGCCATCTCGCTCAATGGCAATTGGGCCTCCATCGTCGATCCTTACTTCTCCGGCCTTTTCAGCTTTCATCACGAGGAGAAAAGGGACGGCTGGTTTCAAAATCGCAAAGCAAAGCCGGGCGACCCGTTTGTGACTGAGTATGACTTTTCCAAGGCGCCCACGCTGAAGGTGCCCGCCGACTGGAACACGCAGCGCGAGTCGCTTCTCTATTACGAGGGGCCGGTCTGGTACGAGCACGACTTCACTTACCAGCCCAAAGAGCACACGCGTGTCTTTCTCCACGTGGGCGCGGCCAATTATCACTCCTGGTTCTGGGTCAACGGCAAGAAGGTCTGCGAGCATGAGGGCGGCTACACCAGCTTCAATTGCGACGTGAGCGCCGTCCTTAACGCCGGGAATAACTTTGTCGTGGCCGCGGTCGATAACACTCGCCACGAAGATGGCGTTCCCACGCTTCAAACCGATTGGTGGAACTATGGCGGCCTCACGCGCGCGGTCTCGCTCATCGAAGTTCCCGAGACATTCATCGATCAATATGATGTGCATCTGAGCCGTACCGAATCTTCCGTCGTCGAGGGCTGGGTCCATGTCGAAGCCAATCAGCCGGGCGCAAATGTCGGGGTGGAGATTCCCGAGTTGGAAGCGAAGACCTCTGTAACTGTCGGCAACGACGGTCGCGCATTGATTCATCTTCCCGTGGAGAAACTTCAGCTTTGGTCGCCGGAAACGCCCAAGCTTTACAAAGTGATTCTGCGCGTCAATGAAGACAGGATCGAGGAAGAAATCGGTTTCCGCACCATTGAGACCCGCGGCACGCAGATCCTCCTCAACGGTAAGCCGATCTTTCTTCGCGGCATCGCGATTCATGCTGAAGCTCCTTATCGCACTGGCCGAGCCAATACTGACAAGGACGCGGAGACTCTGCTCGGCTGGGCCAAAGAGCTGGGCTGTAACTATGTCCGGCTGGCGCACTATCCCCACGATGAGTCCATGCTGCGCGCCGCCGACCGCATGGGTCTGCTGGTGTGGTCGGAAAATCCTGTCTATTGGGCCTTGCAGTTTGATAATCCCGATGTGCTAGCCAAGGCCGAGCAGCAATTGGACGAAGAGATAGGAACTTCGCGCAATCATGCTTCCATCATTCTCTGGTCGATGGCCAACGAAACTCCTTCCACCGAGGCCCGCACACGCTTCATTGAAACGCTGGCCGCCCGCGCTCGTTCGCTCGACTCTTCGCGGCTGATTACTGCGGCACTGCTGGTGCGCGCCGAGGGCCACACAAAGATTGTGGATGACCCGCTGGGCAAGACGCTGGATGTCATCGGCATCAATGAATACATCGGATGGTATGAGGGAAGTCCCGAAACAGCCGATGTGACTCAGTGGCGCATCGACTTTCAGAAACCCCTGATTGTGAGTGAATTCGGCGGCGGCGCCAAGGCTGGTTTGCATGGAGGCGCCAACGACCGCTGGACAGAGGAGTTTCAGGCCAATATCTACCACCATCAGCTCGATATGCTCAACAGAATCTCGCAACTTAGAGGCATGAGCCCATGGATTCTGATGGATTTCCGCTCGCCGAACAGGCCTCTAACGGGTATCCAGGATGAGTTCAACCGGAAGGGACTTATCTCTGAACAGGGCCAGAAAAAGCAGGCTTTCTTCATTCTGCAGAAGGCTTACACGGAGAAATCCATCGGCAAACCGGAATGAAACAGACTGGATCGCAAAGGATCAGAATGACCTGAGTGACTTGCCGGGTTGTGCGAGAGAGAATGTGTGAGTTATGCTGGACTTATGACGATTGATTCTATTCTTGCGCAGATCGACTCGGAAATAGCAAAGCTCACGCAGGTTCGTTCCCTGCTGGCCACAACAGGCAAGGCTGCCACCAAGGTAACAGAGCAGATCACCCAAAAGGCCGCAAAGGCTTCTCCCGCCAAGAAAGCGAAGAAGCGCCGCGTATTGAGCCCTGAGGCGCGCAAGCGGATTGCTGACGCGCAGCGCAAGCGCTGGGCCGCTCAGAAGGCCAAGACCAAGTAGCAAGCGTAGCTAGCCAGCTAGCTCATTCCATTCCCGCCATCACCAGCATGTGCGGCTCGGTCATCTCTTCGATGGCCGAGTGTATGCCCTCGCGTCCCAGTCCGGAGTCCTTGACGCCGCCGAAAGGCATGGGGTCAAGGCGCCAGCTGGGAGTGTCTCCCACGATGAGGGCGCCCACCTCCAGCTCGCGATAGGCGGTGAGAATGCGGCCAATATCGCGGGTCAGCAGACCGGCTTGCAGGCCGTATTTCGAGTGGTTGACATCGGCCAGCGCCTGCTCGAAATCGTCGTAGGGCTCGATCGCCATGACCGGGCCGAGGGCCTCCTCGTCGCGAAGCTTCATGCCGGGCCTGGTTCCTGTCAGGATGGCGGGCGTCACCACGGAGTCGTGGCGTGCGCCACCAGCCACCAGCTTGGCGCCGCCTTCGACCGCTTCCTTGATCCAGGCTTCCACCCGTTCCGCGTCGGCGAGCCGGATGAGCGGACCCACCTCTGTGGCCTCCGCCGTTGGATCGCCTGCCGCCAGTTTGGCGGTCGCCTCCACCACCTTCCACAAGAAAGTCTGGAAGATCTTGCGCTCCACAAACACTCGCTGCACGCTGATGCACGACTGCCCCGCATAGCCGAATGCCGCGTGCGCCGTGCGCACAGCAGCTTCGTTCAGGTCGGGCCAGTCGCCGCAGACAATGAGCGCCGCCACGCCGCCCAACTCCAGCAGCACCCGCTTGCGGCCGGAATGAGCCTTTAGCTCCCAACCCACTTTGGCCGAGCCGGTAAAGCTGACCAGCTTGATGCCGTCTTCCCTCTCGGCGAGCCAGGCGGTGTCTGTGTTGCTCAGCGGCAGCACAGCGAGCGCCTCCGCGGGCCAGCCGGCCTTAAGAATCACCTCGCCCAGAGCCAGAGCGGTAAACGGAGTTTCGGAGGCGGGCTTCAGAATCACCGGGCAGCCAGCGGCCATCGCCGGTGCCAGCTTGTGAGCCACCAGGTTCAGCGGGAAGTTGAACGGCGTAATGGCCAGCACCGGCCCTATCGGGAAGCGCTGCACCAGCCCCCACCGGCCCTCGTTGCCCTCCATCAGGTCCAGCGGAATGCTCTCGCCGCCGATCCTTGAGGCCTCTTCGGCCGCGGTCTTGAAAGTCAGCACTGCGCGATCCACTTCAGCCCGCGCCAGCCGAACCGGCTTGCCGGCCTCGGCCACGATAAGCTGCGCGAACCGCTCTTTCTGTTCAATCAGCGCCGCGGCCACGTCCTCCAGAATCTCGCGGCGCTTCCAGCGGGGCAGAGCTCGGGTCCGCCGCAGGCTCGCCACGGCGTGGTGCACTGCCTGGCGAGCGTCGGCGCGGGTGGCCACCGTCACTCGTCCCACCAACCCCTGGTCCCACGGCGAGCGCACATCCAGCGCATCGCCCTCGATCCACTCCTTGCCACACAGCAGAAAACCCGTTTGTGTTCCAGGCCGCATCTTCATGTCTTTCTCTCCCCCGTCCGCCTCTGCCCTGGATTCTACAAGGGTGGGGGGGCGCAGGCACAACTCATCAGGTCAAACCCGCCCGCCCCTCCGCGGCGACGACCCAACGCGGTACACTGTTTCCCGATGATTCACGATGGCAAGAGCCCAGAACTTCCCTTCGATCCCGCCGCCGCGCTGGCACATTTGCGTGCCAGCGACGCCAAGCTGGGCGCGCTCATTGACCGTGCAGGCGCCTTCACGCTGCGGCTCGATGCTCTTCCCTCGCCATTCGCCTCGTTGCTGGAGTCGATTCTCTACCAGCAGCTGCACGCCAACGCAGCGGCCAGCATCCATCGCCGCGTGCGCGAGTACTTTGGCGGCACCGACCCCGCCCCGCAACTGCTTCTCGACACGCCGGACGAAGCCCTGCGGACGGCAGGCGTTTCAGGGAACAAGACGCGCGCACTAAAAGATCTGGCCGCCCGCACGCTCGACGGCACAGTCCCCACCCGCGCGGCCATCCGCAAGATGACCGACGCCGAGATTGTCGAACGGCTCACCCAAGTGCGCGGTATCGGCCCCTGGACGGTGGAAATGCTGCTGATCTTTCGCCTGGGCCGGCCCGACGTGCTGCCGGTGAGCGACTACGGCGTGCGCAAGGGCTTCGCGCTCACCTTCCAGCGAGTGCCGAAGACCCGCCCCCTGGCTGCGGTGGACCTGCCCAAACCCGAGATACTGCTCAAAAGGGGAAAGCGCTGGGCGCCCTTCCGTTCCGTGGCCAGTTGGTACCTCTGGAGGGCGTGCGATCTGGCCAAAAACCAAGCGCCATCAGGGCGCTCCAGCCTACAATAGTCAGACAAAGCCGGTTTACCGGCAAGAGATCGCGATTCTCATGGCCCTTGGCAAGCATTTCATCTGCATTCACGGTCATTTCTACCAGCCTCCGCGTGAGAATCCATGGCTGGAAACAGTCGAAACACAGGACACGGCCGCGCCCTATCACGACTGGAACGAACGCATCTGCGCCGAGTGCTACTCGACCAACGGCGCGGCGCGCATCGTCAACAACAAGAACCAGATTTCGCGCATTGTCAATAACTACGCGCGCATCAGCTTCAACTTTGGCCCCACGCTTCTGAGCTGGCTGCTGGAGAACGCCCCGCGCACGTACCGCATGGTTCTTGACGGCGAGCGCCGCAGCCGCAAAAGCTTCAATGGCCACAGCTCCGCCATGGCGCAGGTTTACAACCACGTCATACTGCCCCTCGCCAATCCCCGCGACCGCATCACCCAGATTCGCTGGGGCATCGCCGACTATCAGCGCCACTATGGCCTGCCGCCGGAAGGCATGTGGCTGGCCGAGACAGCAGTCGACAACGATTCGCTGGAGTTGCTGGCACAGCACGGCATCAAGTTCACGGTCCTGGCCCCACACCAGTGCCGGCGCATCCGCCCCTTGAATGACGGCGCAAACTGGACCGACACGCCCGACGCCACTGTCGACACAACGCGCCCTTATCTTGTTCGTTTCGAATCCGGCGTCTCCATCGCCATCTTTTTCTATAACGGTCCCATCTCTCGGGCCATCGCCTTCGAGGGGCTGCTCGACTCCGGCGAGAGTTTTGCCGCCCGTCTCAAGACGGGCTTCAACAACAACTCCCAGCCGCAGCTGGTTCATGTCGCCACCGATGGCGAGTCCTATGGCCATCACCACAAGTACGGCGAAATGGCCCTGGCCTTCGCGCTGCGCATGCTCGAACAGGACCCAACCGTCAAGCTGACCAACTACGGCAGTTTTCTGGAGCAGTTTCCTCCCGAGTACGAAGCCGAAATCGTCGAGAACACCTCCTGGAGCTGCGCCCATGGCATTGAGCGATGGCGCTCCGACTGCGGCTGCAACGGCGGCAAGCCCGGCTGGAATCAGGCCTGGCGCGCCCCGCTTCGCCAGGCCCTCGACGAGTTGCGCGATGCCCTGATCTCGCTCACCGAGCAGGAAGGCTCCAAGCTGTTCAATGACGTCTGGGGTGCCCGCGACGGATACATCGAGGCCATTCTCGACCGCAGTTCGCAGTCGGTCGAGCGCTTCTTCCGCGCCCACCAGCTTCGCGTTCTCACGGTGCCTGAACGCATCCGCGCCCTGGAATTGATGGAGATGCAACGCCACGCCCAGCTCATGTACACCAGTTGCGGATGGTTCTTCGACGACATCTCGGGCATCGAAACCGTGCAGGTGATCGCCTATGCCGCGCGGGTGCTGCAACTGGCCAGGGAGATTTCGGGCGAAGCGGCCGCATCCCTCGAACCTGCGTTTCTCGCCCGCCTGGCCGAAGCTCGCTCCAACCTGACTGCGGCCGGCGACGGCGCCAGGCTCTATAGGGTGCAGGTCGCCACAAAGCAGTTGAGCCTCGAGCAGGTCGCAGCCCATTACGCCATCAGCTCCATGTTTTCCTCCTTCGCCGAGGAGACCGATCTGTTCTGCTTCCGTGTCTGGCGCAACTCGTACGACGTTTACACCTCCGGCCGCGGACGCCTTGCGCTGGGCCGCGCCAAGGTTGTCAGCGCCATCACCGGGAATCAGGGGAGCTTCTCTTTTGCTGTCCTCCACTTCGGCGACCAGAACATCACCGCCGCCGTCAAAGCCTATGCGCCGGAAGACGCTGCCGCCTTCGAGGCCTTCGCCGCCGAGGCCGCCGGATACGTGCAGCGCGCCGACTTTCCCGAGGTGATTCGCCTCCTCGACCGTTTCTACGGCCACATGGACTACACGCTCACCTCGCTCTTCACCGACGAGCAGCGCCGCATCGTGCAAATCATTCTCAATGCCACGCTCTCTGACATCGAGAACTCCCTGACCACCATCTACGACGACCACGCCAGCCTGCTCCACTATCTTTCCCAGGCCGGTCTGCCCAAGCCTCCGGCGCTGACTCTGGCGGCTGGTTTCGCCATCAACGTGGGCCTGCGCCGCGCCCTTGAGGCTGATCCTGTCGATCAGGCCCAGTTGCGCTCCTTCCTCTCCCTCGCCAAAGCCGACGAGGTCTTGCTGGAAACGCCCGCTCTCTCCTACCTTGCCGACCAGCGCATGAAGCGTGCCATGGTCGAGCTGCAGATGTCGTCCGGGTCTCTTGAGATGCTGGACCGCGCGCTGGCTCTCGGCCGCCTGCTGGCCGAGCTGCCCTTCGAGCTGAACCTCTGGCAGGCGCAGAACATCTGGTACGAGATCCTGCGCACCTCCAGCTATGGGTTGACCGCCCTTGCCGCGGACGACCGCCCGCTCTGGGAGAGGGAGTTCTGCGAACTCGGTACTTGCCTTTCCATCGACTGCGCCGCCATCACCGCTCAGTCTCCCGTGGCGGAAACCACGGGGGACTAGAGCGGCTAAGCGAGAGTTTTCTCTTTTTGAAAAGGGCACGGCTTCAGCCGTTCCCCAAACGCAGAAAAGAAACGCGGGACTTTAGCCCCCGAGGGAATGCAAGGGCGCACCAATTCGAAACAAGCGCTGAAGAGTGGAATCGTGCTCAGGGACTGCCTACTATAAAGCTGACTTGCTGACTCGCTGACCTGTTGACTCGCCCACCTTTTCCAGCCTTCCATCCTTCAGCCTGAACCTCTCCCCCCGCCACACAATCGTGTTGCCCGCAAACCCCGCCACCCACACTCCCATGGCGACCACGTCGCGCAGCGGCACCAGCCACAGCCTCGGCAGCACCTGGCTGTCGCCCAGCACCTCGGCTCCTACCGTCACGGCCAGCGCAATTCTCAGCAGGAAACTTACCCCCAGCAGCCCCAGGCTCAGCGTGCTCGCTCCGCTGGCCAGCACATTGATCAGCGCCCAGCCCAGCCCATGCGTGAAGATGAGGCCAACATACCCCCACGGCCGCGAGTCGCGGACGGTCCGCTCCCAACGCAACTGATGCTCCAGAAAGCCGCGCCAGCCGTAGGCCGCAATATTCGTCTCGACCACTTCGGCGCTCAGCGCGACGCGATAGCCAGCCTGCGCCACGCGCGCGCCCATCTCATAGTCGTCGGCCAGATAATCAACCAGAACCTCAAGTCCACCAATCGTGTCGAGGGCATCGCGCCGCACAGCCAGCGTCGAGCCGAGCCCGTAGTGCAGTCCGCCCTCGATCCACTTCGACAGCAGCACTCCGGCCTGGAAATCCGTGGCGATTCCCAGCGCCTCGAATTTCGAAGCCAGAGTCCCATGCGCCCGCCCGCGATAAAGCGCCGTCACCAGCCCCACCTCTTGCAGGGCCTTGCCGTCGCGCTCCTTCGACGGCGCGAAGCACGCCATCACCCGCTCCAGATAGCGTGTTCCAACCGTAATGTCCGAATCGTTGATCAGCAGAAAATCGTAGCGGGCCTGTGCGGCCATCTGCGCCAGCGTGCTCACCTTGCCGTTCGTCCCCAACCGTTCCGGGCACACAATCAGACTGATCGCCCGCTCGGGAAACTCGGCCTTCAGTTGCTCCACGGCCTGCACTGCCGGGTCGTCCAGCGAGGCGACCCCGAAGAGCAATTCAAACTCGCCATTGTAGCGCTGCCGGCAATGGCTGCAGAAGGCGTCGATCATGCCGGGGTCCAGCCCCTTCAGGGATTTCAGCACGCTCACGCCGGGCGCGAAGGCTGCCAGCGGGCCGCGCCGTTGCGCCAAAAATCGGTTTGCCGCCATCAGGGCGGCCACAAAATAGCCCATTCCGGCCACGGTCAAAACCGTGGTCAGAAGCGCCAAAGATTGTACGAAAATGTGCGGCATCCTGGGAGTAAGAATACAGCTTCTAGCCACTAGCTTTCAGCTCCGGCTAGAGGCACGGATGCGAAAAGACAAAGTTCGCAGGCTATCCAAAGCTAGGGAATCTCTGCACAAGTGGCCTTTTCAAAACGCTCATTCCCTCAGGGGCTAAAGCCCCGCTGATTTTGCGGATTTTATGTACAGGCTAAAGCCCGTACCCTTCAAAACATCGACTTATTCAGAGGTTCCCTAGAAGCTGAAAGCTAGCGGCTGAAGGCGGCTTTACTCGTACCGCAGCGCCTCAATCGGGTCCAGGTTCGCCGCCTTCCATGCCGGGTAAATCCCGAAGATCAGCCCGATCGCGCACGAGACGCTGAAGCCAATCAGAATCCATGTGGTCGAAAGGCTGGGCGACAAAGGAATCGGCAAAAGGGAGATGATCCACGTAATCAGCGAGCCCAGCAGAACGCCGATAATCCCGCCAAGCGAGCACAACGCCACGGCCTCGGTGGTGAATTGAATCAGAATCGTGTGTTTCGTGGCGCCCAGGGCCTTGCGGATGCCAATCTCTCGCGTTCGCTCGGTGACGGAGACCAGCATGATATTCATCACTCCCACGCCGCCCACCATCAGGCCTACGCAGGAGACGCCAATCATGAAGATCACCAGATACTGCGTGATGTCGCCCCACAGCTTGGTGAGCGAGTCCGGGCCGAAGATCTCGAAGTTGTCCGGCGCCTCGACCTTCACCTTGCGGCGGATGCGCAGCAACTCGCGAATCTCCTCTTCCACCAGCGCCTTGTTCTTGGCGTCGTCGTACTTTACGCTGACCCACAGATCCTTGTCTTCCGGGTGCAGGTTATGGAAGGTTCCCATCGGAAGATAGACCTGGTTATCCTGCGGATTCTTGCCGCTACCGAAAGGCTGCTTCCGCTTGTCCATTACGCCGATAACGGTGTACATCCCGCTCTCGATATTTACTTCTTTTCCAATTGGCGATTCGTTGCCGAAGAGCTCCTGCCATGTGTCGTAGCCCAGGCCGCAAACGTGCGCTCCGCGCTCGTCTTCCGCTTCGGTAAAGAGGCGGCCCTCAAGGAACGTGAGGTCATTCACATCTCCGACCGAGGAAGTGCTGCCGGTCAGGATCGTCCCAGCCACCTTCTTGCCGTTGTATTTCACGCTCACGGCGCCCACGCGGAACTGTCCAGTGTGCTGCAGGCCGCCGTCAGCCGCAACCACGTGAGGCAGCGTGCGCAATGCAACAACATCGTCAAGGGTGAGCTTCTTGCGGGTCAGTTGCTCGGTGGTGGGGCGCACGCCGATCACCGGAAAATGGAAAACCCAGAAGACATTGGAACCCATCGAGTCGGCAAAGTCCGCCACCTTGTTATTGACGCCATTGATGATCGACGAGATCGTGATCACCGTCGTTACGCCAATCACAATGCCCAGGATCGTCAATCCCGAGCGCAGCTTGTTGGCCTTCAACGTGTCGAGGGCCATTTTGACGGATTCGCGTGTTTGTCCTTGCGCCATGATGCTCCTGGCAAGCTGACAGCTAACAGCAGACAGCTTACAGTAATCAGTTCTGCCGAATCTGGTCCTTCAGCGATTCCAGAAACGAATAAATCATCTTTCCCACTTCGTGCGACAAACTCTCCGCATCGTTGAGCAATTCAGGTGTTCCGAATTGCAGAGCGCGAGCGATTTCCAGTTGAGTCTGAACCTCACAGATCGAACCACGCGCGACGCCCAGAAACTGCCGGAATTCCGCGGAGTTTAGCCTTCCCTGTCCCTCTGCGATGTTGCTGGGCACGGAAACCGCGGCACGTCTGATCTGGCTGGTCAGCCCGTAGATTTCTTCGCGAGGAAAACCCTGCGTCAAGCGATATATCGCCACCGTCAACTGCATCGCCTTCTGCCAAACCAGCAAGTCCCGGAACGATTGCGACATGCGCCTCTCCCCAGCAGACAGCTAACAGCCAACAGCCAAAACAAATACAATCCCTGTCCAAACGTATCGCCACTTATAGCCGACAGCCGGGAACTGTTAGCTGTCTGCTGTAAGCTGTTCGCTGCCTTTACAGCTCCGCTCTGAGCGCAACCACCGGGTCCAGCTTTGCAGCCTTGCTGGCCGGATAAACGCCAAAGAAAATCCCCGTGAATGTCGCCATGAACAGGCCCACCAGCACGCTCCACAATTGCACGCTCGCCGGAAAGCCGATGATGGCCGTAACGAGCTTGGCCGCGCCGATGCCGCACATCACGCCTATGGCTCCGCCCACCAGCGCCATCGTTCCGCTCTCAATCAGAAACTGCAGCAGCACGTCCCGCTGGCGCGCGCCCAGCGCCTTGCGCACGCCGATCTCGCGCGTCCGCTCCGTGACGCTCACGAGCATGATGTTCATGATCACAATGCCGCCCACCACCAGCGCGATAGAGGCAATGCCCACAACCACGTCGAAGAAGATCGCGGTGATCTGCTTGTAAATGTCCATGAACGTGTCGTTGGTTTCGATCTCGAAGTCGTCTTGCGTGCCCGGCGCGTTATGCCTGCGGGCGCGCATCTGCACGCGCAGTTCGTCCTTGACCCGTTCCATCGTCGCCGCATCGCCGTTGGCGCGGGCGTAAATGTCGAGCGAGTCATTGTAGCCGTAGGTCTGCTGGTAAGTGCTCAGCGGCACAGCCACCCAGTTGTCCTGCGACTGGCCCATGGTCTTGCCCTGGCGGTCGCCCACACCCACGATGGTGTATGGAATGCCGCCGACGTGAATTTCCTTGCCGATGGGATCGCCGTCGCCCAGCAGGTTGTCGACAATGTCGTAACCCACGATGACGTTGTGTGTCCCGTGTTCATCGTCGGCGGCGGTAAATCCACGCCCGAGCACGATGTCCATATTGTTCAGCGAAAGCATTGTCCAGGTGATGCCGCGCACGTCGGTATCGCTGCTGGAGTGCCCGTTGGCCTTCACGGTGGTGTTGCGGTCCAGGCGCGCGCCAACCTCACTGCACTGCGTGCAGGCGTCCCGCACCGCTTCGTAGTCCTCAACGCGCAGGATCTTTCGCTTCTGATATCGAAGATAGTCCTCGGCGGAAAAAATCACGCTCGCCATCCGCGATATCGTCACGACATCCGCGCCATGATCCACCAGTTTCGTGGCCACGTACCGGTTGGCGCCATTCACCAGCGTGATGACCATGATGACCGAAGCGACGCCCATCACCACGCCCAGCAGCGTCAGAATGGTACGCATCTTGTTGCCCCACAGGGACTGCAGCGCGAGTTTGAAGGCCTCACTGAATAACATGATCCTGCTTTCTGTTCGAGAGCAGGCCTAGCCGCCCGCTCCGGTTTCGCCGTAATCCTGAGTCTGCGAAACGCACTTCCCTGTCTGCGACACGGAGCCTGATTCCCGCTCCACTTTCCAGTGTACGCAAATAGCCGCTCTTCTTATGGACGCAACAGCAACCCCTCAGGCCGCTTTCGGCCGCCAGAAGCTGCTTCCCTTGGAAGAACTTTCTCATTCTTTGGTACGCAAAGCCGAGCCGGCAGGTTCCGGCGCCAGAGAAAATCCGTACAAACCAAACAAAACATGAACTTTCGGCATCCGCCGCGCGTAGCATAGTTGACGCGTAGCACTGCGCCCGTTTTTGGCTTCGATCCTTGTAATTCACCAATTCATCGGAGGTTCCATGACCCGCGTCTATTCCCGGCTTGCCCTTCTTCTGTTTTTCTTCGCCACGCTTTTCCCCTTTCTGGCTTTCTCCCAGAACTCTTCCGCCACCCCCTCCCAGCCGCCGCTTCTGCTTCGCAATCCTTCCCTCAGTCAGGACAGAATCGCCTTCCGCTACGCCGACGACATCTGGACCGTCAGCCGCCAGGGCGGCGAGGCCGAGCGGCTTACCTCCAATGGCAAGGTGACCGCCGGACCCTTCTTCTCGCCCGACGGCGCATGGATCGCCTACTCGGCCAACCTGCGCGGCAACGACGACGCCTACATCGTTCCGGCCGCGGGCGGCGTGCCCCGCCGCGTCACCTGGCACCCGAACGGCAGCTCGGTCGTGGGCTGGTCGCCGGACGGCAAGGATCTGCTGATTGTCAGCATGGCCAACAGCTACCGGCATTTCCTGCGCCTTTTCAGGGTCCACGCCGACGGCTCCGGCCTTCCCGAGCCCTTGCCGCTGCCTTCCGGCTTCCAGGGATCTTTCTCGCCGGACGGAAAGTCGATTGCCTACGAGCCCATCACAAGGTGGCAGGAGGCCTGGAAACGCTACGTTGGCGGCCAGACCACCCCCATCTGGATCGTCAATCTGAAAACCCTTGACCTCGTGAAGGTGCCCCGCGAGAACTCCAATGACTCTGACCCCGTGTGGGTTGGCAAGTCCGTATACTTCCTCTCTGACCGCGACAGCACGGGAAAGAACAACGGCCCGGTCTCGCTCTACCGCTACGACACCTCTACCAGGGCAGTCGTCCCGGTTGTCTCCAACCAGGGCTACGATCTGAAATCCTTCCAGGCCGGTCCGGGCGCTCTGGTCTATGAGCAGTTCGGCTCCATCCACCTGGTCGATATCGCCACCAGTGCCGACAAGACCGTCTCCATCCAGATTCACGGCGAGCTGCCCAGCCTGGTGCCCCATCGCGTGAAACTCACCCCCGACGAGATTCAGAATGTCGATCTCTCGCCCACCGGCGCCCGCGCCGTCTTTGAGGCCCACGGCGAAATCTTCACCGTCCCGGCCGAAAAGGGCGATACCCGCAACTTGACCCAGACCCCCGGCGTTGCCGAGCGCAACCCGGCCTGGAGCCCCGACGGAAAAACCATTGCCTACTTCTCCGACGCCTCCGGCGAGTATCAGCTCTACCTGCGCGACCAGACCGGCTTCAAGCCGCCCACGGTCATCGACCTCGGCCCTGAGCCCAGCTTCTTCTACAATCCCACATGGTCGCCAGACTCCAAGCACGTCGCTTACGCCGACAAGCACCAGCGCCTCTGGGTCGTGGACGTGCCTGCGGGCAAGCCAGTGCTCGTCGATAAGGGCATCTACGGCGGCTTCGGCACGGACTTCAGCCCCAGTTGGTCGCCAGACTCGAAGTGGATCGCCTATAAGCGCGACCTCGACAACCACCTGCGCGCCATCTTCCTCTATTCGATCGAGGCGCATAGCTCGACCCAGGTCACCGACGGCATGAGTGACGCCCACAGTCCGTCCTTCGATCCCAACGGCAAGTATCTCTACTTCCTCGCCTCCACCGACGACGGTCCCTCCAACGCAGGCATTGATCTCTCCTCGATGGATCGTGCCCAAACGAGCGCAGCTTACGTAGTGGTGCTGGCCAAGTACGGCGCTTCGCCAGTGCCCCCGGAGAGCGACGACGAAAAGATCAAGGAGGAACCCAAGAAGGACGCTGCCGAAACAGACAAAAAGGATACAGACAAGAAAGACGCCGAGAAGAAGACCGCCGACAGCGACAAAAAGGAGACCGACAAGGACAAGAAAGAAGCCGAGAAGCCCGTCGAGGTCAAGGTGGATCTCGAAAAGATTGGCGACCGCATCCTCTCCTTGCCCATCCCGGCCCGCAACTACAACGGAATTGGTGCGGGCAAGACCGGCGTCCTCTATCTTGCCGAGACCTCGCCCTTCGGCCGCTCATCGAGAGAGGATGGCGGACCGTGGATTCGTGCCATCTGGCGCTTCACGCTGGAAAAACGTCAGCCCGAAACTGTGCTCACTGACCTCGATGCCTTCACGGTCTCCTTCGATGGCTCAAAGGTCCTCTATGCTCGCAAGGGCGGCTGGACCATCGCCTCGGCCGACGACCTGAAGCCGGGCAACGATGCTCCCGGCAAGCCTCTGAATCTCGGAAACCTCGAAACCACCATCGATCCCCGCGCCGAGTGGCGGCAAATCTATCACGAAACCTGGCGCATCGAGCGCGACTTCCTATACGATCCCAACCACCACGGCCTCAGCATTCCGAAGGCTGAAGCCAAATACCAGCCCTGGCTCGACGGTTTAGCCTCGCGCTCCGAGTTCACCTATCTTTCCGAAGAGATGCTGGGAGAAATCACTATCGGCCACATGTTCATTCGCGGGCCGCACGAGCCGGGCGATGGTCCAAAGACCGGCCTTCTCGGAGCGGACTACAAGGTGGAAAACGGCCGCTACCGCATCGCCAAAATCCTCGGCGGGCAGAACTGGACCCCCGGCCTGGCTTCGCCGCTCACCCTGCCTGGCGTTTACGTCCATGAGGGCGCATACCTGCTGGCCGTCAATGGTCGCGAACTGCATTCTACTGACAATCTCTACGAGTTCTTTGACGGGACAGCGGGCAAGCAGACCGTGCTTCATATCGCGTACAACGCGGAAGGCAAAGACGCCAAGGATGTAACCGTAGTGCCCATCGGTGACGAGGACGGCCTGCGCAATCTGGACTGGATTGAATCCAATCGCCGCAAGGTCGACGAGCTCTCCGGCGGCAAGGTGGCTTACGTCTACATGCCCAATACCGGCGGCTCCGGCTACACCAACTTCAACCGCTACTTCTATTCCCAGCTCAACAAGCAGGCTCTCGTCCTCGATGAGCGCTGGAACGAGGGCGGCCTCATCGCCGACTATGTCGTTGATGCGCTCAAGCGCGCGCCGCTCTCCGGAGCCATCGAGCGTGACGGCAAGCCGACTCACGATCCCGTGGGCGCCATCTTCGGCCCCAAGGTCATGCTCATCAACCAGAACTCCGGTTCCGGCGGGGACGCCATGCCCTGGTACTTCAAGAAGGCGGGCATCGGCAAGCTGGTTGGCACGCGCACCTGGGGTGGTCTCGTGGGTATCGGCGGTTACCCACAGCTTCTCGATGGGGGCGCGGTCACCGCGCCGCGCTACGCCATCTACGGCGTCAACGGCCAGTGGGAGGTCGAGAACCACGGCATCGCTCCCGATGTGCCCGTAGAGGATCTGCCCAAAGACGCCGCAGCGGGCCACGACCTTCAGCTCGAAACCGGCGTCCAGATGGTTCTGGACGATCTCAAGGCGCATCCCGTCCCAGAGATTCCCATTCCCCCGGCTCCCAACTACCACCAGCACGACAGCTTGGGAAACAAGTAGCCCACCGTCCAACCATCAAACAGGGTGCCTCATCTTCGGCGCGTTTCCTTGCGCCGAAGGTGGGGCACCTAAAACCAGGGCATAGATGTTTCTCGCCAGCTTAGGCACCCAATATGTGATAGGTCACTTAGTGTTTGTCATCCGCCCAAGATAGAGGATCCGCCCTGAAACCGAATATACCGTGGCGGGTGGCGCCACCTGCCTGCAGATTTCGAATCTGCGTTTGGAATGGAAGGGTTGTAAGGGGACCAACCATCCAATCGTGTGATTCGAAGAATGGTTCCCCGGTTGCAGCAAGCAGTTGCGAACAGTTCAAAGCCATCAATGCCATAAAGAGCCCCAGAAGGCCAGAGCTGAAAGCCTTGCGGTTCTTTCGCATGTTCATGACCTTCCCCTTCCACAAATTGCGATTCACTCCGCTGACTGAATTCCAGAGGACCAATTCTCTTACTGCTTCTTGAGGACGGCGGCGTTCTTTTCGTCGGAGAGGATGGCGTTCTCAAGCTGGCGGAAGGAGGCGGCTTTGTCGGGCGGAATCTCGATCTGGCGAACGACGTATTCGCGCTCGTAGTGGAGGAGATTGCCTTTCACAGTAGCGATGGAGTGATAGCTGGCAAAGTCGAGGTCGATGGCGACCGGGTCGGGAGTTTCATCGACGATGTAGCCGGAGGGAATCATGATGTCGAAAGTGTCGCGCCAGCGGCCGGTGGCTTCAAGGACGATGGGATAGATGCGGGGCTTGTCATCGAAGGGCAGAGCATGGGAGCCGAGGACGCGGGGCCGGACCAGCAGCAGGGGGCCGGCAGAATGCGCGTACTGGCGCACGGTGACCTTGTAGTGGAACTCCAGCGGCTTGTCGAGAGCCGACGGCTGCGTGATCTGGAAAGAGTCGAGGGTGACGCCGGGCAGGTCCTGAGCGATTTGCCTCTCCCAATATTCGCGGCGTTCCTTGTCGTCGGTGTACTTGATGATCCAGCGCAGATCGGCGCCGTCGGGGCCGGAGTGGAAAGCATCGACAGAGCCGGTCAGGGAGCCGTCCGCGGCGAGCGTGAAGCTACCCTTCTGCTCGGTACCGTTGGCGTCGGGAGGGAGTATGGGCAGGGCAAGGATCTGGCTGGCGTCGCCGGCTGAGAGAATGCCGTAGCCGCCCTGCAAGTAGTAGGGCAGATTGCCCACGGGAGTGTGCTCGTCGGTGGGATCGAAGATGAGGTACTGTTTGCCATCGCGCGCTTTGGCGATGGCCTGGAGACGCGGGTCGCGCAGATCGGGGGGAATCTCGATAGCAGTGATCATGTGGTCGCCGTAGAAGGAGGGCGCGTCGGGATCGACAACGCCGCGGCGGTGGTCCACGGGGACGTAATAAGCGCGAATGCCGGCAACCTGCAACATGGAGATAAGCAGGGTGGTCTTGTCCTTGCAGTCGCCATAGCGATTGCGAAAGATGTCGGCCGCATGGTTTGCCTGCCAGCCGCCGATGCCGCGCTCGACGATGAAGTAGCGGATGTTCTTCTGGATGTATTCGGTGATGCGGCTGAGTTTGGTGTAGAAGTCCGGCGCGCCTGCGATAAGGCTCTGGGTTTGGGCTGTGATTTCAGGCGAAGGGTCGGGGCGGTTGGCCTCGAGGCGTGCGCACCACTGGCCCAGGGCCTTCCACTGGTTGTCCTTGCCCTCGACGGCGGTGTCGCCCCACTTGACGGAGACGCGTGCCACGAGGGCCGCCCGATCCGGATGGGACTTGACCTCACGCAGATCGAGCGCGGGCACATCTCTGATTTCCCAGCGCCAATGGTTGGGCGCGACTTCCGTGGGCTTGACGGGCTGGTAGCGATGCCAGCTTTCAGAGTAGGCGCGACCGGCAGGCAGATCGACCTCCAGAGCCTGATAAACAATGGGGCTGCCGTTCTGGATATGCCAGACCATCTCTTGGCGGTAGGGCGCAAGCAGTTCCTCTGACTCGCAGAAGATGGTGGCGCCCACATCCTCTGCCGGAGGATGGGCAATGACGACCTTTTCGGTGGAGAGCATGACCGGAACGCCGGTGTCGCCGACCTCGATAAAGTCATTGTCCCGCGCCTGAAACTGCTTGCCGGCGGCTGTAAGGGTCCAGACGTTGAAGTAGTTGATCTTCTCGTCCACGTCGTAACCGACTCCGCAGCTCTCTTCGCGGCCCTGTGGCTTGAGGATACGAACAGCTTTGCGCTCGCGCTCGACGGCGCGGCCCTGGGCATCGACGGTCTCGACATACTCGTGAAAGAGAACGGCGGATGGGGCGTCACCCACACGGGCGGGCACGGGCGTTTTGGCCGCATCTTCTGCCCATTTGGGCATGTCGAGTTTGTCTTTTCCGAAGTGGTTCGTGGCGAAGGCGGGGCTGCAGGCGAGCGCTATCGCGGCCGCGACCAACAAGCGCGTGGAGGGAAACCGGAAGTGCGAAGACGTTCTCATGGTCAGTTGCCTTTCGCCGTGGGGGCGGCAGTGGTAAGAACCAGTTGTGACTGATCGGAGGCGGCGACCTTTTGGTAGAAGGCTCGGAGGTCCTGATACTCGTCCGGCTTGGCATAGGTGAAGGCGCGGGCCAGCGAGCGGGCGATGGTGATCTGGCCGGGCTCGGAGGAGGTTTTGATCACCAGATTCGCGTGTTGCGGCCAAGCAATCTGGGCATTCTGTGGAGCGCCTTCTACGGTAAAGCCAGCAGGCAGGTGATAGGTGACCTGATCGGTAACTAGATCGCCATAGTGCATGTCTACGGGCTGTGTCCGCTTTTCCTGCGCGACGAATGGATGGCGGCCGCGAGTCTCAAATAGAAAAGCGGGAAGCATGAGGCGCTTGGAGGTAGCAGCGCCAATGGAGCCTTTTACGTTGACGAAGGCAATCAGTTTTACGTATGGATCGTCAAGGCCAGTCAAGTGATCGATGTGGGCATCCACGCCGTCGGGGAGGATGGACTCGATCGAGTGGTCGAACTGCTTTCTAACCTCTGTTTCGTCGTTGGCGATGGCTATTTGACGCCAGTAGAGGGCCTCCTGACCGGTCAGGACGATGCGGAAGCTGCCGGCAAATGTGCCTTGGGCGTCGAGGGTGACGTCGCCGATGCGAAGAGTCGCGTTGTCGGAATATTGTTGGGCGGCAGTAGTAACGACAGAACGTCCTTGAGCGGATTGCGTAATTCCGCCGACACTTGAATGGTTCCAGTTGACGGTCTGGAAGGGACACATTTTTTCGCCGGGATCGAGCTCAATCTCTTTGCCGCCAGTCGCGAGAACGACGAGGGTGTTGTCGAGCTGGCGGAGTGAGAGGAAGGCGAAATCGAAGAGGCCCTGTTTCCGATCGACGACCTTTTCGGCGTAGGCAGAGAGACCCGCGGCGCGCAGCATGGCCAGATAAAGCAGGGCGATATCCTCGCTGTTGCCGCTCTTTTGCGCCCAGGTATCCTCGGCATGCCGGGCGACCTTCAGCTTGAGTTGCTTCATTTCAGCATCGGATTTACTGCGGGAATAGTCGGTGTTATCGAGTGCCTGAACGGCTTTGTAGAGCTTCCTTGCCTTGTCGAGGTCGCTGTCGCCGGGAGCAATCAGGCCAGCCACCGCTTCCTTAATGGCTTTGGAGGGCTCGGCGAAGCGATTTACGTCCTTGGACCAGAGCTTGGCGTCCTCGATCCAAAAGTTCTGAGCTGATTCGGAGGCTTTGTAATAGAAGAAAACATTGTAAAGCAGGCTCTTGACAGGGGGCATCCACTCTTCATCGGGAGCGGGAGGAACATCGGTGACGTCAACGCTGTAATGGCCGTCGGCGCTGTCGATCACGGAGACGCCTTTGGGAAGCCTGGACCGCCAGAGGAGGTTGTTGAGCATGCGCCCATGTTCATCCATCAGATTAGCGCTGGTATGATTCATCATTCCCGGCATAAAGGCCTTGAAGGGGGTGAAGGAGTAATGCGCCTTGTGGACGAAGTAGGGGCGCTGAATCTCCCAGTGCGGTTCCGAGGAGAAGCTATCGTCATCCTGGATCGTATAGCTGTATTCGAGGATGCTTCCGACATCGACGCTGGGCAGGTTAAAGACCTTGCGGGAGACTTGCGAAGTTTCGCCGCTCTTGGAGGCTTTGAAGATCAACAGGTCTTCGGGCTTTCCAACGAGGGGAATAATGGTTCCGTCGGCGTGGATGGTGCGGGCCTTGATGTCGGTGATTTTTGACTTGCCGCGCAGATAAGGGGGGACATCGACGGTTGCCAGTTCCTTGCCCTTCTCGGTGAGCACTTTAATACGGAAGTAATAGCTCTGGTAATGCAGCGGATCGTTGTCGATCTCCTCGATGTTGAGGTAGACGGCAGCAGCGCCCGGAGCCTTGGGATCGGTGGTCATCTTGAGTTCGTCGGCGGTGGGCTGCTGGAACTGGGCGCGAAGAAGGGACGAGGAAGCGATGGCTATGAGCA
>Ga0326727_10011084_pt1 | contig 21156 bp, 17 predicted proteins | sample MB2enrmetagenome_FD_207643 | JGI IMG/M metagenome (GOLD analysis project Ga0326727, IMG submission 207643) | Lab enriched peat soil microbial communities from McLean, Ithaca, NY, United States - MB29MY | ecosystem: Environmental > Terrestrial > Soil > Wetlands > Peat | place: USA: New York...
GCAGCGTACCCGGTAAATGCCCAGATCGCAGCGCAGACCAGCAGGAGCACGGCCAAGATGATTCGCAGCAACCGAGCTTCCTTGAAAAACAGAGCCGGCAGAGTGAGAATCGACGAAAGGCCAGTAAGGACGAACCCACCCGCCGCCAGGAGCGGTTCGCTAGTCAGATTCAGGCTGAGGATACGAACGCCGATGATCACCGCCGCGATTCCCGCAAAGAATGCATAGATGCCGATGGCGATGAGGTCCCAGCTGAAGACGATCGCAAGTCCTGCCATGAAGAAAAACCCGCCATAGAAGACCGTCATCTCGCCATAGGGGAAGTTGTAGGGTCCCGGGAGCGGCCAGGTGAAAATCATGCGGAATCCTGTCATGAGCGCGATGAAGCCCGTGAGCAAGAAGCCCGGCACGATCTTTTTCGGTTCCTTGTCGATGAGCCTCCCGATGAACAAGGCGAAAAGGACCAGGGCTACGACAAGGTTCGTAAGCATAAGGGTCAGGAAGTCAATAAACATGTTTTTCCTCCTGAATGATACTGTTCGTTTGGCTAGAAGTTACTGAGAAAATCCGTCGTAGAAAACTGTGGAACGCGGGACCTCACTCTTCCTGCGCCGGAACGTCGGCCTGCGCGGCGGCCGGCGGCGGGGGTGGACATGCCACGCGAACTCTCGAGATGGATGTCGCTTTCCCGTCGTCACCGATCTCGATGATCACGCCCTGTAGCTCGAGCTTGGCCCAGGCTTCCTTGGAGTACTCGTGCACCAGCGTTGTCAGCTTTCGGATTTCTATGGCGGGATCAAGGCCAGCAACGGACTCCAGGCTCCCGGTTCTCCCGGCATCCGTAATGACGGCCGTCCCACCGGAAAGCACCCGGTCATCCGCAGTAATCGCCTTTGTGTGCGTTCCCACCACGGCGGAAACCTTCCCGTCCGCAAGGGCGAACATCGTGGCTTTTTCCGCCGTCGTCACGGCGTGGTAGTCGAGGACAATGGCGTTGGTTTCGGGTGCAAGGCCTTCCAGGAGACGGGGGAGCAGACTGTAGGGGTTCTTCAGATGCACCCTCTTGAACCCTGCCACCCCGAGCAGGCTAATGACGGCCAACTTCCTGCCGTTGCACGGATAGACCATAAAGCCGCGGCCAGGGTTCTTCGGCGGATAGTTCGCAGGTCGCACCATATACGGCGCGCGACTGAAATGATCCACGATATCCTTTTTGTAGTAGCTGCACTCTCCGGTGGTGATGACGTCGATACCGAGCTTATGAAGGTAGATTGCGTGGTTTTTCCCGATCCCGAATCCGCCCGTTGCGCCCTCTCCGTCCGCGATGACGAAGTCGATAGCCTGCTCTTTTCTTAATTTCGGGAGCAGCTCCTTCACGCACCAGATCCCGGATTTCCCTACGATCTCGCCTACAAAGAGGATGCGGATGGCTGCCATCGGCAAAGGATAGCGATCAGAGCCAACCTTGACAAGTTTGGAGGATTGTTGCTACGTTTCCCGGCGAGCCCGGATGGTGGAATTTGGTAGACACGCTAGATTCAGGGTCTAGTGCCCGCAAGGGTGTGGAAGTTCAAGTCTTCTTCCGGGCAGAACAAGTCCTTACGCAGTAGGGAAATAGGAAACTACCAGAAAACTGGCGTTTCCATGTAGCTCTCGCTCTGAGATCGGCTCTGAGATTGAGCCGGGAGGGAAGCAGCATGGAGCGTCGGAAAGCACCATACAGCCTTCAAAAACGACCCACGATTCGAAAGAACCGTAGTGTCTTCTATGCCCAGTTTCGCAATGAAACCGGCGCGTATGTGAGTGCCGTTTCAACCGGTTGCAGCAATCGAGATGACGCAGTGCGCTGGTGCGAACAGAGACTCAAAAATAGCCAGCTGAAGCAGACCGGCGTCACCTTCCAAGATTACGCCGAGGGATTCTGGAAGCGCGGAAGTTCCTATGTGGAGGGCCGGATCGCTCACGGGTACTCGCTGTCAGCGGGGACCCTTTACGTTGCCAACATCATTACGAATAAGCACGTCATTCCAAAGTGGGGCGCGTGGCGGCTCGGAGATCTCACCCCCAGCAAGATCGATTCTTGGATTGTCGAGCTTCGGCGCGAAGGCACCCTTTCCTCGGCATCAATCAATCACATTCTGCAAGCCTTGCGAACGATTCTTGGACAGGCTGTTACTGAAGAGCTTATAGGTGAGAATCCTGCTTTGCTTGTCAAACCGGTGAAGCTGGTGCAGGCCGAGCGAGGGATTCCGACCATCGAGGAAGTCAGGAAGCTCTTGGCTTCACCGGCACTTTGGAGAGATCACAGACACTACACAATAAGCCTTCTGGCGGCTTCCACAGGTGCCAGGATGGGCGAACTAAGGGGACTGCAAGTACAGAATGTCTTTCCTGATCATCTAGAAATTCGGCATAGTTGGGAAAATCATAGCGGTTTGAAGGAACCGAAATGGGGCAGCGTGCGAGATGTTCCCATTGCGCCTCGTGTCTACGAAGAGCTAGATGAGGTGATAAGAGAGACCGTCCCTACTTCGTTCGTTTTCTACGGCGAGATCGGAAAGGATCGCCCGATGGGTGAGCGCGCGATTGAAACGGGCCTGTATGCGGCTCTTAGAACAATTGGCATCACTGAGACGGAGAGACGCCGCCGGCACTTGTCATTCCACAGTTGGCGACACTTTCTGAACACCGCACTGCGCTCCCGTGGGCTTCCTGATAGTAAGCTTCGCCTAATAACGGGGCACCGCTCTGAGGCCATGAGCAATCTCTATACTCACTACAATGCCATGGACTTCAGAGAAGTCGTCGAGCTACAGGAGGCAGTGTTGCAAAATCCGGCGGTATAAATCTTGAACAACGATCTCCATAAGACGATGGGACCCCTTTCTCCACTGTCAGCGTACAAGACTGTTCTCCGATCCAAGTAATGCATCATTTCTGTGCCTTCGGCAAACTTGCCCGTAGAGATTACCGAGCCATCGAAGTCCAGCGTCACCCGGGAAAACTTCTCCGCTGCTCGAAGCATTCCCGGAGTCGGTCACGAAGACCGAGCTTCTGCAACAGTCGTTGAAGAAGAACGCACCCAGAGAAGGAACTGAGTCGCTGATCCTCGAAGCGAAGCTCTGGGATACTCTGGACATTCGTATGAACTTGTGATTTGCTCAGTTTCACCTTTGGTGGCCTCCTGGATGGTGAATCTCGCTCGGCAAAAGCTTCGATTTACCATATCAGGATGCCACTTTTTTGTTTATACCCTCGTCGAACGTCCGTTCTAATGCAACTACAGGGTTAAGTCAAAGAGGACGTCAATATCCTTTGCATAAAGGCCCGACTGAAGGAAATCTTTCATATTGGATTCCAGCTCTTCGACCGTTGGCAGGCTGTCAACGACGACTATGCAAAGATAACCCTTCGAATTGTCAGGCTGAATGTGTACCGACATAAAGCCTCCCACTTGGCAATGCGGCGCGAAAAGCTCGCACCGGAAAGCCTATCATCTTGTTCCTATAGTTGCGAGCCTAAGTGCTGGCGAGTGTTTGCTGTGGCCTCGGACGAAGGCAGCCAAACGCTTTACCGAGAAGGCCGTGAAGCCACTGTGGCGTGCTGGTCGTCAACGTCGGCTCGCTGACGGCCGTGGTGAGGCTTACGAGAGGGCCGCCGTGCAGCGGTTCCCCCCACTTACCCTTTCGCGTTTACTCGGACGCTTCTTCGAGTTGCTTCAGGGCGGCGGTGCCTGCCAGATTGTCGTTGATATCCGTGTAATAAAGTGCTGTATTTCCATCTTGGTCTTTCGCTTTTGCATCCGCGCCGGCTTTCAGGAGCATAGTGATGACCTCTGGGTTCTTGGTAACCTTGGCGGCGTACATCAGCACGGTCATCCCGTAATGGTTCTTTGTGTTGAGGTCCGCACCCGCCTTCAGGAGCGTGGTGACCACCTTGGGATTCGGGTTCTCCCCAGCGGCGTACATCAGCGCGCTCGCACCGTTGTTGTCCTGGGCGTTGGGGTTCGCACCGGCCGTCAGGAGCGTGGTGATCACCTCGGGATTCGGGTTGAACTCAGCGGCGAACTGCAGCGGAGTGCGTTCCGACGAGTTCTTAGCATTAACGTCCGCGCCCTTGCTGATTGCAGCCTGTATATCCTGTGCCGTGCCGGTCTTTACAAGCTGAAAGAAGTCCGTCGCCTGTGCATACGCCGAAGCCGCCAAAAGGACCGCAAGAACCACTACAACCCCTATTAGCTTTTTCACATTGCACCTCCATGGTCATCGCTCCCGTTTACTGGGACGCTTCTTGGAGTTGTCGGTACGCGTCTTTGCCACTCACTCTCAGACTGTAATTGCTCTTGGCGTAATCAAGGGCTGTCTTCCCTTCTTTATCTTTCTCCTTTGCATCCGCTCCAGCCTTGAGGAGAGTACTGATCACTTCAGGATTCGGATTCTTTGCGGCAGCGCGCATTAGCGGAGTACGGCCCAACGAGTCCTGTGCCTCGATTTTGCAACCCGCACTTAGGAGCGCGGTGGTCACCTCGGGGTTCGGGTTGGATTCAGCAGCGGATATTAACGCAGTCTGGCCAGTAGTAGTCTGCGCGTTAATGTCAGCACCAGCCTTTATAAGTACGTCAATCACGATCGCGTTCTTGTTATCCGCCGCGGCCGCCATTAGAGGTGTCACACCGATGTCCGAATGAAAGTTTACGTCTGAGCCAGCTTTCAAAAGTGTGACAATCACCTCTGGGTTGGGGTTGTGCTGGGCGGCAACTGTCAGATAGGTATAGCCATAGCCAGCGTCGGCGTTGATATCTACGCCAGCGTTCAAAAAAGCGTTAATTACTCCAAGGCTTGGGTTGTGCCATGCGGCATACGTCAGCGCGGTATAGCCATTCGAGTCGTGAGCGTTGACGTCCGATCCTGCCTTAAGGAGCGTAGTGACTACCTCAGGGTCTTGGTTGTTTTGAGCCGCGACCATCAGAGGAGTACGTCCCAACCCGTCCTGAGCTTTAAGGTTTGCGCCCTTATCGATTGCGTCTTGTACGCTTTGAGGCGTTCCGGTTTGCACCAACGCGAAAAAGTTCGTCGTCTGCGCATACGCCGAAGCCGCCATAAGAACCGCAAGAACAACTACAACAACAATTCGTTTTTTCACTTTGCACCTCCGTGGATCTTGCTATTCTGCACCCTCGCCCGCTTACTTGGACGCCTCTTCGAGTTGCTTCAGGGCGTCGGTGTCCTCTAGACTCTTGTTGGCCTTCGCGTAATCGAGGACGGTATTTTGGCGGCAGCGACCATCAAGACGGGCCAGCCCTCTTTGGTCGTGCTCTTGATGTCTGCTCCGGCCTCCAGGAGCGTGGTGATCACTTTTGGGTCCGAGTTGTCGGTCGCGGCATATATCAGGACGTTCGAACCGGCCGGGTCCTTATCCTTGATATCTGCTCCCGCTTTCAAAAGCGTGGTGATCACCTCGGGAGTGTTGGAGTCGGCGGCGAACATCAGCGGGGTCCCGCCGTAATGGGAGTCCCGAGCCTTGATATCTGCCCCGGCCTTCAAAAGTGTGGTGATCACCGCGGGATTCGGGTTGAACTGGGCGGCGATCATCAGCGCGGTAAAGTCCCACGGACCCTTGACGTTGACGCCCGCCCCGGCCTTCAGGAGGGTCGTAATCACCTCGGGATTTTTGTTGTAACAGGCGGCCCACATCAGCGGAGTTTCGCCGAGCGAGTTCAGGGCTTTCAAGTCCGCACCCTTGCTGATTGCGGCTTGCACGGCTTGTGGCGTTCCATCCCTTACGAGATCGAAGAAGTCTGTCGGTTTCTGTGGTTTCTGTGCACACGCTGCTATGAGGACCGCAAGAACTGCCGCAACTACTATTCGCTTTTTCACTCTACACCTCCCGCATTAAACATTCTGAACGTCGCGCAGGGCCACGGAAAGAAGACGATTATATCATACCGCGGCCGAAAGCGTGCTCGATAGCGTGGCAACGCCTGGTCCGCGTCGGGGTCTGTCGTGACCTTGCGCACTACTGATGGCCAGGCGGAAATGCTCCTTGACCGGCTCGACGCCAAGACCTTCTCTGTTAAGTTTTCCAATGATCTTACTAGGTGGCGACTGTTGCCACTTGTGTAGCCATCACGGGGTCGAATTCAGACGCGCACCTTCCGACACATTTCTGAAACCCCACAATGGTGAGAAGCAGTCCTTTGTTTCACCTCTGGAAGGATCGTATTGAAGAGAAACGACGCACGCGATCTGCTCAACTCAAGGTTGGTGTCACAGGCACGCCGCTCCTCCGCCAAAGGCTCAAAGCGCAAGGACCAAGTTCGGCGCTTTTTCCTGCCTAATAGATACTGTGAGCTAAGTTTGGCCGACGGCGATGGCCAAGCGCAGGCAACGTCTAATCGGAAAAGATGACGAGCCGGGAAGGCTAACGTGTACGCCGCGCGCGTCCGTCTCGTTCATCGCCTTGACGATGTTGGGAACGACACAAAGCTTACCGGCAAGAGGTCGGTACCGGTCCCACGGATCAAGTCGAGAAGAAGGATCTGCTCGGTACAACAGGTGGCGACAAAACGCGTCGTCGGCTTCGTCCAGACCAGTTCGACATTGAGCTCGCGTTCCACTTGCCGCGCCGCAGACGCCCCGAGGAGCATGCCAGCGATCTCATCCCCGCTGGCGGGTGTGTGTGCCCGGGCTTTGAAAAGGCGCACTACGGAGGCACGAGCAATCGGAGCACCAATCAGCGGATCCGCGTTCGGCGCGTCAGCAGGACTGGAGATGCCCCGTAACGCTGATGCGATGTCCCAAACCTTCGTCGGCGAAACCAACGCCACTAGATCCGCGACGGCGTCGAGGAGAGCCTGCATCAGCTCTCCCTCCAAGAACCCTGCGTCGGCCACTTCGAGCCCGGCTACCACTAGCGCTCGGTCCAGGTAGCTGTTGCATCACTCACAAGAGGCCTCGGAGACCAACTAACAGGCGTAACGTGCCGCCCCGTGAAGCGACTGGTCTTTGGGCGGGCCGTGCTCGGCGTGACAACAAGAATTGTCTGGTTATCTCCCTGAGGCTATTTTAGCCTGGTTCGCCGCGCGCTATCGTGTCACGTGCACCCGCAGGACTGCCCCATGATCAGGCGGCTTTCGACCCGTATCTCGCGGGGCAGCGCGGCCTCGTTGCCTCCAATGATCTCGTGGAGAAGGTGGGCGGCGTGCATGCCGATCTTTTCCTCGAAATAGCCCAGCGTCGTCGGGTAGGGCACGAGGGCGTCGCTCACGATTGGCGCGTCGAACGAGACGACGGCAACGTTTGACGGCATGCCGAGGTTCATCTCCTTGAACGCCTTGTAGGCCCCGAGGATAAGCTCGGAGTTAGCGTAGAAGACGGCCTTTGGCGCCGCCGCTCGGTCGGCAAAGAGCTCCATCGTGGCGCGGTAGCCACCGTTGATCTCCCAGTCGGATATCTTGATTAGCGACTCGTCAATTTCGATGCCATTGGTCTCGAGCGCCTCACGGTAGCCCGCGAGGCGCTCGACGCCCGAAGTTTCCTCCACGGGACCGATCACGGCCCCGATCCTCCGATGGCCGTGTTGCAGGAGGTGGTTCACCAGGAGGGCGACCCCGTGTGCGTTGTCGTGCAGCACGTAGTGCGCATCGATCCCCTGACACTTGTTGTCGATAATCACCAGGGGCTTCGAGTTCAGCTTCGGGATGTCGCGGAAGTAGCCGCCTGTGCAGCCGACGGGCGCGAAGATGATCCCGTCGACGTTCTTAGCGATGAGCGACTTCAGCGACTCGATCTCATTCTGGTAGGAGTTGCTCGTGAAACCGATGAGGGTCGTGTATCCGAGCTTGCGAAAGTACGCGTCGATGACCATGCCGATCTGCCCGAAGTAACCGTTCGTGAGATTGGGGATGACGAAGCCGATCGTGCGCGTGCGCCTGCTGCGGAGACTCTGCGCTGCCCAGTTCGGCTCGAAGGAATGCTCCTCCACGATTTTCATGATCTTGCGGCGCGTCTCAACGCTGATATCGGAATGGTTGTGGATGGCGCGGGACACGGTCTTGATGGAATAGCCGGTCTTCTCAGCTATGTCCTTGAGCGTCATGTCTCCTCCTGGGTCGACCCCCGCCCCCGGGACGGGGGGTCGATGAGCGGCTTTCTTCTTGACAGATTGCCCTTCCATGCTAGTATTGTCCCTGTTTCCAAGCCCGACGACGGACAAACAACCAAGGGAACAGCAACATGAAAGACACATTCGGGAAAAGGCTCTGGGTCTTCCCGGACACAGAGCTGCCTCCTGCGGGAGATTTCCCTCTCAAGGGACATGAGTCCATCATCGTTCTCAATATGACTGGCAGGCAGGCCAGCGTGAGGATGACCCTCTACTTCACCGACCGGCCCCCGGTCGCGCTCGCATCTCTGCCCGTTGAGGCGCAGCGGGTCCGCTGCTTCCGCATGGACCACGAGGCAGAGATCGGTTTTGCCGTACCCCGGGAGACGCAGTACGCCGTTCGCGTGGAGAGCGACATCCCCGTAGTCGTCCAGTACGGGCGCCTCGACTCCCGGCAGACCAACCTCGCGTATTACACGACCATGGGTTACCGGGCCTGACGCGGACGATGGCGGGCCCTTGACGGAGGTGCCGCCGCCGGCCTGCACCTCAGAGGTCGATTTCGTAGATCGTCCCGATCGGTTTCGACAGCAGCTCGTAGCCGCCCTTCTTCACGGCGATACCCGTCTCCCAGCGCATGCCGTATGACGGGCCGGAGACGAAGGTGTCGACCTGGAAGGTCATGTTTTCCTTCAGGTTGTACACCGAGCTCGTCTCCATCCACGGCGCCTCGACCTCGATCAGCCCTGTCCCGTGGCAAGGCCCGTAGACGTAGTTGTCCTTCCTGCCCGCGGCGATGAACTTGTCGTGGAAGCGTTTCGCCACATCGCAGGCAAGCACCCCTTCACGGATCTGGTCATAGGTCCAGCGGTGGATCTCGAGGCAGAACTCGACCAGCTCGCGCTTTCCGGCCTGGAGCTTGCCCATGCTCACTGGCACGCCGATGCTCGGCGAGTAGCCCTCCACCTTTGCGGAGAGGTTCAGCTGGACGAGATCGCCCTTGCCAATCTCCCGATAAGTCGAGCGGGAGATGGCGTGACTGGTCGATTTCTCGCTGAACACGTACATCGGAAGGCCCTCGTACTCGGCCCCGTGCTCGTAGACGCATCTCTCGGCAATGCCGACCAGCTGGAGTTCCGTTAGACCGGGGCGGAGCGCCTTGATGACCTCCTCGATGGCGAGCTCGGTGATCCTGTACCCCTCGCGCATGCAGGCGAGCTCGTTCTCCGACTTGATCACGCGGAGGGACCGCACAGCCTCTTCCTGCCTCTCGATCAAAGACTCCGGGTAGCAGCTTCGCAGCCCCTCGATCTGCACGGGGTTGGAGACGAGCCAGCCCGCCACACCGATTCTAGGTTTGGTTCCCTTTACTCCGAGGAACGAGAACACGTCCTTGAACGTGCTGACCTTTGCCTCGGGGTAGGACGGGTCGGCGGACTCGCGGTACTCGATGAGCGTGAAGATGTCGGGGATCACGCTGCGGTCCGCGGCGTACTTCGTGCTCTCGGGGCCGACCATAAGCGCGCACTTCCCGTTCGCCGCGATGGCCACCCCGGCCGTCTCGAAAAGGGGCCAGAAGTTGCTGAAGTACCGCACATTCGAATAGTCGGAATCGTTGCAATTGGCGACGAGCACGTCCAGCCCGGCGTCTCGGACGAGAGCCGCTGCCTTCTTTACTCGGTCGCGATACTCGCTCTCGGGTATCGTGATCCTCTTAGCCATCCCGTTGCTCCTTTCCTGTCTGCTCTGCATCGTTGTAGCCGAATGAATAGGTCATCTTGGATGTCCCCCGGGGCGGGATGAGCTTCAGGTCCCCCGCGGCGCGCGCGGCTGCCAGCCCGTCGGGGGCCGCTGTCGATGGAAGGTGAAACCCGCAGGCCCCGCGGTCCGGGGTGCTCGAAATCCATATCACGTGGTGGTCGAGGAGGGGCGATTGGGGCCTGACCCAAAATGAGGAGCCGTCCTCGAGCACGAGCCGGGATTCCGTCTCCCTCGCTGGGACCGGGCCCCGACCGATCGTTGCCACGAACTCGGGATCCGCGCGAAGACCGGCCAAGTGGAGTGTGCCGACGACGAGCTGAGGGCGCGCCCCGGGATTTGCCGACTCGTCCCTTATGCGTATTGCTCCGTCTGCGTGCTTTTCCGCGCACCGAACGAAGGCGGCGCCGGCAAGGGCGAAGTTGATGTGGGCCAGATACATCGCCTCCAGGGGCAGCTCGGACTCGTTTCGCAACGTGACCTCAACGCTGACTGACGTGCCCGCGGGGTCGATGGTCGTCCGCAGGAGGCAGCGGTAATTGACCTCGTAGGGGACGTGCCAATGCAACGACCCGCAGAGCGCGAGGCTTCCGCTCCCTGCGGCGAGGATCTCCAGCCACACGCGGTCAAAAACCGCCGTCGGCAGCTCTCCGTGCAGGGGATGCGTGTCGCCCGGCCCGGGATTGCCCATCGCGGTCACGCCGCAGTGGATGAGAAACGCCCCGTAGTTCTGGAGATAGGTGCGGCCAGGCGCGGGGGTCTGGACGAAACCCGTGAACTTCCTGCTCCTGCCGTCGATCTTCCAGTCCCAGAGCTGCTGACCAAGAAACGGCAGCCAGACAATCTCGCCCCTGCCGCAAGTGACACGGATCGCCTCAACGCCCCTCGGGTAGCGGAACGACGAGACGGAATACGAAGCCGCTTCCAGCAGCCATGCCTCGCGGGGTCCAAAGTGCGCGGGGTCCAGTCGGAGCCTCCAAGGACGGGATCGGATCATGACGTCTCTTCCGCGATCTCGGCGCACGTCTTGAAAGCAATCCCTTCGCCCTTCAGGGCCCCGATGAGCTTGTCCATCTCCTGCAGCGCGTAGGGGCCGCAGTTCTTGACGATAAAGGGATCGGGCCGCACGGTCCCTTCCCCAATGAAGACGTCCCCCTCGGGCATCTCGACGAACTCCCAGGGGTGGAAGTAGAAGCAGAGGACGACCGATTCAGCACCCTTCTTTCCGGCGTACGAAAGGAATCCGCGGACGTGGTCCATGACAGCGGCAGCGCTCTCCGTCCTGAACAAAGGCCACTGGTCCCTGTCCCGCCCGAACTCGTCGTGGGAGGTGATGGACAGGTCGGCGAAGTTCGGGATCTCGACGATGGAGAGATCGCCCTTCTCCGTCCAGTCGTCCCGGGAGGGATGGTAAGGGGCAATCTGCTTCTGGTAATAGTACATTGGATAGGAGGCGTCGCCGGCGATGCCCAGACGCTCGAGCACGTTTAGGAGATTCGTGCCGCCGAAGAGCCGCGGGGCACGGAAGGAGGTGGGCTCGACGCCGCATGCCTGGCGGACCATATGTCGCGCCAGCACGAGCCGATGCTCGAGCTCCTCGGGGAGTATCGGGTAGACGCCCGGGATCGGGAAAAGAGAGTCCCCGACCGTCTCGTGGTAAAGCGAGTGAAAACCTATCTCGTGGCCCGCCTCGGCCACCGCCCGCGCTTCCGCGGGGTTGTCTTTCGCTGCCGTCCCCACCCAGAAGAAGGTGCACCGCGCGCCCCGGCGCTCAAAAAGATCGAGGAGCTTGCGAGTTCCCTCGCGGATCCCGCGATACCCAGTAGTCCAGCTTCCGATGTCCGTCTCCATGTCGATGCCAAAGACGATTTGCGCTTTCATCGCAGGTTCCTTTCGACCCACACCCCGTTTGTCCGTCCTACAGCCACAGCCACCCGAGGGCCTCAATGCCGGAGCAGATCACCGCGGTGTCAGGGCTGTCGGGGTATCGAAGGTTATGGATCTGCCGCTTGATCTCGTGGTAGGGGTACATGCAGCTCTTCACGCCCGTCTCGCTGACGGGATTGATGTCGAAGAACATTTCCTTCACGATGTCGAAGTCGCGCTCGTTCAGCAGCAGTATCTCGTCCAGCAGCTTCTCCTTCTCCGCCGGTGAGGCCGCCTTCTCGTAGCGCAGCGAGGCCAGCACCATGTCGTAGATGACCGCGTTCCTCCTCTCGGCGTTCTCGATCCTGTCGAAATGGGTGACGTACCTCGCCCGGTCGGGGTCGGCCGTGAGGTGCCGCTGGATGTCCCGTATCTCCTCGAGGAGGGCGGGGTGGCGCCGGCGCGCCCGGGTGATCTCGGGAACATCGGAATCCGTGATCTTGTTCTTCTGGAATGGGAAGGGGGTCTTATAGAGCGGAATCTGGCTCTCGTGGATCGTGAGGATGCCACGCAGTACCGCGAGGATCCGCCGACCGAGATCCCTGCCGAAGGCGATCTCACAGGACATGCGGAAAAACAGGTCCCTATCCATCCGCGAGCCCCAGCCGTAGTTGCCGTGCGCCCAGAGGAAGAGGAACAGCCCGTACCACTCGAACATGAACCCGTTGATGCCGGTCGCGCCTTCCTCGGCGCTCGTAATGTGCTGCTCGATGTCGCGCTCGATCACCTGGACGTTCGGCTCGTCCTTGTAGCGGATCATGTTCGACTCGAAGATCCGAAATAGCCGCCCCATGGTCGAGGTGATGGCGTTTGCCTCTGTGTCCCGGCCCCGGATCCGTTCCCTGCCAAAGGCAGCGATCCACTTGCGGAACTCCGTGGGCGGGACGTACAGCGCGGGGGCCCAATACAGCAGGATATCCTTCGGCATGCCCCGCACGCACTCCTCGAGGAACGCCGGATCCTTCTCGAGGGGGGGCTGGCGAAAAGCCCGTATGCCGATCATTGCCCGGGGGTTCACCGCGCGCACCTCGTCGTAGATCCGGCCCAGCAGCCACATGTTGGCCTTGTGCTTGGCTTCGACGGGCTTTGCCGAAGTTTGAACCCAGCGCTCGGTGCACCGGGAACAAGTGCAGAACCAAAAACCCTCCTCGCTCTCCTCAAGGACGAGGCCGTCGAATCCAAGCAACGTGATGGCGCGCATGCTCGCGAGGAGGTAGCGGACGTTCCCTTCGTCGCTCAGGCAGATCGAGTCGAAGTCGTTCAGGAACGTGGAGCCAGGCGGCGTAACCATTCGTTTCTCGGGGTGCTTGATGCTGTACGCGCCGTTGTATGAGTTCAGCCCTACATAGGCGAGGATTGTTACCTCGAGTGAGTGCGCGAACGTGAGAAAATCGGCGAGGAATACCTTCTCGATGTTCGGATGGCTGTAGCGGATGGTGAGCCAGCGCCTGTTCTCCCTGTTCCAAGTCTCGATGGGCACGTCGCGGAACACAGTCTCGGGGTATTCGTCCATGGCGAACGGCCAGTACCCGTACATGACCAGGTTCATCTGGTTGATCTTGCTGTCGAGGCACTCGTCGAGAAAGTCGACCCACTCATCGTAGCCCCAGAGCTGCATGTCGAAGCCGATGCGGCCGTAGCCAGCGTACCAGGAGAAGGTAGGAGACACTGCGCGGTGCTCGACCGAAGGCCAGTCGGTGATCTCGCAGAGCGGCAGGGTGAAGGCGGCGCGCGTGCGCGCAAGGAGCTGCTTTACCGAGGTGACGGCATTGATGAATCCGGCCTTCTCCGCAAAGCGAAGCGTGACGCGGCCTTCTATGGAGAGCTGGTACCCCTGGGCGCGAAAGAGCTCGGGGCTCGCCGTGGTGATCCCGTCGAGGCCTTTCACGACCCGGATCTCGATGATACCCGGCCCGCCGTCGTCGGAGACGGACAGACCCGCGCGGCTTCGGAATCTCAGCCGCGCGATCCGACGGCACTCCGACTGCTCCGCCTCGGCGATGCCGTCGAAGCGGAGAACAACACCGTGGAACTCCCGGGTTCGTCCCGGCCGCTCTGTGGCTTTTTTCGGCTCAGGAAGCAGCTGCAACATGGCCTTGTTCCTCCGTCACTTCTCCCCCGCCGTCACGCGGCCGACGCGGCGCGCACTCGCGACCCCGTCCCTCTTCGTGTTCGAATCGATGAGAACTACGACAATCAGGATTGCTCCCTTCACGACCCACTGCCAATACGTGCTGATACTGAGCAGCACCATGGCGTTGCTGATGACCTGTAGGAACAGGGCCCCGATGACCACGCCAAAGACGCGCCCGCGGCCGCCAGTGAGCGAGGTGCCGCCGAGCACCACGATAGTCATCACGTCGAAGAGAAGCTGGTCCCCCAGGGTCACGTTGCCGGCGAGCGTTCGCGCTGTGAGCCCGAATGCCCCGACCGCGCTCAGCACAGCGCAGAAGACGAATGCGAGGATGCTGATGAACTTGACGTTGATGCCGGAGAGACGCCCCGCTTCGAGATTGCCGCCCACCGCGTAGAAGCTGCGGCCGACCGACGTGTGGGAAGATATCACGTACAATATCGCCGCGATGCTGAACATCAGTATGACGGGAAAGGGGACGACGCCGACATAGCCCTGGCCAAGGAAATTGAACTCATCGGGAAGGCCCGAGATCGGAAGGCCCTTCGAGTACAGAAAGATGACGCCCCTGACGATGTTCATCATGACGAGTGTGGCAATGAAGGACGGCATCTTGCCATAGACAACGAGGGACCCGTTGATGATCCCGATTAGGATGGCCAGGGAGAGCACGATGAGGATAGCCAGCCACATCGGCATTCCAAGCTTCACGACAAACCCGGCGAGGAATATGGAGGCCATACCGATGATGGAGGCGATCGACATGTCCATCTGTCCGATAAGGATCACGAAGAACTCCCCCATTGCGATGATCGCCGTGAAGGAGGCCTGGCGCAGGATGTTCATCGTATTGTTCATGGTCCTGAACCCCGGCAGCGCAGCAGCGCAGATCACGCCGAGCGCGATGAGAAGTAGTAGGATGATCCAGTCCTGCAAGAACATCTTCCATCCGCCGCTGTAACGCATGGCCTTTTCGCGATAGTTGATGTCCTTCACGTCACCTCACTCCTAGCAGGCCGTTGATGATGGCCTCTTGCGTCTTCCTCTGTCCCTCGACGACGTCCAAGATCGAGCCCTCGAAGAGCACGTAAACCCTGGTGCACAGCCCGATGAGCTCCTCGAGCTCAGGGGACACGAGCACGACGCACTTTCCCTGCTTTGTCATCGTGTTGATGAGCTTGTAGATCTCGAACTTGGCGCCGACATCGATGCCCCGCGTCGGCTCGTCCATGAGCACGATCTCCGCGTTGCGCAGCATCCATTTGGCGATCACGATCTTCTGCTGGTTGCCTCCGGAGAGATTCTTCACATTCTGCCACAGCGAGTAGTAGCTGAGATCCAGCTTCTCGTTAATATCGAAAGCGGCTTGGGCTTCGGCGGCGTGATCCTGGAAGATCCCGAGCTTTCGGAAAAGGTTCATGGAGGGCAGAGTCGTGTTGTCCTTAATGTCAAAAAGCATGTTCAGGCCGAGCGCCCGCCGCTCGTCCGGGACGAGCCCGATCCCGAGCTTTATCGCCTGTCGCGGATTGCGGATCCTGACCTCCTTCCCCTTTACAAGGATCCTGCCGGCGACGACCTTATGATTGCCGACGATCGCGTGGACAAGTTCCGTCTTTCCCGCGCCCACGAGGCCGGCCAAGCCGATGACCTCCCCGGCCCGCACGTGGAAGGAAATGTCGCTGAACGCCTTCGTCGCCGTCAGGCCCTCCACCTCCAACATCGTGTCGCCGAGTTCTTCGTTGACCGGGGGGAAGACCTGCTTCAGCTCGCGACCGATGATCATGCGAATGAGCCCTGTCTTGTCGATGTCGGCGACCCTTCCGCTGTTGATGTGGCGGCCGTCGCAGAGGACCGTGTAGCTGTCGCAGCACTCGAAGATCTCGTTAAGGCGGTGAGAGATATAGATGATGCCCATCCCCCGCCCCTTCAGGATGCGGATGATGCGGTAGATGTTCAGGATGTCCTTCTCCTGGAGCACGGCGGTCAGCTCGTCGAGGATGAGAATCCGTGAGCGCGACATCACAGCCTTAGCGAGCTGGACGATCTGCTTCTCTGCGGTGCGCAGCGCGCGGACGGGAACGTCGAGATTCACATCGCACTGGAGAAAATCCATGATCTCTGCCGCCTGCGCCCGCAGGGCGCTCCAGGCAATGAAACCGGCCCGGGTCCTGTAGTGGCCGATGAAGATGTTCTCCAGCCCGGTCATCTCGTTCATCAGCTCGAACTCCTGGTGAACGATCTGCATGCCGCGTCGCTGGGAATCCTTGATGTCCCAGCCGTTGAGCCGCACCTTCTTCCCCTCGACGTACAGCTCGCCCGAGGTCATGTGGTTCTCTCCGATGATGCACTTGGACAGCGTCGACTTGCCTGCCCCGTTCTCCCCGACCAGCCCATGGCACTCGCCGGGGAGCAGCGTGAAGCTTACGTTGTCTAGCGCCCGCACGCCGGGAAACTCCATCGTACAGTTCCTGACCTCGATCAGCGGCGCCTTGTTGGCGCGGTCATCCCGGTGCGAGCGGGAATCGTCGTTCATTATCTTTGTCTCCACGCCTCTGTGGTGGCTGTCGCTGCAGCGCGCATGCTACGGGCGGGGGAACGCCCCCGCCCGACTCTAGTTGCAGATTTAGGTCAGTGGTGACGGCTTACAGCCAGGACCATTTCTGCCAGTTGTACTTCGCGATGTTGGCGGGAGTAATGCCCTCGGGCTCCGGGAGATTGTACTGCGGCGGCAGTTTCTGGCCCTTCAGAGCCTTGAAGATGGCATCGGAAGCTTGGTAGCCGAGGACCACGGGATCTTGGAGGACTTCGCCGATCCACGCCGGGTTGCCCTTGGAGATGAACGTCAGGACGTCCTTGTCACCGGCGATGCCGATGAACTTAATGTTCGTCCGATTCTCGGACACGGCTGCGTTATAAGCGCCGACGACTTCTGCGTCATTGTGACCGCAGACTACGTCGATGGTCGGCTCCCTCTGGAGCACGTTCTCTACGAGATCCTGGGACGAGGCCCGGCTTCCCGCGCCCGCGTCGCCTTCCTCGATGATCCGTGCCTTAGGGAACGCCGCCAGGACGGTCTGGCTGAAGCCAAGCAACCTATCCTTCGAGACTTGGCCGGATGTCGGCCGCGAGACGAACAGGCAGACAGGGTTGGGTTTTCCGAGGGTCTTCAGGTAATCGACGGCGATCTTGCCGGCGGTGACGCCGAGGGCCATCATGTCGTGGCCTACGAAGGTCGACCAGACCGCGTCCGAAGGTTTGTTCGGTTGCTGCTTGTAGTCGCCAACCACGAACGGGATGCCCTTTGCGACGTTCTGCTTCATAACCGGAATGGCCGACGAAGCATCCGCCGGGAACAGTATGATCGCCTTGGAGCCGGCCTGCAGGAGATTGTCAACGTTGTTCAGCATCGTCTGGACATCCGAGTGAGAGTCCTCGAACTGGAACGTGAAGTTCGCCTCCGGGTGATCGGCGCCCCACTGCTTACAGCCGTCGATGACGCCGAGATACCACGTGTACGCAGTCAGCTCCATGATACTAACCCCGATAAGGGTCTTCTTCGTCTGCGCCCACGCACCGGTTGATGCGAGGAGAAGGACTGCTAAGGCCACTGCGCAAAACCTCTTCATAGACACCTCCTGTTCAGATGACGTGTGGATTCTTTCGTGCCGACATGTCCTCTTACGTCAACGTTGTCGACAACGATTACCATGATACATCCGACCACACGGTTGTCAAGTCTTTTTTACCCGGCCCTGTGCGTCCAGTGCGCAGGCGGCCGGTCCCAAGCTGGTAAGGAAACATCATCTCGTACCTCATTACTGCGTCCCTCGATTAATGGCCGCAGTTACCCTGGCGTGGGTACGCCAGGAGGTCAGGCAGAACAGCACGATCAGCGCGGCGAGCGCAAGGTGCACGAGGAAGATGTGCGCGGTCCAATGCAGGCCCAGGACCAGCGAACCGAGGAGCGGTCCGCATGCGTAGCCGACCGCCCCGATTCCAATGAGGGTCGACGTGCTCCTCTCTGAAGGGAAGGCAGCGCTGCTCGTCATGACGATCACCGGCCACAGCGGTCCCAGGAAAACGCCCAGCAGCGCCACGAACACGTAATGGGCCCGCAGCGATTCCGCCGCCGCGAGACATCCCGCCGCGGCCAGCAGCGCAACCGTCGAGAGGACGAGGGCCGGCCACAGCGTCCAGCGAGCGGGCAGCAGCAGGATGAGCAGGCGGCCCGCCATCATACCCGCCCAGAACAGAACGAGCACCAGGGAGGCGTCCCTCGCAGTGAGCGCGTAGCGGAGCTCGAAAATGTACGACAGCCACAAGGCCGAGAAGCTTTCCAGGAGAACATTCGACAGCATGAGGAGCACGAGAAGGAAGAAGACTGCGTTGCGAGCCCGCGAATACGGCCCGTCCCGCACGGGGGCCTCCGCGTGCTTCTTATATGCTCCCCGCCGGAAGCTGAACAGGAGGAACAGGGAGAAGACCGCGGTGGTGAACAGCCCGAATATGACGAAGGCCGACCTCCAGTCCAGGCCTGCTCCGAAGATGATGTACACTATTTGCGGAGCGGCGAAGGCTCCTATCGTATAAAAGACCTGCGACAGGCACAGGTTCTTGCTCGAGCTCGCCCTGCCGAGGTGTGAGATCTCGACCGAGGAGAATGTCTCCACGGCCCCGCCGGCCAAGCCTAGAGGAATCACCCAGAGGACAAGAGCCGCGGTCGAACGCAGGACAACAGCTCCGAGAAAAAGAACGACGGAAATCACGAGCAGCCCGACGCTCACGAGGTGGGAGTTCGACAGGCGCATCCGCTCCTTTGTTGCCCCGCCGAGAAAGGCGGCCACGGCAAATGACACGTATTGCAGCGTGAACAACCAACCGAAGCTGGACGCCGGCATCCCAATGCTCCTAGACAGAGAGGAAACCAGGGGAGCCACCGCGTTGCCGGAAATTGCGAACGCTGCGAGGGTGATGAATAGCGACAGAAGTGTCAGGGTCCTCTCCTTTCTCCGGCGATTCTTGACAAGTTCGGGCAAGAAAGTATCGTCGAGCATAATCGCTGCCGACAACGGTGGCAATAACAAGACCTATTGGAATTGATAAGCAAGCAGGGACACCCACTTCCTCGGAGATATTACCTAACCCCCGGAGCTGCCTTAGAAAAAATTGCTGAAAAGTCCAGTTCCTCTGTTAGAATGAATTAGCTGGAAGGGGACCGGAGGATCCAATACGTAATGTTGACGCTGGAAAGTCAGCATCCAGGAACTCGGTGCCTCCACTGAAGGGCTATGCGTCGATCCGAAATGGGACATACTGATGGGCAGGAAGTCGAATGTCCTGACGTCCCCAAAATCCTTCTTCCACAAGCGCATCGAGAAGGGTGGCAGAACTCCGGTGCGCGCGTCCCACACCCGCACCGCCGTGTCATAAGAAGCGGTGACGATGCGGGTGCCATCCGGGCTGAAGGGCGCATTGTTCGAATCGCGCATTGCCCAGTAAGCGACTTATTGTCTTGCAATGAATTAGAAAATCGCTGACATAATTCTTCCCAAAGCGTTGGAGTACCCTAGCACCACATCCAAGACCGTCAGGGAGGGAAAGCTCGTGCGATATCATGAAAAGTACAAGCTACTTCGCGTCCAGGCGAAGGGCGGAACCAACGGCTGCAGCGGCCTTCAGCGGGAGGACGTGACCGATGGCCAGCGAAATTGAGTGAAAGTAAGAGAATTGCGGACATCGCCATTTAAGCTGTGCGTCGCGGGGCCGACTCCGGCGCGGCTTATTCGGTGCCTCGTCGTTAGACAGCACACCCAGGGGGGAAGCGGGCGCCCATCGCACAGGCTGTGGCGAGAGTAGTCCGGATTTCTTCTTGAAAGCATCGGCTCTATCTTGTCTTATTTTCTTCGGACTGACAGGCATTGCAGACGGGTTCGAGAGCGGCACACACGGAATTTGCGTGCCAGACTGAATGTCGGCAGGGTCCGGTGCCCTTGGCTGCCGAATCAGTTCAGAGTCACAATTCTTGCTTCCAGGACAGACGCGGATCATATAAGCACATGAATGGCATAGTCCGGGAGTCCAGGAAGTCAATCAGCTGATCCCGGTCTATTTCCTCGAAGTTTGGCGGGCGTCGCGCTGAGTTCGCGACCCGTTCCCGTAGTTGCTCCGTAGTCCATTTTTTCCAGTCCATGGCTTTCGCTCCTCTGCATCATTTTGATGCCTTTTCTATATCAAATATAGCATGTTTTGCATCCGATTTCAACAACGAAACCTTGTTCTTGTCTTAGGGATAGTGGTCTTGTTTCATTCTCAACCACGCCTGCTTCCCCACGGGCTAAGGACAGGCGGCTATTTCAAATGGTCTACAACTGGTCATAATGACCGTAGTCGCCCGCGATTCCTTCCCATGGGTATGTTTTTCGTCCGCGTTAGGACCACTTGCAGGACAGCCGGGAAGCATGGTTTGCGTGAGCGAGGACAAGCCATGCCTGCGAATACAACTACCTGCAGGGCGTCAACATGAGCAAGGTGATTCAAAGTGAGCCCAAGCAAGAAATAGCAAGTCTCGCCTCCGGAGCCGTAGGCCGTGCGTTCAAATCGCGCATTGCCCATAAGGTCGGTCCGCAGATCTAACGAGCCTGTTGGCTTATTAGATGGATTTGCGGGTACTGATTTTCAAAGGAGGATCATGGGCACACGATTGCCAGATATCGCCCAGAGTTGCACCTTGTGTGGAGGTGTGTTTATGTCCTTCTGAGACTCGTTCCCCCTCTGCCGCAGGCCGTCGAAAAATGGAAAGACAATCTGGTACGTAAAGCTTGGTCCCCCCGGATCAGCAAAGTACTCCATTTGGCGAAGTACCGGCGGAAGGACGAAGGCCCCGGTCAGAGCTGTCGCACTAAAAATGTTCAAGGACTGAGTAGGCGGTTCAATGCAAAACCCAGAAGCGGTCTCTTTTCTCAGCGACTTCTGGGATCTGGAACTATGATGCCTCTAAATATGTTCATGGAAGGCTAGTCCGTGACGCAGGGATTTCACGCCCCTATTGCCATGCATTGATGCTTGTCGCCGAGCGATGCGTGAAACCGCATTTCATGGGAAAACGCTTACTTGGACTCGACACGGAAATCTTTGATGACTGGATGCCCTTACTCAAGAGCAAAGGCGTCGAAATCGCGGAATTGTCTTCGATTGAGGACACCATTCCCTTGAATCTGCAACTGAAGACCCCTACC
>Ga0326727_10011085_pt1 | contig 21153 bp, 19 predicted proteins | sample MB2enrmetagenome_FD_207643 | JGI IMG/M metagenome (GOLD analysis project Ga0326727, IMG submission 207643) | Lab enriched peat soil microbial communities from McLean, Ithaca, NY, United States - MB29MY | ecosystem: Environmental > Terrestrial > Soil > Wetlands > Peat | place: USA: New York...
TCTCGCGCTGATGGCCGGCGCTACGGTCACACCCGCCACCACGACGCTCCAGCAGTCGACGATCGGGGTGAGCGTTCCGCTCTCGGGGAAGCTGCAGCCGTATGGCGAGGAGATCGTCAAGGGCGTGCGGGCCGCCGTCGACGAGCAGAATCGCTTCACGACGATCACGCGGGCTTTCGGCGTGCGCGCGTTCGACGATCAGAACGACAACGCGATCGCGACCTCCAACGTCTTCACCGCCGAGGCCGATTCGACGATCATCGGGATGGTCGGCAACCTCACGACCGACGTCATCGTCGCGACGCTCCCCGCCTACGCCAACGCCAGCATGCCGCTGGTAATCCCGGCGAACACCGCCGACGTCATCACCACCAAGAACTACCGCAACATCTTTCGCCTGCCGGCTAAGGATTCGGCCGAGGGACAGCTCTTTGCGCGCGCCGTGCTGCAGGGCCGAAAGCCGCTGGCCGCGCTGGCGATCACGGTCGACGGCGATTACGGCTTCGACGTCGCGCGGGCGTTCGTCGCCCAGGCGCAAGCCGACAAGCACAAGGCCGACACGCTCACCTTCGAAGCGACGCGCAGTCCGAAAGATATCGCGGGCGTAATCATCGAGCGGGCGCCGGCCTACGTCTTCTTTGCCGGGCGCGTCGACCGGCTGGGGCCGGTCGCGCCGGAGCTGCGAGCGCAAGGGTACACCGGGGAGATCGGGCTGAGCGACGGTTTCTACACGCCGGCAACGACCGAAACCTACGGATCGTACTTGAACGGCGCGCTCTGCGCGTCGTCGATGCCGCCGCTCGATCGCATCCCGTCTGCGCTCACGTACCTCCCGGATTTCCGGAACGAGGTCGGGAGCATCACCGGCTTCTCGGCGTACGGCTATGCGGCGGGGCAGCTCTTGATTCAAGCGTCGCAGCGCGCGAGCGCGGTCAACCGGTTTCAAGTGCTTACGGAGCTGCAGATGGGCGGCAGTTACCCGCTGCTGATCGGGGTGTATGCCTTTACGTTTGCGGGCGACGCGTCCCAGCCGAACATCTATCTTTACAGCGTCGCCCCGGGCGGCTTCACCTACGTGAAAGCCGCGATTCCTTCGGGATACGTCGTCTAAACCTTCGACACGCTTAGGTTAACGCGCGTCAATTCGCGCTTGCGCGGCGGCGCGAGTATTCATCTTCCGGCACGACGCGCACGCGGTGCGGCGCGGGTGCGCGGGCCGGCTGCGGTGCGTCGACGTCTTCGAGCGCAAGGCAGAACCGCAGCCTCCAGGATCCCAGCGTGATTGCGAAGTTCGTTCCGAGGATTTCCATGATTACGCCTCCACCCGCCGCCACTGCAGGACGGCGACAGCACTGTATACGAGAACCAGGATCAGAGCGGCAAGGGCGTTGACGTATCCGAGGTTTGCCGCGACGAGTTGTCGACCGTTTACCGCAAGACTAGCCGACTGAAATTGCGCGTAGTGAAGCGGATTGAGGTATGCGAGCGGCACGAAGACCGCCTTTGCCGCCTGACCCAGCGCGGAATCGTTGTAGGGTATTTCCGAGAGCACCAGGAGCAGCATGGCCACCGGCCAGGCAACCCCTTGGATCGCGCCGTAGGCGCGTTTCATCGACGCGGTAGCCGCGTTGATCAGCGAGTACCAGGCGATCGGAACGATCGCGGCGACCGCGAGCGACCAGACCACGTCGCTGAACTCATAGTGTGGAACCTCGAACATCAGTTGCGCGAGAATCTGTGCGACGATCGTCATCGCGGCGACGATCCACAGTCCGAGCACGTCGACACCGATCGTGCGGAGCGCGAGCTCCACGCGTGACGCCGGCCGGGTAAGCGCGAGCTCGAGATGCCCGTCGTTCTCGCGAGCGAACGGAGCGGCGAGGAAGGTCGCGACGATGAGCGCCACCGTCCCGGCGATCCGCAGCAGGCCGGAGAAGGCCGTCGTCCCGTTCGTTCTCACGATCGTCGTCGTCGTGCGGCCCTTTGCGGATTGATCGATGTGTACGCTTCCGATCGTCGCATGGGTGAGATCGTTATCGCGCTTGCCGGTTGGCTCGATGACCCTGATCGTCTTGCCTTCGAAGCCGCGGTCCTCGATGACGACGTGCGTCCCGTCGGGATCGTCGATCGTCGTGCGATTGGTGCCGTCCGGCAACGTCGCCGTCGTCGTCTTCGTACCGGGATCGAGCTGGATGTGCGAGATCAACTTACCGACCGTATCGTACTGCCCGATGTAGATGCGAAACGCACCGGCGGCCAGTAGGAACACGACGAGGATGATCGCGACGACGCGCAGCACGTTGCGTACGCGCAGCCACTCCACGTAGGTCATTTGCTTCCCTCCGCCACTACGTCGGCCGTCGCTTCCTTCGGCGAGACCGCGTAGAGGAAAATGTCTTCGAGGTTGAGATCGACGACGCGCACGCCGCTCGCGCCGAGGGCTTCGAGCCGATTGACGAATTCGCCGGCGCCGTCGGTTGCGAGGAGCCGCACGATGCGGCCGGTCGCGTCGACGCGCGCGATGCGCCCGTCGCTCGCGATGCCGTCGAGCGAATAACTCTCCGACGGAAAGATGCCTTCGACGATCTTTCGGTCGGCCTTGAGATCGTCGACCGCGCCCTGCAGCACGATACGGCCGTGGTCGACGACCGCGATGTGCTCGGCGGCGCGCTCCACCTGGCCGACCTGGTGCGAGGAAAAGATCACCGTCGCGCCGCGCGCGGATTCGTTGATGATGAGGTTCAGCACGTGCCGCTGGTTGATCGGATCGAGTCCGCTGGTCGGTTCGTCCAAGATGAGGACGTCGGCCGTCCGGGCGATAGCGAGCGCGACCATGGTCGCGGTCTTCATCCCCTTGGAGAGGTTGCGCGCCTTCTTGCGCGGATCGATCGAGAACTGCGCGAGCAGCTCGCGAGCGCGTGCCGTGTTGAAATCTTTGTAGGCGCGGCGCTGCATCTCGACGTGTTCGGCGACCGTCATCCACTCGTAGAGCACGGTCTTTTCCGGAACGTACGCGATACGCGCAAGCACCTCGGTGGAGAGCGGCCGGCCGCCGTATTCGATGCTGCCCTCTTGCGGGAACGCAAGCCCGAGCATGCACTTGAAGGTCGTCGTTTTTCCGGCGCCGTTGGGGCCAAGAAGCCCGAACACACTGCCCTCCGGGACGTCGATCGACAAATCGTCGACGGCGACGAACGGGCCGTAGGTCTTCTTCAGGTGGTTGATGCGTATCGTACTCATGCTTCCTCCACGAACCAGCGGTCGACGGCCGTCGCCGCGATCTTGCGGATGTCGTCGGCCGAGAGGCCGATCGACTTCGCTTCGCGCACGGCGGATTCGATCGCAGCTCGCGCGACATCGGCTGCTGCGGCTCTGCTCGTCTCGGCAACGCCGTTGCTCTTGACGAACGATCCCCGTCCGGGGGCGGTCTCGATCACACCGTCGCGTTCTAACTCGCGATAGGCCTTCGCGACGGTGTTGGGATTGATGGTGAGATCGAGAGCGAGCTGCTTGACCGTTGGGAGCTGCTCGCCCGCGGCCAGGACGCCTAGGGCCACCGAGCGTTTGACTTGCTCAATCACTTGGAGGTAGATCGGCACCCCGCTGCGCGGGTCGACCGTGAGAACGACGGGCATCGTCGTTTAGAGCTTCGGGCCCCAGCCTTGGAACATATTCGCAGACATCTGCTGCGGGATCCGCACGCGGGTTTCGCGGTTCGCTTCTTCCGGGCGGTTGATAAAGCGTGTCATTTTCGTGTGCCTTTCTTCGTTGCCGTACCAGTCCGCTGTCGTACTAGTACACTATTACAATATGACAGTAGTGCGGGTTCGTCAAGGGGGTAGGCAAAAATATTTAGGGGTTGGGGCGCGGCCGAAAGTAGGTAGTTCCCCGGATGCTCGGGACCCTAGGCCTTCCGTACCATGAATACACCAGAGACTCGTTCACGGAAGGTTACTCGGCAATGCGCGACCAGGCACTGGTCTGGAACACCGATTTACAACTGCAAGTCACGTCGCTTTCGGCTCGGCTGCGCGGCTATGCGGGCATCGGTGGCAACGCCGGCAACCTCACCGTGGACGGCCTTTGGGGCAACCACGACGCCTTTGCGGTCGTGGCGGGCGCCCATCACTGGGCCCTCGACGGCGAGTCCCTCGCCTTCGAGGCCGACCTCGGCGGGACGCCCTTCCATTTTGAGATACTGCCCCTCCAGGATGCTGCCGGGCGGATCATCGGCGTCTCCGGCCGCGCCGTCGAGGTCGGCGCCACCGGCCCGCTCGACCACCAAGCCTTCGCGCACGCGGAGCGCTTTGCCGGAATGGGTACGTGGCACGAAGATCTGCGCACCGGCGCGGTGACGCTGTCGGACGGGCTGGCGGCCTTGCTCGGAATCGAACGCGCGCAAACCAGCTTTTCGATCCGCACCTACGACCATCCCGAGGACGCAGCGCGGATCGCCGCCTCGATCGGCGAGGACAACTACGTGAGCGATCATCGCATCGTGTGCGGCGGCGAGCGGATTCGCGCGGTGCGCGAGCGCGTGCGAACGATTCTCGACGGGCGCGGGGTGGCGGTCGCACGCATCGGGACGATCCTCGATATCAGCGACCTCAAAGAACGGGAGGCGGAGCTGGCGGAACTCGCCCTCTACGATCCGCTCACGCGCTTGCCGAACCGGGCGGCACTCGAGGAGCGGCTGGCCGCCGCGATGTCGCGCTGCACGCGCAGCGATCGCCGCTGCGCGGTACTCTTCGTCGATATCGACGGCTTCAAGGCCTACAACGATTCGTACGGGCACGATTTCGGCGATGCGGTTCTCCGCGCCGTCGCGGACCGGCTGCTGCGAAACGTCCGCAGCTCCGACACGGTGGCTCGCCTCGGCGGCGACGAGTTCGTCGTCGTCATCGACGACCTGTTTACCCGCGAAGCGGCGCTCGACGCCGCCCGCAAGATCTTGCACAGTTTCGACGAGCGCTTCGAGATCGAGGAGCGCAGCGTCGCAATCAGCGCCAGCATCGGCGTCGCCACCTACGCGGGCGGCGATCAGCCGTTGCGCGAGCTGCTGGCCGCCGCCGACCGGGAGATGTATGCGGTCAAGCGCAACGGCGGAAGCGGCGTCAAGCTCAACATCGAGGAGGAAAACGCCGCCGCGCCCTCCGAGAAGGACTCGTGGCAAGCCCCCTCTTCACCGGCTCCTCCTCGCTGCGCGACCCTCGAGAGCGTCTAGCCTTCGTTCTCACGCTCGTCTGCGCAATACCGGTCGCGTACGCGATCGGCTTCGTACTGCACGAGCGGCTCGGCCCGCCGGAGGTGGCGCTCTTCGTCGTCATCGCGATGCTGTACGTCACACTCGCGCGCGGGCGGCTGATCGGTTCGTCCGTGATGATCCACGAGGCGCAGTACCCGCGCGTCTTTGCGATCGTCAAACGCGCCTGCGCCGCTCTCGAGATCCCGATGCCGCTGATCTTCGTGCGGGAAGACAACTACGTTCCCGTGGCAGCGCTCGGCTTCGGGGAACCGTACGCGCTGATCATCTCCAGCCACTGGATCGAATCGTTCGAAGACGACGAGCTCGCGTTCGCCATCGGCCGCGAGCTCGGCCACATCGCGGCGGGCCACACGCGCTTTCTTTCGCTGCTCAGCGTCAACGGTAACGAAAACCCCGTCATCTCGCTGATCTTCGGCGCGTGGCTGCGCTCGTGCTCGTTCACCTGCGACCGCGTCGGCCTCCTGGTGTGCGGTTCGGTCGACGCCGCGATGCGCTCGATAGCGATCGCATCGTTCCATCATTTCGGGCGACACGTCAATCTCGCGCAATTCGCCGAGCAGGGCCGCGAGATCGCGACCGACGGCGTGTTGCGCATGGGCGAGTGGCTCGGCAGCGAGCCGTACGCCACCCGGCGCATCGCCGAGATGCAGCGTTTCGCGGCAACCGAACAGTTCCGGCGCCTCGAAGAGTGGTTCTTACGCGAGGAAGCGGTCGATCCGCCCGCGCTCGCAACCTCGGGATCGACGCGCGTCGTCCGCGCCGACTGCGCGGGCGTCTGGCGGCGGATCTCGTCGGTCGCAATCGACCTCATGATCGTCGGCTTCGTCGTCATCGCCTTCACCGACGCAGCCGCCGATCGCGCCGCGAGCTCGCTCGTTACCGTCACGACCGACACGCACGCCGCCGCTTCACCGTCGCCGAAGCCGAAATCGTCGGATGACGACGACGACGACGTGGTGATCACGAGCGGCGTGCATATGAACTACTCCGGCTTTCACGTCGACCCGTCGACGTTTCCGGCGGGAAAGCCGCTCGCGTGGTTCATCAACCTGCTCGGTGGAGGCGCGCTGCCGTTTACGGCGCTCTACATGGCGGTGCTGGTGGGCTTCACCGGGCAGACGTTCGGCATGATGATCACGGGGTTGCGCGTGGTACGCACCGACTTCGGCCAGCCCGGGCTGGCGCGGTCGGTGTGGCGCTACGCGGTCGGGTGGATCCTCTGGGTGCCGATCCTCATGCTCGCGCCGTTCATGCACCGCCAGATGCTGCACGACCGATGGAGCGGCACGCGATTGATTCGCGCCGAGCGGCTGTTGGCGCGCGCTGCGGCTAACGTACCGGGGCCGGCGGCGTAGCGTCGATCCCGAGCGCGTTCGAAAGCCGGCTGATGCCGTTGTAGAGCGCGATCGCGCTCACGATCTCCACGATCTCGCCGGCCTCGTAGTGCGCGCTCAGCTCCTCGCGCAGTGCCGGCGGCAACGCGCGCGGTTCGCGCGTCAGCGCGACCGTCGCGGAGAGCACCGCGCGTTCGGCGGGGCTGAATCGGTCGCTGCGCGCAAACTCGCCGAGCTGCGCGAGCGTCTCCGTATCCACGCCGACGTGCGCGGCGATCTCCTCGTGAACGCAGGTGCAGTAGTCGCAAGCGTTGAGCCACGCGACCATCAGCGCGATCAGTTCCTTGGTTCGCGGCGGGACCGAGCCGGCATTGACCTCGCGCAGGTGCGCGGCCAGCGAGCGGGCGATCTCCGGACGAATCGAAAGCGCAGCGAAGAGCGAGTCGAACGCCACCGCTACGCCGGCGCCTGCGCGATCTTATGAAACGCCGGTTCGGAACGCAACTCGTCGAAGCGCGGATCGTTTTCGACCGCCATCCAAACCATCGCGCTCTTCATCTTGCGCAAGGTAGCGATGGCCGCGCTGCGCTCGCCTACCGCCGCCGCCGCCGCCGCCAAGTCCATCGGCTCGACCCGGCGCGCATGCGAGCGAGCGTACGCGCGCTGCGCGCGCGCCTCGTCCATCCGGTGCGCGAGCGCAAAGGCATGCGCGAGCAACGCCGCCGCCTCGCCGCGACAGTCGGCACTCGAGCGTCCGTATTGTTCGAATGCCTCGATGGCGCGATGCAGATTGCCCTCGGCTTCGTAGGCTTCGCCGATCGTCGTGAGCACTTCGGTACGAGCCGGGGAGAGCTCGAGCGCCTGGCGCGAATAGGCGATCGCATCGCCGTAGCGGTGGTCGAGATACGCGGCCGAACCCAGCCACGCAGAGGTCGCAACCGATAGCGGGTCGAGATCCGCCGCGATCTTGAGTTGCGCCGAGCCCTCGTTGAGCTGTCCGCGGCGCAGGAGCGCAATGCCGTACCATTCGTGCGCGGGTCCGCATGCGGGATCGTAGGCAATGGCCTGCCGAAGCTGCGCGAGCGCCGTGTTGACGTCGGAGGCGTCGAGCGCGATCAACCCGAGCGCGGCGTGCGCTTCGGCGCTCTGCGGGTCGATCCCGAGGGCGCGCTGCGCGTACGCGCGGGCTCGATCCAGGTACACCTTCGGCTTCGCGGGACCGTAATCGTAGTCGCCGATCATCGCGTTGGCTTCCGCGAGCGCCGCGTATCCGCGTGCGTCGCGCGGATCGCGGTCGACGACTTCACGGAAATATGCAACGCTCTTCTCGATGCCGTCGCGCGTGCGCAGGTTCCAATAATAGCGCCCGATCTGCAGGTCGCGCGAGCCTTCGGCCGAGAGCGCGGCCGGACCGTCGCGATGCGCGCGCACCGCGCCGGTTCCGAGAACCAGCGCGGCAATGCAAGCGGCCGCGGCTACACCGGTTGCAAACCAGCGCAGGGGCGTGCGCGGCTTTTCGATCGCCGCGGGTTGCGGCGCGGTCACATCGAGCCGTTCGCACACGCGAACCGGGGCGATGAAACGATAGCCGCGGCGTGGCACCGTCTCGATCGCGTCGGTATCCCAATGCGCGCGCAAGGTCTTGCGCAACACGTAGATATTCTGCGCGAGATTGGCTTCCTCGACGAAGCCCTCAGGCCAGATGCGATCGAGGAGCGCGGACTTTGCCAGCACCTCGCCAGGATGCTCGACGAGCGCAAGCAGCGTTTCCACCACCTTCGGGCCGAGCGCAACCGGCTCGCCCCGGTGGAGCAGCAGCAGGCCGTCTGCATCGATGTGGAAGGGCCCGAACTCGTATACGCTCATCGTTAGGATGCCTCGCGAGAAATCTTTGATGCAGCACTGAGGACTCGTTCGTGGCACCCGAGGGATGCTCGGGGGGCCATGAACGGAATCCGGCTACTGTGCCTTACGGCCTTACTGCTGGCAGGTTTCACGGGGCGCGCCGGCGCGGCCGTGCCTGCCTCATTTTCGTTCCCTGCGGTCAAAGCTCCCCATCCCCTGGCACTGGATCCGTCACTTTCCGATCCGGCATGGAAGCTGGGCGAGGTTCCTGGGAACGGTCCGTGGATGAACGTGACCCGCCGCGCACCGGCTGGAAGCCCGACCACGGTCTACCTCCTGTACGACGACCGCAACCTGTACGTGGCGTTCGTGGCAGAGCAAGCAGGCACGCCGCCGGTCGCCACTCAGACGACCAACGGCGTGGGCTTCGGAACCGACGATTTCGTCGGGGTCGGCGTCGACACGAGCGGCGCGGGCAGCCAGGCGTACTTCTTTGAGACGACGCCGCGGGGCACGCGCTACGAGGCGGCGAGCGAGAACGCCCGGTACCGGCCGCTCTGGGAATCGGCAGCCACGGTCGACGCGAACGGCTGGCGAGCCGTGATGATCGTTCCGCTCAATACCATGCACCTGCGCGCGGCCGGCGCGCAAAGCTGGCGGATCAATTTCTTCCGCGGCATCGCCTCGACGGCCGAGCACTACTCGTGGGCGTGGGACGGCCTGATGGGCGACGCACCCGGCGCAAACTGGCCGACGTTCAACGAAGTCCGCTTCTGGCCTGAGGTCAAGAGCGTCGCGGTGCGCGCCACGGCCGCCGCGCGGCCCAAGCCGCGGCTCGAGCTCTTCGCGCTGAGCAGCGTCGGCAACGATCGCGACATCTTCGTGCAGCCGGACGGTACGCTCGAAACGCAGCCGGTTCGCAACGTGGGACTCGACCTCAGCTATCCGGTAACGCCGACGATCAACTTCGTCGGCACGCTCGCGCCCGATTTTTCAAACGTCGAGATCGACCAGCAAACGATCGCGCCGCAAGAGTTCGAACGCCAATTGCAAGAGTACCGGCCGTTCTTCGCGCAGGGCGCGCAGTATATCAACGCCCCGGCCAACACCTATTCGAACGACCTCGGGCCGCAGAACGAGATCTTCTATTCGCCCGGCGTCGGCGCGTTCGACCGGGGCGCGAAGATCGAAGGCACCTACGGGCTGCAGAGTTTCGGCGCGATGACCTTCCGCGGCTACGATCAGGAGACCGGCGATACGTTCGACGATACGGCCTTCGGATGGAAGCACGCGTTGCAGGACCAAGGCTTCCAATATTGGGCCGACGGCGTGCTCGCCAATCACAGCGTCTCCGGGCGCGACGACACGCTCGAGGGCGGCTTCAAAGTACGCAACAACAAGAGCGGCTTCGTCTTCGACGTCGACAGCGCGGTCGAGACGGGAAGCTGGGTACCCGACGGCACCGCGCACAGCACCTCCGCCTTCACCGACATCCATAAGCCGAATTACGAGATCAACGTCGGATACGCCGACATCTCTCCCTACTACAACCCGATCGACGGCTACACGAGCAATTCCGACATCCGCGGGCTGCAAGGCTTCGTCAACTTCGTCGGCGCGACGCACGGCATCAAGAACTGGGACCTCTTTGCGGGCGGGGACCGCCTCTTCGACGAGTCCGGCGCGATTCACGAATCGGACTTCGGGATGTACGGCAGCGCCGTCTTCGCCGACGGACTGTCGATCAACGGCGCCGGTCCGACGATCAGTCTGCTGCGCGGATACGACGAGCCCGCCGGCCCCGGCTGCAGCGGTGCATCGCTCGGAACGACGTTTTTCGGCGGAGCGCCCTGTTACCGCAACGGCCAGAACGTGCCGTATAACCTGATGACCATTCCGGTCGGGTACCATGACGGGACGCCGCGGCCCATCGACGCGAGCGCGTCGTGGGGAAACTTCGACGGCAACTGGACGCATGAGTACACGATCTCGACGAGCCGCCCGCTCGGATCGCGTTTCACGCTCGGATTGGAGTACGACGGCACCTACGAACGGCCGATCGCCGGGGGACCGCTCGATTCGCAGTGGCTGCGCCGTATAACGTTTGGTTTCAACACCGGAGCTGAAAGCAATATGACGTTCTCGCTGCGTTCGATCAACGGGCTCGGCGGTTTTTCGACGCAGCCCGGCGTGAACGTCGCGGCGGCCTTTCACACCCGCATCGGGAACGGCGATCTCTATCTCAACTACGGCACGCCGGCGGCGCCGTACACGCTCACGCGTTTCATCGCAAAATACGTATTTCGCGCCGGCGCGGCCGACGGAACCTAAGCCGAACCTGGGAACTTCGTGTGACGCTTCACATCACGCTCCAAGGATCGAACGATACACTGAACGTGCGACAAAAACGGCGTGAAACAAAAATCATAGATGGGTGGTAATGGTGGGTGTAGAGTGACACACGGAAGGAACAACAACAACGTGGATACGCCCATGCAACCGAAAAAAATCGTCGCACCGCAAGAATCCGAACCGGTCAACTCGTTTACGAGCGTGATCGAGGGAGCGCCGAGCAGCGCGAGTTTCGGCGGTTGGGGCCCGAAGGTTGCCGGCCTCTCCAGCACCTTGATTCGCTGGAACTAACAGTCACAAAAGTTTCATCCGCACGTTAGGTGCGAGATGGACGGGAGCGACGTTGTCCTCCACCAACAACGCTCCTGAGGACTCCTTACCCTCGTAGAGTGCAGCAAGCGAAAAAGGACGGACACGCCGTCCTTTTTCGTTTCTATTCGTCCGCTCGCGGAGCCGGCACGAAGACGCGCAGCGCGCGTGGAAGACTCTCGAACCGCGCCGGGGTCGTTCCGGCCGGCTCGCCGTCGGCCACGATCCGATGCGGCCGGCGCGTCCGCACGTCGAACGCATGCGCGCGCAGCGAACGCAAGCCCGGCACGTTGCGCCGTCGCCCTTGAAACATCGCGAGAGCGATGGGAAACGCCTCGATCGCGCCGCTGATATCGACGCTATACAGATCGAGCCATCCGTCGTCGATCGCCGCGCCTTCGACGTTCAAGAAACCGCCGAACCGGTGGCTGTTCGCAACCGTGAGCTGGATCGTTCGCATTCGTTCCCACGTGCCGTTGCAGCCGACGTCGACGCGCATCGGACGCGAATGACGGAACGCCTGGAACGCCGTCGCCAGAACGCCGAACAGCCCGAAGCGCTGCTTGAGCTCCGGCGTCTGCAGTCGCGTGATACGGCTCGACACGCCGATCGATGCTTCATTGACGTAGTACGCACCGTTGACCCGGGCAACGTCGATGCGGCGCTCGTATCGTCGCGCGATCACGCGAACCGCTCCGTCGATATCCTGCGGCAGGTCGAGCGTGCGCGCGAGCTCGTTGAACGTGCCGAGCGGTATGACGCCGACCGGCAATCCGCGCGCCAGCGCCGGCCCGATCGCATGGACGAGCGTTCCGTCGCCGCCCGCCGCAACGATGCAATCGACGGCCGCGGAGATATCGTCGGGCCAGCCGTCTTCGACCGTCTCGATTCGGGCGCGCGCAAGGCTCGCGCGCACCAGATGCGCGGCTTCACGGCCGCGGCGCGAACACTCGTTGACGAGCAACTGCGCGAGCATCTAGCGCTCGAACGCTCCCTCGGGAGCGCGGCTCGGAAAGGAGAAGTCCGAGTACAGCATTCGCATCGTCACGCGCCGTTTCCCGATGCCGCGGATGCGCGCGCTGAATTGCAATCGCCCGTCGCCGACGACCTCGTAGCCGCCGATCTGCGCGAAGTGGAGCTCGACCGTCCCCGCGAGCGCCCAAAACTGCGTCGGCCGCAGGTCGAACCGCATCGTGCAGATGCGGTCGTCGCCGGAACGTAAGACGAGGTCGGTCGCCGGGTAGCGGTCCGGATCACCGGTCGGTTCCAGGCGCAGATGCTTGCCGTTCTGCCCGTCTTCACACGCTTCGGTTCCGCGATCGTCCACGCGATACGCTCCGCTGCTGATCGCTCGCACGACGGCGATGACCGACGGCCCGGCGGCGTCTTCAGCCGCCGGTGCGACGGAGGCTCCCGGCGCGGGCGTCGCGGGCGGCCTCCCGTCGAACCCGAAGCGCAGCCACTCGTACGCTCCACTCCAGGTCGGATCGAAGATCGGGTACCGCGAGCGTGCGTACCCGCCGTCGAGTTCGACCGCCGTCACGACGTCGCTCGTCCTCACCACCGCGAGCCAGCTCCTCGAGGTATATCCAATCGCGTCGGCGATCGAAAAGCCGAACTCGGCTTCGCCGCTAGCGGGGTCGAGAGCGACGAGAAATGCAGCGCCCGTGCTGGTAACCGTCACCGTGTAGGCAACGAGCGGCGGCGACGGCATCGCCACCATCTCTCGGAGCGCATGAAGGTACGCCGTTTCGGCATTCGGTTCGTCCGCGCGCGCGGGAGCACCGATCAGCACAGCAACCGCGAGCGCGGCTAGCGCCGGTGCGCTACCCCTCAAGCGCCTTGGCCAGCGGTCCGAGATGCCGTTCGAAGCGCCGTGCCCGGCCCATCGCCGAGCGATAGATCGGCCGGCGGACCTGGGAGTGACTCGCCGTCTGCACCGGGCGTTTGACCGTGTGAAACTCCATGACGCGCGGGTCCCACTGGAGTCCGCAAAAAGCTACGATCCGCTTTGCGTTTGCTTCGAAATCCTCGACCAGATCTTCGTAACGGATCTCCAGCATGCGGTCGGCCGGAACGATCGTTCGCCAGTGTGCCATCAAACGTTCGTACGCGCGGTAGTAGCGGGCAAGCTCGTCGAGGTCCCACGAGAACGGCACGACGTCGAAGAAGTAGGTGGCGTAGATCGAGAAACACGCGTCGAGCGCATCGCGTGAAATCGCGATGATGCGCGCGTTCGGAAGCGCGAGATTGATCAGGCCGGCGAAGCGAAAATTAAAGGGCATCTTATCGACGAAGTGGTGGCCGGGGAATCGCTGGGTCGCCTCGGCGTAGTAATCGCCGGCCACGCGCAGCCCGCTGCGCACGTCGCCGCCCCCCTGCGCGTCGCGTTGGAGTGCGGCCACGGCATCCTCGAAAGCACGAATCTCGCCGGCGCCGTGAACGCCGGGAACGGCGCAGAGAATCTGCTCGACCAGCGTCGTCCCCGTGCGGGGCATACCGACGACGAAGATCGGCCGCTTCGTCTGATTGCCGATCCCGGCGAACGTCTCGCAGAACTCCTTGGTGAACGTCTGCTCCATCGTGAGCATGAACTGCAACTCTTCGGTTTCCGCGTAATTCAACGCGCTGCGCCGCAGTCGGTTGCCCTGCTGCAGGTGTTCGAAAGCCTCGTCGTAGCGCTGGGCATCCTCGTAGAGCTTGGCGAGGGCGAAATGAAACTCGGCGCGCACCGCATCGGGCATTTGACCCATCGCGGGAATCGCGCTCTCGACCACGTCGAGAAACTCGAGCGCGGCGTCGGCCGAGAGGCCGTCGACCAGATACCGGTAGTAGCGTCCGTTTGCCGGATCCAGTTTCACCGCGTGCAGCAGCCACTTCTTGGACTCTTCGAGGGCGCCGGCGGTGCGCAACGTCGTTCCCAGATTGCTCGCGCCCTCGGCATACGAACGGTCGAGTTCGACCGCTTGGCGAAACGCGGCGATCGCGCGTTCGTAATCGCCGAGACGGTGAAAGATCACGCCCGCGCCGTTATGGCACTGCGGGATCGACGGGTCGAGGTAGATCGCCGCCGTGAAGCCGCCGAGCGCTTCGGCACTCCGGCCGAGGTTCGCAAGCGCATTGGCGCGATTGTGCTGGAAGCGCGCGTTGAGCGGTTCGAGCGCGACCGCGTGCTCGTGCATCTCGAGCGCCTCCGCGTACCGGCCCTCGGTTTGGAAGGCCAAGCCCCGCGAATCCCACTCGATCGCCCGCCGGTCCCAGGTCTTCTCGGGAGCCATCGATCTCAGGATACGGCGCGGGAGACGGATTTTCCGGCTATACGGCGTCCCGCGTTTCGCGCGCGATCACGAGCTGTTCGTCGGTCGGAACAACGTAAGCAGGCACTTGAGATTCATCGCGCGTGATCCTCCGCGCATTATCAGCATTGCGCTGCGAGTCGATCTCGAAGCCGAGCCACGCGCTGCGTTCGAGAATCTGCGCGCGCACCGGCGCAGCATGTTCGCCGATCCCGGCCGTGAACACCAGGCCGTCGAGACCGCCGAGCGTCGAAACGAGACCGCCGATCGCGTATGCAACGCGATACGCGAAGAGTTCGAGCGCAAACGCCGCACGCGGGTCGCTGCTTGCAAGCAGATCGCGTACGTCGTTGCTCGCGCCCGAAAGGCCGAGCAGACCCGACTCCTTATACAGCAGGTTCTCGACGTCCGAGGCGCTCATGCCCTTCTGCTGCAAAAGGTAGAGCACGACACCGGGGTCGAGGTCGCCGCTGCGCGTGCCCATCGGGACGCCGCCGACCGCAGAAAACGCGATCGTGCAGTCGATGCTCTTGCCGCCGCTCGTCGCGCAGAGGCTGGCACCGTTGCCCAAATGCGCAACGATGACGCGCTTGCCCGCAATCTCCGGCGCAGCCTGCGGCAACGCGCCCATGATGTATTGATACGACAATCCGTGAAAGCCATAGCGGCGCACGCCTTCATCGTGATAACGGTACGGCAGCGCGAAGGCGTCCGCCAGGTCGGGATGACCATAGTGAAACGCCGTGTCGAAGCACGCGACCTGCGGCAGGTTCGGAAACTCTTTCCGGATGTTGGCGATGAGCGCAAGGTTGTAGGGTTGATGCAGCGGCGCCAGCGGAACGAACGTTTGAAGATCTTCGAGGATCGCTGCGTCCACGAGCACCGGCGCATGGTAGCGAGGGCCGCCATGCACGACGCGATGCCCGACCGCAATAACGCGATGGCGTTCGAGCATGTGCCGAACCAGCTTCTCCGCACTCGCGCGCCCGTCGCCGCCGAGCTCGAGGCTGCCTTGCTCGAGCACGACCTTACCCTCGGCGTTCTCGGCAATGAAATGCGGGTGCGATCCGAGCGCGTCGAGTTGGCCTTGCACGTCGAGCCGCAGCGCGTCGCCTTCGACCACGTAGATGCCGAACTTGATGCTCGACGATCCGGCGTTGAGGGTCAGGACCACGTCGGCCACGCGCGCTCTCCTTTGCAGCATCAGCCTCATTCGCCGCCCTCTTCCCGGTCTCTGCGTTGGAGCGAAAGGTTCCGGCGTGACGCAAGCGGTAGCCGGTGTTTGTGGGCTATGGATCGGTGACCAGGACGGTCGTTGCGCGGCCGCGCGTCGATGTGCTGCTGCGCGCGTGCGTGCGCGAACGGCGGCTCACGGTCGTTCATGCCCCGCTGGGCTCGGGAAAATCCGTGGCGATCGCCGGCCTCGCGGGCGACGGCCAAACCGCGCGCCTCGAGCTGCGCCCGTGGCATCGCGGCGCATTCGTCGAGGGCATCGTCGACGCAGTGCGGATCGTTCGCGAAACATTCGGACGCCGCACGCTTGCCGCGCTCGAAACGGGCGCTCCGGCGGAGGCGCTCGGCGAGCTCTTCGCCGCCGACCTGCGACTGAGCGGCGAGCCGATCCTGATCACCGTCGATAATGCCGATCTCTTAGACGCCGACACGGCCTTCGCGACGTTCATGGACAGCGTGCTGCCCGCGCTTCCCGATCACGCGCGCTTGCTCGTAAGCGGCCGGTCGCTGGGCTTTTCCCCCGCAACCGCGCTCGCGCGCGGCGAAGCGGCGCTCGTCGACGCGGCCTCGCTCGCATTCACGCCCGAGGAGATTCGTGCGCTCGCAGAAGCATGGGCCGTCGACGCCGGCACGAAGCGTCTCGAGGAGATTGCGCGGGAGAGCGAAGGCTGGGCGACGGGCGTTGCGCTCGCGCTGGAATCGCCGCAGATGCTGGCTCCCGCAAGCGACGGCGACCTCGCGCGCTCGTACCTTCGAGAGGCGCTCGTCGATCGGCTCGCGCCGCCCGAGCGCGCATTTCTCGAAGCGGCCAGCGTCTACGACACGCTCGACGCGCGCGTCGCACGATACGATGCCGAGATCGCCGACTTCGAGGGCTCGCTGCGCGCGCTCCAGCGAGCGGGTGCGCCGATGGTGCGCACCGGGGGCACGACCTACCGCATGCACGCCCTGCTGCGCTCGATTGCGCGGGAGCGCGTGCGCGAACGCGGCGGCGAAGCGGCCGCTCACCTGCGCGCCGCAAAGGCGTATTCGGAGTTCGGAAACCTCGCGGCCGCCCTCTTTCACGTGGCACGCAGCGGCGACGCGCGAGCAATCGACGGCTTTCTTCGCGCGCATGCCGATACGCTCGTTCGCACGGTTCATGCGCCCGCGCTTGCAAACGTGCTCGCGGAGCTCGATGAGGGCTCGGAGGATATTCGCGCCTACGCAGCCGCGCTGCTCGCGAAATCGACCGGCGACGATCGCACCGGCGCCCTCTTCGAGCGCGCGCGCGACGCGGCCGAACGCTCGGGCGATCGCCGTTTGATCTTCTCCGCGCGCGCGCAGCTCGTCGAGCGGAGCCTCGGCCGCCTCCAAGCCGTCGACGAGGGTGATATCGCCGAACTCGAAGCCCGCGCGCAGAGCCTCGACGTGACCGCGCACGTGCGCGCGGCGATGTATCGCGGCTGGGAGCGAGCGGTGCGGCACGACTTCGCGGGCGCGCTACAGGCGCTCGAACCGCTCGGCGGGCTCGACGACCTCGAGGCCCGCTTCAACGTCAGCGTGCTCTACGCGTATGCACAGGTGGCAAGCGGCGAGATCGAACGTGGTCTCTCCGAACTCGACGAACTCGTGCGCTCGTTCGAGGACGACGAACGCATCGTGCTGCAGACGCTCTCGCTGATCTGGCTGAGCCGCTTGAGCCTGCTCGCCGGCAAGACCACGCTCGCCGGCGATGCGGCGCGCGCGGCGCTACCGCTCGTGGATTCGCTCAACATCCGCTCGGAAGAGGCCGCGCTCCTCGTGGCGTGTGCCGAAATCGCCACGCACGAAGGCGAGGTCGGCGAAGCCGTGCGTTTCGCGGAACGCGCGCGCGCCGTTGCCGGGCACGCGTGGTACGCAGCCGACGTCGAGAGGACCCGCGCCTTCGCCGACATCGCGTTGGCTCGCGCAGCCTTTCTCGGCCACGATAACGCCATCGCCCGCGATCTGGCTTTGCGAGCCGCGCAATCGAACGGCTCACCGGCGCTGCGTGCCCTGGCAGCCGCGGAGGCGAGCGTCTATGCGACGCTGGCCGGTGATGCGGCCGGCGCGCTGCTCGGCACCGCGCGCGACGCGATCGCAGCGGCAACGCCGGTCGACGGCGCCGACGCGGTGTTTCTCGCAACGGCCGCCGACGTCACCGCGTTCGTCGCCGCCGCCGAACGCATCGAGCTCGCGCCGATTCCCGCCGTCGATACCGCGTTCTCACGGCTGATCGAGCGGCGTCGCGGGCTGGTGACGCTCGAGCACGCAGGAATCGCGCTCGCGAACGTGCGTACCGGCCAAGGAACGCAGACCGCGTTCGACGTTGCAATCGAACGGATCGGCGCCGATGGTCCGCGCTTCGAAGCGCGGCTCGCGCGAGCGTACGCGACACCCTTCGCGCGGCCGGCGCCGGCGCTGCAGCCGTCCGCGCCGGCGTTCGACCTCACCGCGCGCGAGCACGAGATTCTCGGGCTGCTGGTCGAGGGTCTCTCGAACAAAGAGATCGCCGAGCGCCTCGTGCTGAGCCCGCGGACGGCCGAAACGCACGTGGAACGCGTGCTCGGGAAACTCGAGGTACCCTCGCGCTCGCGCGCGATCGCCAAGGCGCTGCGGCTCGGCATCGTGTCGCTGACCGAGGCTTGACGAACGCGATCGCTCTGCGTTATAACCAAGTCCTTATGAAATAGCCGCATCGGGCCGACCCGCCCGCGCTTCACGCACGACTTTATCCCTCGTAGTGCATGGGAGGCTTTATGCCGCCGGCTATTTCGCATCCGCGCGACCTGCGCTGGATCTCGCTCTATATTTTATGCACCGGCATGCTCATGATCGTCCTCGATACGACGGTCGTGGTGGTCGCGATGCCGTCGATTCAACGCGATCTCGGTTTCACGCCCGCGACGCTCGCGTGGGTGCTCAATGCCTACCTCATCGCGTTCGGCGGGCTGCTGCTGCTTTCCGGACGCCTCGGCGATTTGATCGGCAGCAAGCGCGTCTTCACGATCGGACTCGCCCTCTTTACGGCCGCCTCGCTCTTCTGCGGCCTTGCATGGAACGCGCCGGCGCTGATTGCCGGGCGTTTCGTTCAAGGCATCGGCGGCGCGATGGCTTCGTCGGTCATCCTGGCGATGATCGTGACCGCGTTCACCGAAACACGCGAGCGCGCACGCGCGATGAGCATCTTCAACTTCGTCGCCGCTGCGGGCGGTTCGATCGGCGTTCTGCTCGGCGGCTTCGTCACGCAGGTGCTCGGGTGGCACTGGGTGTTCTTGATCAACGTGCCGATCGGAATCGCGACGCTGATCGCGGCGCAGCGCGTCGTGCAGGCCCCGCCCGGCATCGGGTTACGGCGCGGGCTCGACGTGTTCGGCGCGATCGCGATCACGGTCGCGTTGATGCTTGGGGTCTACGCGGTCGTGCAGATTCCCGACCTCGGCTTCGTCGCGACGCCGATCCTCGTGAGCGCGGCGCTGGCCGTGCTCGCCGCCGCTGCGTTTTTTTGGCGTCAGGCCACCGCGGCGGAACCGCTCGTTCCCCTGCGACTCTTTCGTACGCGCAACATCGCGGCGAGCAACGCGATGGACGCGCTGATGGTCGCCGGGCTCTTCGGATTCTTCTTGCTCGAGGCGCTTTATCTGCGCCGCGACTTGAACTACGACGCGCTCGCGACCGGCATCGCGTTCCTGCCGATCGACGTCACGATCGGGGCGCTCTCATTGGGCGCGGTCGAGCGGATCGTCGAGTGGTACGGCGCGCGCGCGGTGCTGCTGGCAGGCTGCAGCTTCTCGGTCGCGAGCATGGCGTGGTTCGCGCTCGCGCCGCCCGGCGGCGCGTACGTCATCTCGATCTTCCTACCGATGCTCTTGCTCGGAATCGGGCTCGGGATCGCGTTCCCGCCGCTAATGCTCTTTGCGATGTCGGGAACGACGAACGAGGATGCGGGAGTGGCATCGGGGGTGATCAACACGACGTCGCAGGTCGGCGGCGCGTTCGGACTAGCGATCCTCGCAACGATCGCGGCGGCGTTCGGCATTCGCGCGGCATTCGCGGCGTCGACGGTCTTCCTGCTGGCCGCGCTGGCGATCGCGTTGCTGCTGCGATCGGAGCGCGAATCAAGACAGCCGGAGCAGCCCGATTACGGGAGTTCGACGGCGGCGAACGTTCCGTCGGAGTAGATCTCGTAGCGTTTGCCGCCGTCCTCGAAGGCGAGCGGAAAGTCGCCTTCATCGAGTTGCGCGACCGAGGTCCACGTCCACTCGGCGAAATCAACCGTAAACGGGAGCGAACCGCCTGCGAGCGGGACTTGAACGGTCTGAGTCATGCCGCAGACGTTGGCGCGGCCGCGCGCCCTTCCTTCAGAGAAACGAAAGATCCGTCGCGCGCGGTTCGCAGTCGTTCTCTTGCAGCCACGCGCGGTTCCACAGGCGCGAGCGGTAGCGGTCGCCGCCGTCGCAGAGAATCGTCACCACCGTGCTGCCTTTCGGGAGCGTCTTGGCAAAACGTGCGGCGCCCACGACGTTGATCGCGGCCGATCCGCCGACGTAGAGGCCTTCCTCGCGCAAGAGCCAGTACGCCATCTCGGCCATCGCGCGGTCGTCGACTTGCAGCGCGTCGTCGATTGGTGCGCCCTTGAAGTTCTCGGTGATGCGTTTGATGCCGATCCCTTCGGCGTTCGAATCGCCCGTCGGGTTCAACTCGCCGGTCTTCACGTAGCTGAACAGGGCCGAACCCATCGGGTCGATCAGCGCGACGCGAATCGCGGGATTACGCTCCTTCAAGAACGCGGCGGTTCCGGCCAGCGTACCGCCGGTTCCGCAGGCCGCGGCAAACGCGTGCAGCTCGCTGCCGAACGCCGACCAGATCTCCGGCCCGGTGCCCGTGTAGTGCGCCCGGCGGTTCGCGACGTTGTTGAATTGATCGGCCCAGAGCGCGCCCGGGGTCTGCTCTGCGATCTCGCGCGCGACGTGATAATAGTTCTTCGGATTGGTAAACGGCGCCGCGGGAATCACGCGCACGTCGGCGCCGAAGGTTCGCAGCATCTCGTATTTCTCGGGCGATTGATCGTCGGGGATGCAGATGATCGAGCGGTATCCGCGTGCGTTGGCGATCAGCGTGAGCGCGATCCCGGTGTTCCCCGCGGTCCCCTCAACGATGGTGCCGCCCGGGCGAAGCGCGCCGCGCTCCTCCGCATCCTCGATGATCCCCTTGGCCGCCCGGTCTTTGACCGAGCCCCCCGGATTGAGGAACTCGGCCTTGCCGACGATCGTACGGCCGATCGCCTCGGAGAGCTTGGGGAGAATGATATGCGGCGTATTGCCGACTGCGCCGATGAATCCGCTCATGCGCGCTTCCCTGCGACGCGAAGGCCGTCTTCTCCCGCGGATTGACCGGCGCGAACTCCCATGCTAGAGTTGCGCTATGTTCGCTCCGAACGAATGCATGTGTTGTAGCCGCGCGACCACACCAGGTCGGCGCCGTTTTGCATTGGACTAGAGCGAATCGCCTCACACGA
>Ga0326727_10011087_pt1 | contig 21147 bp, 14 predicted proteins | sample MB2enrmetagenome_FD_207643 | JGI IMG/M metagenome (GOLD analysis project Ga0326727, IMG submission 207643) | Lab enriched peat soil microbial communities from McLean, Ithaca, NY, United States - MB29MY | ecosystem: Environmental > Terrestrial > Soil > Wetlands > Peat | place: USA: New York...
AGGAGTTCGGCGCGCTCGTATTGGGTGAGCACCGCCATCGCCGCCGCTCCCGCGTGGGCCGCTGACACGGCGCGCTCCGCCGTCGCCGCATCCCCTTCGAAGATTTCTCCTACGGGAGTGCCATCGTAGGGCAGGCGGATCGTGCGCTGCGTCCCCGTGCGCACCCACTCGCCGCCGATGTACATGGGGAATTCCTTTTTCTCAATAGTCGCTGTGGCCATCGGGCAACCTCCTTTTTTTGTTGGCTTGGGGCGATGCAAACTTCAAGCCACTCAAATCTGCACGCGCGCCAGTACAGGGAAAGTGATTCCCGCGTGAGGAATGTAGGCGATCCGCGCACCCACTCCCAGCCTGCGGAGTTCCTCGGTGATGGCGTCTTGCGGATCGGCTGTCGGATGCAGGTGGCATTTCCGAACCAACGCGTCCGGAAGTTCGGAGACCAGCAGGATTTTCACGCGTTCTCCCAATCGTGCCAGCCAAAATGCTTTGTGAGCACCCACGACAAAACCGGAACGGAGCTCATGTTCCATCTGACCGGCGTCGGAAAACCTCTCTACCCATTCTTCAATCGCGGCGCTTCCCGTGCCGTCCGGGCATTGGGCAAAATAGACGAGCACACCTCCCGGGCGCAAAGCGCGTGCGGCGTTTTCCATGCCTTTGTGAGCCTGCCGTAAATCGATATCCAGGGGGAAGCCCCCGGCACTCGCCAAAACCAGGTCATAAGGCTGGTCGATCTGAATTCGGTACATCTGATCGACGGTCTCGCACCCCGCTCGATGGGCGATATCGTAATGCCCAGCCACCACCCTAACCCATCCACCCGCGGGGGACAACACAACGTTGAATAAGAAATCCGGGTCGAACATTCGACACGCTTCCAGCAGGTCTTCGTGAGCAGGATTGCCCTCCAGCAAACCCGGACGGCAATTCGGATCGAGAATGAGCTGATGATTGAAGGTGGTGGTCTCCGCCCCCGCCACGCCCGGAAACAAACTCTTGCGTCCTCCACTGTAACCCGCGATCTGATGATAGATGATTTCCCCGGTTAGGATGACGCGGTCGGCCTCATACACTCGCCGGTTGAGCCAAACTTCATTTCCCCGCGTCGTCCGGCCAAGCGCTACCAGATTCTCCCGTGTGCGGCAGTCATGATCGTAAAGAACAATCCGGCCCGCCACCTCCTCACCCACGATACGGCGCTGCTCGTCCGCCGATTGTGCCCGGTGAAGGCCCAAGGCGAAAACGATGAAAATATCCCGATCGGGAATACCACAGGAATTCAGTTCATTGATGATAACCGGAAGAAAGACCTCGCTTGACACCAGGCGCGTGATGTCGTTCACCAGGATCGCCACCCGTTCGCCGGGATGGGCGATTCCCCGCAGCGGAGGCGTGCCGATCGGGTTCGCCAGCGTCGCGCGAATCGCTGAAACAGGATCTTTCAGGGGAGGCAGCGATTGGGGCAGCAGGGTTTCGCACTCGAGTTCGGGGGCGAGGTGGATGGTTCGCGACTCGGAGCCGTAGCGGAATGAAAATTGCTGAATCCTACCCACGATTCGTCAGTTCTCCAACGCGCCGAGATATTCAGCGGGTCTGATTTTATCCCCGATCAGCGGAGCGACGTAGTTACGATATTCCGGTGAGATCCCAGCCTGCCGGGGAAAATATCGTCGCGGCAAAACTCGCTCACGCTCACTCACTTTGGTCAGCGGAACCAACTCCAAACTGACCTGGTACTTCCGCGTGTCCAGTCGCCGCATGGCCACCATGACATCGGACTTGCCCGCCACAGCAGCCTTGGCGGCGAAACGGCCGATATCATAAGCCTCCTGCGCGTCCACCGATGACCGGCAGAGACTGAAGGCTCGACCGAGGATGCCGGGCTTTTCGCTCCGGGCCCGCACGTTCAGTCTTTCCGAAACCAAGGTCGCCAAATCCGTCGCCACGCCACCCATCAAAGGCCGGCCCTTCGCATCCAGGTTACTGCCGTGCGAGGCGCTTACCATCTGCCCGGAAGAGTCACGAAGCCCCTCCGCGACTACGCCCACCACCCATCCCAGCTTCTGCAGAATCCGGTCCACTCGGTCCACGAATTCTGCGGTGCTGAAGGGATGCTCGGGGCCATAGATGAAATGCGGGGGATCGTCTTTGTGCTCTTGGGCCAAAATCGAGGCGGCGGCCAGCCAGCCGGTATTTCGGCCCATCACCTCGATGATGGACACCGGTGTGGGAAGGGCGCGTTGGTCAAGACCGATCTCCCTCACCGCCATGGCAACAAAGCGCGCGGCGCTTCCGAAACCCGGCGAGTGATCCGTTTCGCACAGGTCGTTGTCCACAGTTTTCGGGATACCGATGGTCGTCAGCTCGTAGCTCTGAGCAGCCGCCGCCTGTGCAATCCTTAAAGCGGTGCCCATCGAGCCATTGCCACCGGTATAGAAAAAATGGCGGATGTCGCGGCGGCGAAAGAACTCAAGAATACGCTCAACGTTATCGTCCGCCACGGCACCGCGATAACTGCCGATCATCGATCCCGGCTGCTCTGCCAAGCGCACGATTCGGGGCAAAGGTACGCCCTGTAGGTCTAATACTTCGCCCTTCAGGAGGCCCGCCAGGCCGCCCCGGGCAGCCCAGAGTCGCCGGAAACAGCGATGGCCCTCCCGCACCGTCCCCAACAGGCTGGCATTGAGGACCGAGGTCGGGCCCCCTCCATGCGCGATAAATGCCTGGGCTTTCGACAAGCGCCGAACTCCTCCCTTTACAGGATGCCGGAAGCGGATTGGGGATTCTGAAGAACTTCCCGGTGGGCCTTACAAACTGGACGGATTGGTGTAAAGCCGCCCGGCAACATGAAGACATTCACGAGGACATCAGGCGCTCCGGTACAGCTTGGTCATCACGAACTCCCGGTGACCAAGGGCTTCAGCAGCCGTCAGCCGGCCATTGCAGGTCCGCACCATCAATTTTAGAAGTTCTCCTCCGGCTTGTTCCAAGGTCATTTCACCCGTCAAAATTCCAGAGACATCCAGATCGATATGCTCGCTCATGGTTCGGCAGGTCAATGGGTTGGCTGAGATCTTGATAACCGGCTCGATGGGATTGCCAACAACATTGCCTTGCCCGGTTGGAAATAAGTGGAGCACGGCCCCCGAGGCGGCCCACAAGGTGACCGCTTCGCCGGCGGCCGACGATGTGTCCATGAACCACAACCCCTTCCCGCTGGGAGCCACGGCCGGCTTCAGAACGCCGACATACCTGGCGTGCTTGCCTATCTTTTGGATATTACCCATCGCCTTCTCTTCAATTGTGGTAAGACCGCCGCGAATATTGCCCTTGGTGGGTTGGGACTCCGATAGGTCATCGGTCTTGTGGCGATTGATGAAATCGTTATACTCCGTCCAAACCTTCATGAACGCTTCGCCCACTTCCGGTGTGACGGCACGCTTCGCGACAATGTGCTCGGCGCCCGTTAGTTCGGAGGTTTCGCCGAATGAAGCTGTGCCTCCAATCTCCACCAACCTGTCTACCACGTGGCCGACGGTGGGGCAGGACGCCAATCCGGTCGTCGTATCTGACTCCCCGCACTTTACCGAAACGTAGACCTCGTCCAGGCAGCACTCTTCTCGCGCCAGCTCGGAAGCCCACTGAACATATTCCTGCGCCTTCCGAGATGCCGCCTCGATGGTCTTCAAATCTCCACTTCGTTCAATGGCGAAGCCTGCCACCGGCTTCCCGGTACTGGCGATGCCATCGACGATCCGTCCCGTCCAGCCGGGCTCGATCCCGATGACAATCGCCGCGGCCACATTCGGATTTGCTCCGGTTCCGATCATGGTGCGGAAAAACAGTTCCAGGTCCTCGCCAAATTGCAGCCGTCCATAGGCGTGGGGCAGGGGTAGGACACCCTGAATAACATGGGCCACAGCTTCTGTGGCCGCGTTAGAAATATCGTCGACTGCCAGGACCACGACGTGATTGCGGATTCCCACCCGCCCATTTTCCCGCCGGTAACCCTTGATTTTCGGATTCTCCACCATCCTCACCACCTCTTGGTCTTCAGGTTGTGCACATGCACGTGTTCACCGGTTCGGATATTCGCAACGACCTTGCCGATGTCTTCACCGTACTTAATAACGGTGTCTCCCACCTTGAGATCCTTCAGGGCAATCTTATGCCCCAGGGGGATTGCCTCGCCGGCCGTGACCTGCAACCGTTGGCCGTTGTCCAATGTTGCTCCGGCAACCACTTGGCCCGCCTCGATATCCACGGCGGCAACGCCCACGTTGTCGCGAGTGTCATGAACCAGGAATTGTCGCATCTCTCCTCCTTGCAGGTCCCCGCGTCAAGAACCGATCATCGGGAACCTCCTTCCTCCATGGCTGAACTTATTCCATTTGGCATTAAAGGGAAATTAGCTTGTTCCCACCTCGCTACACTCCCGTAAGGCGTCTTAAGTATTCACGCCAGGTTTGCATGACCAACTCGGGGTTGGCGTCAGGCTTGGGATAATTCGGCGCGTCCTCGACTTCCAGCCAGCCGTCCCAGTCGCTGCCGAGGAGCGGAGCAACGATCCCCTTGAGGTCGATCTTGCCCTCGCCGGGTTTAGTAGCATCACCGTCACCAGCGGTTTTCCGCGTCGTATCCCGCAGGTGAAAAATCGCGATGCGCCGGAAGTTCGCGGCGGTGAATTCTACCGGGTCACTCCAGGTATAGCAGTGGCAGACGTCGAGGTTCAACCATACATAGTTAGGATCGGTTTCGCGGAGCAGGTAACTCATTTCCGAGGGGTCGTCCTGGAACTCCGTCTCGTGATTGTGATAGCACAGACGCACGCCATCCTTTTTGACTGCGGCACCGAGCCGGTTAAGCGTATCCGCCTTGATGTGCACGGCGTCAAGGTCGAGCTTTCCGTCGGGATGGGGGAGTTTCTCCCCACTCACAATCACATGGCTGGCACCCATCTGCGCACAGCTCCCCGCCATGCGCTGGACCTGGTCAATCTCCTTTTCGACCCGCTCCTTCTGGTAAAAAAGGCCGCCGGTATGCGGGGCAACAAACTGGATGTGCCGTGATTCAAAGTCGCGCCGACAGTCCGCGGCCCGTCCTACTTGCGCGCGGACGCTGGCAAAGTTGGTTTCGAAGCCCCCGTAACCCAAGCGCACGAGGGTTTCAGCGATTTCCAACAAATGGTTATAGTCTTTGATCGGAACGCCCCATGCGTTCGTTTGCGCTCCGAGGTGGAGGCGTTGTGCGAGCTCCGCGCCGCGGGGTTGGGCGGAGATGGGTAACAGACAAGCGCCAGCCGCAGCCGTCACGGTTTTAAGAAAATGACGGCGGTCCAGCGCCGCCCCCACCTTGGTGGAAAGGACAGCCTGTTTCATCATTCCTACGCCTCCACTCGATCGTTGCAGGCAACTCCCACCCTTCTAATTGCAGACCTCAGTTATGGCAAGGGACCGGATCCGTGCCTGACATCTGATATATTATATCAACCGGCCCCATAAAGCTACGTGGGGGCGCATCGGGCTGCCATCTTTTAATTTAATTCCGCTCGTGAAAAGAAAAAATATCAGGAGAAGTGGCAAGTGGAAATGAACGTCAGCGCCCTCCAGGACGCGAAGCAAAAACCGAAAGCAAATCACAGTGAGGCTCTTCTCGCCCTGGTGTTGGGAATTGTGGCGGGTTTAGCCGCCAACCGACTATGGCCCGGGTCACCCTGGCTGATCAAGCTGGTGCGGTACGGAGCAAACCCCGCGGGTCAGATCTGGCTGCGGTCGCTTCTCATGATTGCTGTGCCGCTGGTGTTCGCCTCCCTCAGTCTGGGCATTCTTGGACTCGGAGACTTTCGTCAACTGGGGCGGGTCGGAATCAAATTGCTGGCATTTATCCTCCTCACGCAAACCTTGGCGGCAAGCGTGGGGCTCCTCGCGACGGCTCGCCTCCTGCCAGGCGGAGGAATTTCCGCGGGTTTACGTGAGCGGTTGCTTTCCACTTACTCGCCAGAGTCTCACGCCAGCGAAAACCCAATCGACCACGTGCACCTCGGCGTGGAAACGTGGAGCTCAATTGTGCCGCTGAATCCCATCGCGGCGGCTGCCTCGGGTGAAATGCTGGGGATCGTGGTTTTCTCCATCTTGTTTGGAATCGGCGCTGCCCTGCTGCCGTCCTCGCGTACGAAAGCCCTTATGGATGCGATCAGCGGCTTGAGTGACGTGTTGATGACGCTTGTTGACCTGGTCATCCGGGCCGCTCCCGTCGGGATCTTCGCTCTGGTTTTTAGCGTCGCCGCGCAATTTGGAGCCGATCTGGTCATGCACCTGGGTCTTTACCTGGTGACCTGCATCGGCAGTCTCATCATTTTTGAGGCCGTGGTCTATCCGATCCTGATCGTGCTGCTCGCAGGCCTCCGCCCCTGGGACTTCTTTGCTCGAACCAAGGAAGCGTTGCTGACCGCTTTCTCCACCGGCTCTTCCAATGCCACTCTTCCCACGGCCATTCGTGTCTGTGAGACATCACTCGGTTTGCCGCCCAGCATTTGCCGCTTTGTCCTGCCCATCGGGGCCACGATGTGCAAGAACGGCACGGCGCTATTCGATGCGGTGGTCATTCTTTTTGTCGCGCAAGCCTTTGGAATTCATCTGAGCATGACGGCACGGATCCTGGTTGTGATTATGATTGTATTGATGGGGCTGGGAACGGCCGGCGTTCCGGGTGCAACCTTTCCTCTGATGGCACTGGTCGCGGGAACAGTGGGAGTCCCTGCCGAGGGAGTCGCGATGGTCATTGGAGTTGACCGCATCCTCGACATGTGCCGGACGACAGTGAATGTAACCGGGGGTATCCTCGCTGCCGCTTACGTGTCGCGGTCTGAACGCCCCGTTTAAAGCCCATCGAGCGGAAGTACGCGCGCCTGAGGGTTATCGCCCTTGATTCGCTGAAGCTCCGATGCGGCTCGGGCGGCCTGTGTAGCGGGTCACCCATTGCCAGGCATGATCTCAAGACGATCACCGTTGTCTGATGAATAAAGCAACGCCTTCGAGAATCTTATGGTTATATCGCGTGCCCCGATGATAGAGCTCAGCGAGCCGGCAGCCGGGCTGCGTGCCTGGATGGTCACCATGATGCTCCTGCTGAGCATGTCACTGAATTTTATCGATCGCCTGGTTCTGGCCAACGTCGCTCCCTCGTTACAAACTCAGCTACACTTCTCCAACACGCAGTACTCGTATATCGTTTTTGCTTTCCTCCTCGGCATGACGATTGGCCAGCTCCCGGCCGGCATGATCATCGATTGGATTGGCGCGCGCTCAGCGCTGCCCGGGCTTCTCACGGGATGGTCGGTTACCAACCTGTTGCACGCGCTGGCCGGCGGTGTGGCCTCGCTCTGCGGGCTGCGATTCATTATGGGGCTGTTCGAGTGCGGCAATTACTCCTCTGCGATGAAGGTAATCGGGGGCCTCTTTCCGGCTCGGCAACGCGCTCTGGCCTTGGCGCTGATGGATAGCGGCAGCCTGTTGGGCTCGATTGTGGCTCCTCCCCTGGTGGTTTTCATTCTGACCCGTTACGGTTGGCGCGCTGCTTTCCTGATTCCCAGCCTGTTGGGGTTGCTTTGGATTTACCCATGGCTCAAAACTTATCAGTCCCCGAGGGCAGCCCAACAAGCCGGAGCGCCTCGCCTTCAAAACGGCCCATCGCTGCGGTCGTTGCTTCGGTGCCGTCAGACATGGGGCGTGGTGCTGATGCGCATGTTCTCCGGCTCCATCACCCAGTTTTACTGGTATTGGCTGCCGCTCTACCTGGTGCGCGGGCGTGGCACGAGCCTGTCCATCATGGCAGCTCTTTCCAGCTTTTCCTTCTTGCTCGGTGGCGCCGGCAACCTAGCCGGAGGGTTTTGGTCGGGCTGGATGATCCGTCGTGGCCTCGGCATTGACGCTTCCCGGAAGATCGTATTCAGCACGGGGGCGCTGCTGGCGGCGGCTTCGGTACTGGTTCCGTTGATTCCGAGCATTCGCATCGCGATAGCGCTGGTGGCCCTCGCGATCTTCGGGCTGAATTTCACGAGTTGCAACCTGATCGCCGTGGTGGGAGATATTTTTCCTGAAACCGCCCTGGCACGCGTCACGGGTTTGACCGGGGTGGGCGAGGGAATCATGAATATGGCGCTGACCCTCGCCACCGGCATCGTTGTCGATCGCTTCTCGTTCGCGCCGGTATTTGCAGGTGCCGGGATCATGCCTCTGCTGAGCATGGGAGCCATGTTCTTGGTCGTGGGCCGAATCCGGCCCATCAGTTTCGAGAGTGAAGGGGTGGGCATCGAGGCGAGGTAGGAGCCTTCAAGCGAGGCCACAGGTCTTAGCCATAGATGGATTCTGTTTGACATTCAAACTCGGATATCATATATTAGCTCACGATCATGGTTCAACTCCTCCAGAATGGCGTAGGTATTTGCTGTTGTACCCACCCGTGTACATGTCCATGTACAATCCCCGTGCCGACATGTGGAGGAATTGCGTAAAGGCCAGGTTCTTAAGAGCGACCCAATTCCAACCCACTGTCGGACACGAGTTCCCCAGTGGGTTTTTTTGTATTAGCGCGACCCTGGTTTCAGAATGCGTGCAAAGAAGTGAATGATTTGATTATCCCGAAGCAAATCGACAACGATGGAGGACCCATATGAAAACGCTGGTGTTTTTCGTTCTGTTAGCTGCGCTTCCCGCGTCAGCCGCTGATATTTCCGGGGTGTGGAAGGTGGATGGTGCGATCGAGGACAATCCGGTGACCCCCACCTGCACGCTGAAACAGACGGATGCCAAAATCTCTGGTAACTGCGTATTTGATGCTGAACATGCTGCGGATCTCACCGGAGAGGTAAAAGGCAAGCAGGTGACCTGGAAACTTACGATCGCGCATGAGGGTACGGATTACACCCTCACCTTCGACGGCACACTGGATTCCGACTCCTCAATAAAGGGTACGATCGCGGTTACCCCATCGGATTCAAATGGAGACTTCACGGCCAAGAAGCAATGACGGGTTAGTTCATCGATGGCACGATGGTCCTTGGGCCCACTACCGCGAAATCGGTAGGTATGGCCAGACGCAGAGCCACCCAACCTGAACGGCCCAGGCGAGGCGCGGGCTCGAAGGCCGAGCATGACGAACCCCAAGAGATAGGGAGCTCAATAAAATGACCTTCACGCGACGCGGCTTGTTAAAGGGCGCACTTGGGGCCCTTCCATTTGCCCGGTTGAATCCACTCGCTGGTTTCTTCACGGGACCGGACTCGAAATATAGTGGCGTTCAAATTGGTATCATCATTTCGCCGTATAACTATCCGGAAATCCCGGTGCGGGCCGATGAGACCCTGAACACTCTGGTTCAACTTGGAATCAGCGCGTTCGAAATGCAGGATGTGAGAGCAGAAACTTACGCTGGCGCGCCGAGTCAACCGCGCGAGGGTTATTCCGGATCGCCCCATACCGTGGGTGGCGCGGGCCAAACCCCGTCGCCCCAGGAAGTGGCAGAGGCGCGGCGCAAGGCGGCTGAAGAGCTCAAGCAGTGGCGATTGTCTGCCCCTTTGGCGAAGTATGAAACGTTGCGGAAGCTTTACAATGATGCCGGGGTGACCATCTATGCCTTCCGGCTGGCAAACATGACGGCTGCCACGTCGGACGAGGAATTCGAATACTTCTTTCATGCCGCACAGGCACTGGGCGCCAACCAGATTACGGTCGAGCTGCCTGAAGACACGAACCTGACAAAAAGGATTGGCGACTTTGCTGCGAAATACAAAATCAGGATGGGTTACCACAACCACACGCAGGTGAATGAACACAGTTGGGATACCGCCCTGTCACAGTCGGAGTACAATGGCATCAATCTGGATGTTGGCCATTACGCTGCTGCGACGAATTCATCACCCATTCCTTTCATCAAAGCGCATCACGACAGGATCACCAGCATGCACCTGAAGGACCGCAAGTTCCGCACGAACGGAGGCCGAAACATGCCTTGGGGCCAGGGCGATACACCTCTCCGGGAGATCCTGCAACTGATTAGGACCGAGAATTACCAATTCCCAGCATCGATCGAGCTGGAATACCGCATCCCGGAAGGGTCCACAGCGACTGGCGAGATTGCGAAGTGCCTTCAGTTTTGCAAGGACGCGCTGGCTTAGCACCGTGGGTCGAAAAGCGGCGCTTACCTCAACGCTGCCGCCGAAGTAGCGCCGGGCTTTAGCCCGGCAAATGCCGCCCTAAAGGGCGGCGCTGCAGTAAACGCATTTTCCTTATGCAAAACTAAGAAGATGATTTTCGCTCGCCGGGGAGGGAAAGAGTGGCAGGTTTCCAAATTTCTCGCCGATACTTTTTTATGACGCCGCTGCTTACCCTTGCCAGTGGCAGTGCCCGCGCGCTTGCCGGCACCCACTTCGGCAGCGTGCCGTCGTTGAAGGCCGGTGGTTACAAGTCGTTCAACGAGAAATTGAACATTGCTGCCGTCGGGATCGGCGGCCGGGGCGCGCAAAATCTGAGCGGATTACTTTCGGAGAATATCGTGGCCCTCTGTGATGTCGATGCCCGCCAAGGTGCTCCTACTTTCAAGCGCTTTGAGAAGGCCACGCAACACTCCGATTTTCGCCGGATGCTGGACAAGGATGGGAAGGACATCGACGCCGTGGTCATCTCCACGGCTGACCACATGCACGCCACCATCGCGCTCTGGTGCATGGAACGCGGAAAGCATGTTTATGTCGAAAAGCCTCTGACCCATACGCCTTGGGAGGCGCGCCTGCTGGCAGACGCCGCAGCCAAGTACCAGGTTGCAACGCAAATGGGCAATCAGGGATATTCCCATGAGGGACATAAGACCGCTTGCGAAATCGTGTGGTCGGGCGAGATCGGAAATGTCACCGAGGTTCACGCCGTGACCAGTTCTCCCAACTGGCCTCAGGCGATACAAGCGATTCCGCCCGAGGAGCCGGTGCCGCAGGGGCTGGATTGGGATCTGTGGCTGGGCTGCGCCGCCATGCGCCCCTATACATCCGGCGGCTGGGATAAGGACCACACCCCTGACGGCAAAACGGGCCCCTACAACGGGAGCAACTATGGCTTCTACGTGCCGCATGACTGGCGCGGGTTCTATGATTTCGGGACCGGTTCGCTGGGGGATGCGGCCATTCACGCCCTGGGCCCGGCAAACGAGGCGTTACAACTGGGTGCGCCGATTGCGGTGGAGTGCGTCCGAGCGGAACAAACAAGCAGTTTCAGCTACCCGTTATATGCCCTGCTGCGGTTTGACTTTCCTGCGCGCGGAAATATGCCCCCCGTTTCCGTCTACTGGTACGACACAGCGCGCACCGGTAACCCGGCGAACTACTACCACCCCCCGGGGCTGGAAAATGAGGTGCTCCTCCCGGAGGAGAACAACCTCGCCGCGCTCGGACGGCCCGATATCGGCTCAAATCGGGCGTGGAGCGGAAGGCCCGTGAGCCATGCGGCGGATGGAAGTCAGGCTTCTCCCCTGGGTGGAGCACCGCCGCGGCGCAGGAACGGAAGCGCTCCCACGGGAGTGCTCCTTCAGGATGGGTCTATCTTCGTGGGTGACAAGGGTTACATGGCAACGGTGGGCAGAGGTGAGGGTGTTCAATTGCTGCCCGCTGCAAAGTGGGCGGACTACACGCTGCCCGCGCCCGTTCTGCCGCGCTCCCCCGGACACTACCGCGATTGGCTCCGCGCCTGCAAAGGTGGCGTGCCCGCCTGCTCGAATTTCAGCGTCGCGGGACCGTACGCCGAGTGGATTACGCTTGGGGCGATTGCATATCGCTTTAAAGGGAAGCTCGAATACGATGCGGAGGCACGGCGCTTTACCAACAATCCGGAAGCGAACCAGTACCTCAAGCCCGCATTTCGAAAGGGCTGGGAGTTGAAGCTCTAGTCGATAGCCGATTCTGTCTTGCGCTTCCCGGCGTATTCTGATCGAACTCGTTCGACATCAATCTCCGCGCGCATCACCCGCGAGACGAAAAAGTTGATAAAAAAGCGGCGAAGAAAAATCTTGACAGACTCCGGCTTCAGATATACACTACTAACTCGATAGAGATACTTACAAACAGATGCATATTTCAGACAAAGGCTGGTGCGTTCTCGAACCCATGACGTGCTGGGCTCGGGCGTCGGTTCTCTGGGTATCCCATGAATAAGGAGGAAAGGACAATGGAGCTTTCAATTTCGAGCGGGCATCGGAAACTCGGCCCAATTGGTGCACGGGTATTTTCCCGTGCCCGAGGGGCAGGTTCTCGCGCTGCTTATGTGTCGCAACGACTGGTGTTGACGATCCTGGTCTGGTCGGCCCTCGGCGCCGTAATGGTGGGGCAAACCGGTAATGCCACCCTCACGGGTACCATACAGGACAACTCCGGTGCGGTGATTCTCGGTGCGCGGGTTGTAGTGACCAACACCGCGACAGGTGTGGAGAAGGTAGCCGAAACCACCGGCGCCGGGCTTTATGTGCTGCTCGATCTGATTCCAGGTAATTACACGGTCGAGGCGACCGCCAGGGGCTTTCAACCCAAGCTCATTTCCGACGTCAGATTGAACGTCGATCAACAGGCCAGCATCAATTTTCAGCTCGCTGTCGGATCGGAAAAGCAACAGGTAACCGTAACCGGCGCCTCCATGCCCTTGCTGCAAACGGTCGACGCGAGCGTTGGCAACGTTGTGCAGAGCCAACAGGTCCAGGATTTGCCGCTCAATGGTCGCTCCTTCACGCAACTTCTGGAGCTCTCACCGGGCGCCGTGGCGTCCATCAATTCCAACAATTTCGCCCATCCCTCTGACCCGTCCCGGGCCGGATATGAACGTAACGGGATGCCGGCCTTCGACATCAACGGTCAGAGCGGGGCTGCGACTTTCTTCCGATTGGATGGGATTGAGAACAACGAGCGAGAGTTCGGCGGCGCCAACATTCCGATTTCCGTTGACGCCATTCAGGAGTTTAAGCTCCAAAGCTCGAATTTTTCCGCCGAATATGGCCGGAGCGCAGCCCAGGTGGATGTGGTCACGAAATCAGGAACAAACCAGTTTCACGGCTCACTCTTTGAGTTCGCGCGGAATGATGACTTTGACGCGGCGCAGTGGGAATTCAGCGGCCCGCACCTGAAGAACGACCTGAAGAGGAATCAATTCGGCGGAACCATTGGCGGCCCGATCAAGAAGGACAAGCTTTTCTTCTTCTCGAGTTATGACGGCACGCGCGAGGTTTTCACCGAGCCGTTTCTGAAGACTGTCCCGACCGCGGCCATGCGCGCGGGTACCTTCCCGGCGGGCGACGTTATCTTTAACCCCGCCACCCAGCAGCCTTTTCCTTTCAATACCATTCCCCAAGGCACGTGGAATTCGATTTCGGCGCTGGTGTTGCCGTACATGCCGGCTCCCAATAGCTCCGGCACGCCCGTTATGAGTGCCGACGGGCTTCCTGTCGCCCCCCTCAACGACTATGTGTATGTGCCGCGGCGGGACCAGAGGCTCAACCAATACAATGGCCGCGTGGATTATAACCGATCGGCGAACAACTCGTTCTTCGCACGGTACACCAACAGCTCGAACCAGCGCATCGGTGATGGACCCTTGGCCACCAATCTCCAAGGTTCTATTATCGGCTATGAAACGGCAAACCTGGGCGGGCAGAATCTGGCCGGGGCTTGGTACCACACGATCAGCCCGCGCACCATCAACGAATTTCGAGCGGGGTTTTCCACCGATCCCCAGGACTATGAAAAAGGTGACACCACCGACTACGCTTCTAAATTCGGCCTGAGCCAATTTCTTGCACCCAACGCCTATAAAGGCTTCCCCCACTTCATCATCGGCAGCGTGAACCTTGGGTCAGGTGATTATCGGCCGCTGAAAGTGGGCGAGAAAAACTATCAAGTGAACGACGACCTGACCTTAATCCGGGGCGCACACACGATTCGCGCCGGGGGGGATATTCGGCGAACGACCTTGCTGACCTTCAACAGCCAGCTCTCCACCGGGCTGTTTGATTTCTACGGGGCGCAGACCTACGACCGCACCTTCCCTTACACCGGAAATACGTACTGCCCGGGGGGCGTTGATCCGAACGGCTGCGAAGCGGGCAACTCCTGGGCTGACTTCCTGCTCGGCGACCTGGCAGTTGCCGAGAGAGGCACGCCCATCCCTTCGATCCCGAAGTATTTCAGCAATTGGGCGGGGTTCGTCAATGACACCTGGCGGGTACGAAAGTCCCTTACTCTAAGTCTGGGAGTTCGCTATGAATATCAAACCCGATTCCACGCCAACCCACCCTTCTATACCCAACCGATCATCCAGAACAACCAATTCACGGGGATGATCGCGGTGGCCAATTCTTCCAATGGCGCCATCTCGCCGGATGTCCTGCCGGGGGCACTCGCGCTTATTCCTGGCTCGGTGGAAACCTGCCGCGTCGCGGGACTTCCTGACAACTGCCTGATTTCGCAGAAGAATAATTGGGAACCGCGCGTGGGATTTGCCTGGCAAGCCAATTCCCGGACCGTGCTGCGCGGCGGCGCCGGCATTTTCTATGGTTCGCTTGCGGGGGATTCGGATACGGAAAGTTGCCAAAGTTATCCCCTGGTCCTGACCACTTCGACCCAACCGTTCTTTAGTCCGCCCAGCGGCAGCGCTCCTCCACCCCTGAGCTTGAGCAATCCCTTTCAAGGTGGCAACCCCGCCGCACCCACCTACGCGAACTGCGCGCAATCCAATCGCAAACTTCCCTCGACTTTTCAGTGGAATTTAACCGCGGAAAGAGAATTGATGCCGAACACGACCGTCTCCGTCGGGTATGTGGCGAGTGCCAGCGAGCATCTTGACCAGGCCCAACTGGGGACGCAGACCATATACAACGTCCCGGCGCCGTGGGGAGTGGTGCTGGCGCCCGGTCAAAGCCAGCAGGTTCCCGACCCCAACTTTTCCAGTATCGGACAGTTCCAAGATGTTGACACGGCGAGCTACCAATCGCTGCAAGTGAATCTTCGGCGCCGCCTGGCCCAAGGACTTGGCCTGACAGTAGCCTACACTTATGCGAAAAGCCTCACCACCATGAGCTGGTTGAGCGACCCGCGGAATTTCAAATTGGATCGAGGTTTGACACCCGACGATTTGTCCCAGGCGATAGTAATCTCACCGATCTGGCAACTTCCCTTTGGCCGCGGCCAACGTTGGGCTCCCGGCAATCACTTCGCGGAGAAACTGGTGGGCGGCTGGGAGGCCAGCACCATCATCGGTATCCACGGTGGTTTCCCCTATAATCCGGTCCTGAGCGGGACCGATTTGCTCCTCTTGAATGGAAACAACAGCGAAGATCGTCCGGACAGAATCTGCGGCGGGGCTTCCAGTCATCCCACCGCGGCCCAATGGTTCAATCCCGCTTGCTTCGTGTTGCCCGTCGAGCCCACCACCCCGGGATCGCTGCTACGCGAAGGCACGGCGGGCTATGACATCCTGCGAAGTCCGGGCACGTTCTCCGAGGACTTGGGGCTTATTAAAACTACGTCCGTATCGGAGCGGGTCTCCGTGGAATTCCGGGCGGAGCTCTTCAATGTCTTCAATCACCCGGTCTTGGGCATTCCCAATAACGCCATCAATCCATTTGCTGCGTCGAGTACGGTGGGGGAGATCACCAATCCGGCTTCGCTTCCGCGAATTATACAATTCGCGCTGAAGCTCCACTTCTAACGACGGCCGACGCTCAAGGAGGGGCATCAGGAGAGCGAAAGGGTTGCCAAGGCCGCGCGCAAAATCACCCTTCTTTTCGCGAGCCTTGGTGCTGAATCTGGGAATCTTATTGCGAGATCGGAAGCGCGCCGTCTGAATCCGTATGGGAATGGGTGACACATCTATGCGGCGCGCTTCCGATATAGTGACTCGAACGAAGGGATGGGGAACCGGCTAACCAATGCGGGAAAGCCAGGCGCCGCGAATGGGGGATTGATTCAGCGCCGACACGTAAGACGTGGTGGCGGTGCAGGAAAAGAAGAAATGCGCTGTCGGTCTGGAGCCGATTTCGGTGCTACGCTCGATCGAGAATTTGCGGCAGGTGAAGGTCACAGGGGGGCGTACGGAGATTTTCAGATGCCTGCCCCAGCGGCTGTAAAGATGCCCAGGGATTCCGGGCTTCCGTTGTGGATGAGGAGTTCCGGATCCTTCACCACGACCTTGCTGTAAGGTTCCACCGAATGGGTTGACCAGACGTTGCCCCCGATCACGCTATGATGACCGACGCGTGTTCTGCCGCCAAGAATGGTCGCGTAGGGATACACGGTGACGTGGTCTTCCAAGTCAGGGTGCCGTTTTTTCGATTGGCCGCGACGGAGGCGGGCTTGATCATCCTTCGCCAGAGGATTAAAGGCCCCCAAGGTTACGCCGTGATAGAGCGTTACCTTGTTTCCGATCGTGGCGGTTTCTCCGATCACCACGCCGGTTCCATGGTCAATGAAGAACGATTCGCCAATGGTGGCGCCGGGACTGATGTCGATACCAGTGCGGCTATGTGCCGTTTCTGTCATCATGCGGGGAATGAAGGGAATTTCCAGAAGATAAAGGCAGTGCGCAAGGCGCTGCACCGTAATCGTCTCGATGCAGGGATAGCTCAGCAGCACCTCCTCGAGACCTGCGGCGGCAGGATCATTACCAAAGGCCGCGTCGACGTCAGAGGCCAGCAGTCGGGCTAGGCCGGGCAACTTCTGGAGAACCACCTCGACGCGTTCCCTCGCGCTCCTTTTAATTCCACCGGGTACCCCTTTACCCCGGCAGTGGCTCTCCAGGCGGATAGCGTGGCAGATCTGGTCGGCGAGGAGCTTCTCGATATCCATGAGATAGCGCCGGGCTTGACGGGGAAAATTGCTCCCCTTGTCGCTATGATAGAAAAGGGGAAACAGCGCCTCCACATAGCGCTGACAGATTTCTGCTACCACTTTACGGCTGGGTAATTCAAAGGCTTTGTCTCCCCCGCGGAGCTTCGCCCCGAGAGCCTTGCCAAACGTCAAGGAGAGAGTGTTCATCTTCTGGGAGTCCATACGCACCATCCTCAACTCGTGTTGTGGGCCATCGCCAAGCGGACAGAACCAACCCTCGCACGCTTCTAGGCTAAGCCTTCAAAGAGTATGGTGGAGAGATAGCGCTCTCCCGAGTCAGGCAGTATAGCTACGATCGTTTTGCCTGCAAATTCCTCCTGTTTCGCGATGTGGATGGCAACCGCGGCCGCGGCCCCACAGGAGATGCCCGATAAGATACCTTCCTCCCGGGTCAGCCGGCGCGCAAATTCGATCGCTTCCTCATTGGTGACCCTTTCAATCCTGTCCACCAGAGACAGGTCGAGTATCTTCGGCACAAAGCCGGCACCGATGCCCTGGATCTTGTGCGGAGCCGGCTGTAGCGGCAGACCTGCCCGCTGTTGCGTAAGCACCGGACTGGCTATGGGCTCGACTGCCACTGAAACGATCGGCTTTCCCTTGGTGTTCTTGATGAAACGTGAGACGCCGGTAATGGTTCCGCCGGTGCCGACCCCTGACACCAGAACGTCTATGGCACCATCCGTGTCATCCCAGATCTCGCGGCCGGTGGTTTTCTCGTGAATCGCGGGATTGGCAGGATTCTCAAACTGCTGCGGAAGAAAGTAGTGCTTGGGGTCGGATTCAGCAATCTCTACTGCTTTTCGCACGGCGCCAATCATTCCTTCCGGGCCTGGCGTTAGAACCAGTTTTGCGCCAAAGGCCGCGAGCACGCGTCGACGCTCAATTGACATGGTCTCCGGCATGGTCAGTGTCAGTTCGTAGCCTCGCGACGCCGCGACAAAGGCCAGCGCTATCCCGGTATTTCCACTGGTAGGTTCCACGATCTCAATACCGGGCTTCAGCACGCCCCGCTGTTCGGCGTCCCAGATCATCGAGGCGCCGATGCGGCATTTGACCGAATAGGCTGGGTTCCTTCCCTCGATTTTCGCTAGTACCGTTGCCTTCAGTCCCTGGGTTAGACGATTGAGTCGTACCAACGGAGTCCTACCAATGCTGAAGGAATTATCTTGGAAAATATTCGACATGAGATTTCCTTTCTAGAATGGATCTGCGTCCTGAGTTCGTACAGAGAATATCCGCCTGTCTTGCCAATCGAGGGAATGCCACATGGGCCATCGTTCAATACACTACCGAGATGCATCTCTCCGTCCGGTAGCAGCACCAAACTGCGCGCCTACTGGGCTCATCTGCGGAGCCGTCTGAGCGGCCCACCAGGCGCGGATGCCGCCGCTTAGATGCGCCACATCGTCGAAACCGTACTGTTTCAGCAGGCTGGCGCCGGCCGACGAGCGATAGCCGCCGGCGCAGTAAACCACGATGCGGCGCCCGCGGGGAACTTCCGCGATTCTCTCCGCCAGGTGGTTCAACGGGATGTTCACATTACCCTCAATCGCCCCTTGCTTCCATTCTCGTACGGCACGTACGTCGAGCAGGAACGGCGATGGCGCCTGGGTGAGTTCCTTCGCCAACGCTTCCGGGCTGATGCCTTCTGTGCGCACGGCCAATTCCGGCCGCGCGGTCACCGTTTGCATCCCACCCGCGAGATAGCCCACCACGCTATCAAAACCGATCCGGCCCAGCCGCATCACCGCCTCGTACTCGCGCCCCGGGTCGGCGATCACCACAATGGGCCGCTCGTGGTCCAGCAAAGTGCCGGCCCAGGTGGCGTACTGCCCTTCCAGACTGATGTTGAGACTCCCTGCCAAGTGCCCCGCCTCGAAGGAAGCCGGGGCCCGCACGTCCAGAAGCTGCCCCCCTTCCTCTTGAACCTGGAGGACGGCCTCCAGGGTGAAAGGCTTCAGGGACTTCTCCAGTGTCTTGTCGAGCGTGAGCCGATCCTTGGTGTTTAAGACCGCATCGTAGGTGAAATAGGGTGGAGCCTCGGGCTGGTCCGCCATGACCATACGGACAAACTCGTCCTTGCTCATGGGCTGGAGCGCATAATTCACCCGCCGCTGGATTTCCATGGTGGAAGAGTTCTCCGGCCCCAGCGCCTTGCCGCACAGGGAGCCCGCACCGTGCGCGGGGTAAACGCGCGTTGCCCCCGGGAGGGAGAGGAGCTTGCCGTGCAGGGAGTCGTAAAGCATCGCGGCCAGGTCTTGCGGAGCCCAGCCGAGCGCGGCGCGCAGATCGGGCCGGCCCACGTCATTGACAAAGAGCGTGTCACCGGTCAGCACTGCCCACGGCTCCGGGTCTTTCCGTGCGCCCCGGCCGGCCTGGGCGTCGAAAACCAGAATGCTGATGGACTCCGGCGTGTGCCCGGCGGTCTCGAGGACCTGCAAGGTGACGTCCGCGCCCAAGCGCACGGTGTCACCGTCCTTCATCGGTGTGAAGCGGTATTCCGCCTTCGCCCGCGCTCCGAGGTGAATGGTTGCTCCAACGCGGTCGCGCAGCTCCAGGTGGCCGGCGATGAAGTCGGCGTGCTGATGCGTCAACAGCACGTGCCGGATCTCGACGCCGTGCTGAGCCGCGTCCTCAAGGTATTGGTCCACGTCCCGCTGCGGGTCCACCACCGCGGCCACCTGCGATCCCTCATCCGCGACCAGGTAAGAAGCGTGCGCCAGACATCCGAGGTAGTACTGCTTGAAGATCATCCTGCTCCTCCGAAATCGATTATGTCGATAGAGTTTATAGACTATACTAGCTCGAAAAACTCCCGCCTGTCCAGAACTATTTTGACGCTGCCCACCCTTAAAGCGGGCGAGGGCCCCGCCCGGCCTGGATGCGCAACAGGGCGGCCACGAGGGCGTCGATATCTTCCGTGGTGTTGTAGAGCGCCAGCGACGGGCGGACCGTGCTCTCCACGCCGAAACGGCGCAGGATGGGTTGCGCGCAGTGGTGGCCGGCGCGCACGGCAATCCCCTCCTGGTTAAGGGCCACGCCGACATCTTCGGTGCGAACCTCGTCGAGAACGAAGGAAATTACTCCTGCCTTCTCGCGCGCGGTTCCGATGATGCGCAGGCCGGGCACGGTGGCCAGACCCGCCGTGGCGTAGGTCAGCAACGTGTGCTCATGGGCCGCGACATTTTCCAGGTCAATCTCGCTCAAATAATCGAGCGCGGCGCCCAGCCCCACGGCGTCCGCGATGTTGCCGGTGCCGGCCTCGAAGCGCGCGGGCGGCACGTTGTAGACCGTCTTCTCGAAGGTGACATCCAGGATCATGCTCCCGCCTCCCTGCCAGGGCGGGGTGTTTTCCAGGATGTCCGCCTTCCCGTAAACCACGCCGATTCCGGTGGGGCCAAAGATCTTGTGGCCCGAGAATACGAAGAAGTCACAGTCGAGAGCCTGCACGTCCTCGCGCATATGGGCGACGGACTGGGCGCCATCCACCAGCACCTGCGCCCCGTGGCGGTGGGCCATCTCGATCATCTCGCGCGCCGGGGTGATGGTGCCGAGCGCGTTCGAAACATGGCTGAAAGCCACAATGCGCGTGCGCGGCCCGAGGAGCTTTTCATACTGCTCCAGGATGACTTGGCCGCGGTCGTCCACGGGCGCCACGCGCAGGCGCGCACCCTTTTCCGCGCAGAGCTGCTGCCACGGCACAATGTTGGCGTGGTGCTCGAGCCAGGTGATGACCACTTCGTCGTCGCTCTCGACGTTGCGGTGGCCCCAGCTTTTGGCCACGAAGTTGATCCCTTCCGTCGTACCACGCACGAAGACAATTTCGCGCGGGGAGGAGGCGTTGAGGAAACGGCGCACTTTCTCCCGAGCGCTCTCGTAAGCATCGGTCGCCCGCGCCGCCAGGGTGTGGGCGGCGCGGTGGACATTGGAATTCTCGTGCCGGTAGAAAGACGAGACCCGGTCGATGACCGCATCCGGCTTCTGGGTGGTGGCGGCATTGTCCAACCAAATGAGCGGCCGCCCGTGTACCTTCTCCTGAAGAATGGGAAAGTCGCCCCGGATCAGGTAAGGATCGAAGGGGCGCTTCGAGACTTCAAGGCCGGGCACTACCTCGGGGCGGACCTCGAGGGGCTCCTGGCGGGAGGCCGCGGCGTTGACGGGAGCGGCCGGTGAAGAAACCCTTCCCGGAGCCTCGGGAGCGACGGCGCCTGCGCCCGGCAGCGCAGCGGATGGCG